>Ga0247844_1008059_pt1 | contig 11613 bp, 7 predicted proteins | sample LaCtaG_FD_192421 | JGI IMG/M metagenome (GOLD analysis project Ga0247844, IMG submission 192421) | Freshwater microbial communities from meromictic Lake La Cruz, Castile-La Mancha, Spain - LaCruzMarch201714.5m_1 | ecosystem: Environmental > Aquatic > Freshwater > Lake | place: Spain: Castile-La...
GCAAATTTTCCTCTAAGATAATGATTTTCAGGGAATTGAGCAAACAACTTAACACTTATTTTCCTGAATATAAACACTTTATACTAACAATGAATTATGGAGTCTCTACTCCTGATTCGCATTATTAATGAATAATAGCTAAATATAATACTAAATAAAGTATCAAAAACAATGCCAAAAATTCAGTTATAAGCAAACAATAAAACTATGTAAGTAACTGTTTAAATATACATTACAGCAATATTAATCAAAGTTCAAATACGGTTTAATTTTATTCAAATCATCCGATGACAATTCCGTCAATTCTTTCAAATCATTAATACTACGTAGTTTTCCCTTGTATCTTCGGAATTCATAAATAGCTTTGGCTTGATAAAAACTGATATAAGGATGTGCATTCAAACGTTCTGCACTGGCAATGTTGATTTTTATTTTTTGAACCAATTCAATATTTACTGTACAAAAAGGACGTATTTTTTCGAAATTTTCTGGTCGCATTCCAAACACCTCATTCAACTGATTTATGGAAACAAAACCACCCAATTGTTGCCTTAATCGTACTATCCCTTTGGCGTAACCTCGCCCTAGGCCCCTAATCTGCATTAATGTACTTGTATCGGCAGTATTTATGTCAACTATTATATCCTGTTTAAACTGCTTATTTTTAAGCAAAGTAGAATCAATGGCTGAAATTTTATCTTTTATTGTAATGTAGGGTTCCAATTCCTTGAATTTATCAGGCGTAATTCCATAAACTTTGCCAAAATCGGATGATTTTTTAAATGTTCCCCCCTTACTTTTATACTTCATAATGTTGGCTGCAATGTGCGGTTTAATACCAAGTCGTACAAAAGTGGCTGAATCAGCGATATTGGGGTCAAAAAGAAATAATGTATATGGAGAATCCTTTTTGTAATCAGGGAAAGTATTGAAATTATTGTACTTAGCTTCATATAAGCGCTGCCGTTCAGCATATTCACTTTCCCATTTGGCATTCTTCAAACTATCGCGTAATACCAACGTTTTTTTAAATGCATTCACCTCAGCAAAAAATGAAGTACCATCGGGATTATTCACAGGAAAGAAATATGTCAAACTAAAATTCACGACAATAACGATAAATATCATTACTAACAATACAATTATTCCAACTCGTTGACCTCTTGAAAAATAGAAAAAATCTTTCCACATATTAAATAATCTTAGCTTCGTTAAGGTAATCATCAAACAAAGGTCAAAAATAGACATTTATATTGAATTGACCCAACTTAAAGCTAATCCTACAATAAAATGTTTTCATTAAGTTAAGTTTCAACAAACTAGATAGTGATACTAATATATTTATGTTTTAATTTCTGTATTAGCAACACTAAACAGAAACAACAGCCCGACATTGTAAAATGAATTATTGTATAAATATAACGCAAAAAAAAAGCCCCCGAAAACTCGGAGGCTCTTTCATTTAAAGCAGTCTAAACGGTTGCTGTTACACTTCCCAAGAACTGGTTAGAAGAAACCAATGTAGGGTTGGTGGCTGACTGAAAGAACAGAAACATCAACAATTTATCGCCTACTTCGCCGTTAGGAATAGGTAAAGTGCCAGACAAATCGCCTCTTGTCACCTCGCCAATTGAATAACTCAACTCAAAGTTTGCTACATTGTAAACAATCAACACTGCTTTATCAGCAGCTTCCCTGACACCTTTTTCATTGTCAATCCATTGAAAATTCACATCGTCGCCGACCAATACAGCTGTTGCACTTTTCACTTGTGCCAAATTACCCTCGCTGATTTGAACCATGTTATAGTTCAATTCAAAATCGGGAGCTGTACCAATTACTGCATTTTTCAATGTAGCACTACATGCATAATTGTAGGGAGAAATTCCTGCAAAGTCTGCAACCGACTTCAATCCAATTCTCAGCAAGAAGTTCAGCATTTGCAAAAACTGTGTCACCATTGCAAACTTCGTACGTTGATTTACTTGCGCTTCTGTATTAGAAGTACGCGTTCTCTTAGACTTGGCTCTGATGATATCGTCGCCATTTTTGTTGGTAGAACCAACTACTGTACCCACAGACCCGCTAAATCCGCCAAGTATTCCTAAATACAATTTTCCCATTTTATTGTTTTTTTAATGGGTGAATAATAAAGAATTTTGCAATCTGATTATACATGAGTAGCGCTGATCAATCGTTTCTCTTTTTAATCGTTCTTTAATGTATTTCCAATTAGCGGTTGATCAATGCCAATTGTTTTTTTCATTAAACCTGTAGCGCCCTACGCAGAAAGGGCTTGCAATTATTTTGCCAACGTGCCATAAACAGTTGAAATGTAGGGCAATGTAAAGCAACGTCAGGGGATGTCAGGCTGGGTGCCTGAAATAGCGAATGGAAAATGTAGGGTAATGTAGGGTCGAATTTATTGAAAAGTCACGGCTTCACCCGATAGCTATCGGGTTGGAGTGAAGCCGTGACTACTGAAAAGGCCTAACAAGTTTCAAAAACTTGTTAGACCTATATGAAAGTTAGGTCTAAAGAAACCAAAGGGTTTCCTTTCCAGTCCTTGGTAATTCGGGACGACTAAAATGTGGGACTATTTGTGCCAACATTTCGGGATACTTCAGGGTGACGGGCAACGATTGTTTGGAAACAGATTTCCAATACAATTGGCTAAATTGACAGATTTGGTGGAGTAATTCGGGTATATCATTGGCCTCAACAGGCATACTCACTTTGCTTTGTGGCGAAAAATACTGCATCGACACTTTGATTGGGAAAGGATAACCTTCGCGTGCATTAAAAACCGTACCGGCTATCAATCCGCTATTGTAGAGCAAATATTGATTGTCGCCAATGGGCAGGTAGGTTCCCGAAAAAGGCATTTTTTGTTCATTGGCAATGTCGAACCCCAGCACATCTTCCGAAAACGTTTTGTTCATCGACACCACTATTACCGGAATATCGAGACCCAACTCAGCCAATCCTTTCTCAATAGGTGCCAATTCTTTCCAACTTAGTTTCTTGTAAAAATGAATTATGAGCCTCCCCAGTGCTTTATGTTCATCACAATACTCCTTCACGGCTTTCAGTATGGAACCTGCCAACTCACTGGTTTGATTGCTTCTAAAGCAATCAAATCCATGAAATTTACCTTCGCCTGAGAAACTAAAGGCACTTCCTAAATATTGTTTGTCCAAACTTTCGCTTTTAAAGGCACTAATACCGATGACCAATTCATTAAACTCCTTATTTTTCAAGCTCCAAGGTGTTCCTCCAAGTTTGGCAAGCAGGGCAATGGCGATATTGGCAAAGGCATATTTGAAATTATCTGACACTATGGCTTTCTGCTCTGCATCTATTTGCTTACTAGTCCAGTTTTTATCCACTTCAATGGCTTGAGAAACAATGTCCCAATGCAGTAATTCTTCTTTTACTTTATAATAGATGGCTTTGTGCGCTTCGTTGGCATCCCATTTACCAAAAGGGGACAGATATAGTGCCACGTAACGGGTTTCGCGCTCAAAATTACGCTTGTTGAGCTTCTCAATAATTTCGGGCAATGGATTCTCTTTATTTTGAAACACCATACTAAAATGAGCCAAGGTATTGTATTCCAAATTTGCATACTTTGCAATGCCTTTAAATCCCTCCTTTTTGCCCAACATAAAATCATTAACCGTCATCGCCATAGCACTGTGATCATTATGACAAATAAAAAAGAAGATGATTTTTCTGCTAGGAGTTAGTTCCTTTGGCCCATAGTTCTTCATTCCATTTTTTGGTTCGCTGTCCGTATTACCACCACCAAACACCAGACTTTGGTGCATCTCCTGTGTTTTAGGGAGTTGTAATCCATCTACTTTTGCCCATTCTGTATTGGTAAGTGGTATTATTTCCTGAAAAGTTGTAGTGAGGAGGTAGGTCTTTTTAAAACTTTCCATTTCATTCCAATAGCGGATATAGCGGTTACTTTTATCGGGAGCCTGTGGAGCTATTCTTAAGGTTTTTTGCAACCGTTTGTTCAAACATGGATAAACCTGATCCTGATTTCGTCTTGCAGCATCCGGCATATCCTCATGCTTAAATAGCTTGTTTTCAAATAGAACCCAACTGTAGTCTTCTGGAGAAATCTCATGTTCTGCCAATGAGGAAATGGATTCTTTATGAACCGAATGAATGCCGCCCCAAGAAATTACAAGCTCAGGATTCTTGGTTATTTTTCCAAACTGAACGCGGATATTAAAAACCCGATAGCCATTACATACGCTGAAAGGTGATTTATCCAACACCCAAACATCTAAATCAGTGACGAAATTCGTTTTTACAGGCAAACCCAAACTGCTAAAATAACTGGCAATGCGATAAGTATAGTATTTCTTCAGGAATGACAACGACCACATTTGCTGGTAGTCTTCTTCGCTAGAGCGATAGGTATTGAGTGTCACTTTATGTCCCTCTTTGGATACTTTATCAATAGTGGTATAAAGGCATTCGGTATCGGAAGGCAAGGTGAGTTTTTCAACAAAGTAGGAAGTATCTCTTAAAGATAATTTTACAGAATCCGTTTTAGGAGAAGTAGATAAATAACAAGTCAATTTTTGCTTCCTATGAGCAAAGTTCAAAACATTTAATGTCAGGGAAATTGTATTCATAGTCTGTGAAGTTTATTGTGGGTTTGTTTGTTTTGTAAAGGCCTAACAGGTTTTAGAAACATATTAGGTCAAAATTACTTGGATTTCTTCGCTACCATCAAGGTGGCCAGATACGCATCGAACCACTCTCGGTCAATCCAATACATACTTCCGTCAAAAGAAGCAGGTATCTTTTCACTTTTAATATTTCTAAGAATGGTGGTTTCCGTTCTATTTAATTTTTTTGCTACTTCCTTAACTGTATAGCAAGTTTCAGCAAAACCTTTTGGAACGATACTGTTCACTACTGTATCTGGGTTATTAACGATGGCTTCACTTGGGTTTTCCTTAGTGAAAGTCTTATTATCTTCAACCTGTAATTTTGTTTTTGTTCGACAGTCTATTTGTTCCTTAGTCAGTTTCTTCAGAAAACATCTCACGGGTGGCACTTCCCTCACAAAACTGCTGTATAAAACAGCCTCGGTATATTTCCAAGTCACCACATCCGACAATTGCGTCTGTACCTCTAGGTAGGCTTTTGCCACGCAAACCTTGAGCAAATGAAAAACATAGATATTGGAAAGCCGCTCCCAATCAGCCTCCGCAGCTGGGTGGGTCAATTCTTCCAATCGATAATTTTTTTCTTTAATCACATCGCCAATATATTTCAGACAAGTAGCCAAGTGACCGTCCAGTATATCATGCCGCAAATAGCTCCGCTCCCTTTCATCGGTATGGTCCGACAGATATGCAAGAATATCCTCACAGTACCCCAAAGTTTCGGGTACCATCATGCGCTGGTAATAGGTGCATTTTTCTTTTAGAGGTTTCAAATAGGTCAATCCAAACACACCTACCGATTTATATGACGCTACTATCTGCTCCTGCAAGCGCAAAGTATAATTCTGGTCCACCTCATTTTCAGGTCTATGAGGATTTAAACCTCCACGCATAATTTGCTGAAACAATGGAAAATAAATATCAGTTTTCATAGGATTATTTATTTAACACCTAACAGTTTTCGAAAACCTGTTAGGTGTTAGTTATCGACAATTCAGGATTCTGCATCTGGTCTAACCGCTCCTTGTGCACCTGTGCAATCCACAATTTGAAGGGTTCTGCCTTGGGTGACGAAATAGATTGAATCAACCGGAAAAGCTGATCAGCATTAGCTACATCCGACTTATACTTTTTACCATCGGCAGCAAGTAATTTCAGTTGTCCGATTTTTTCGGACAACCCACTTCCTTCTTATTGAAGTTTCTTTTTTAAATCATTCCAGTACTTGCGAGGGCACTCTGTATCTGTGAATGCTTCAATGACGTCTATAATCGAAAAATAACACTCTTCGGTTTCTTCATCCCAAACAGTACGTACTTTCTATTCTTCTAAGATTTTTATTCCGTTTTTTATAATTGATTTTTTACTTGTCAAGGCGTCACTATGACTGCAATTTCTTTTTCATCGGGTATGCCAGTGCCACAATAATAAAACAGGTTTCTCTTTTCAAATGTAAAAGTAATGAATATTTTACAAAAACCAAACACTTGATACCAATAACTTAAAAAAACCGATATGCATTGCTGCAAATCGGTTTCTTATCTCAATAATAGATTTGAAATTCAATTAGTTATTCATGGGTTTTGCGTAAACAGGGGCGCAACTTAAATCCGATTATGATCAGATCGCACTCACAGAATCTGGAAAAATCGCAAAACAGAATAAACTCCCGCCAACCCAAGCAAAATCCAAACCCCATCACCAACAGGCAAGCTTGCACCTGGTTCGCCAGGGTCACCACCAATTTTCTTAACTGCCTTTTTATCCGTTAGGCTAGTTGATACAGATGCTGTTTTGGCTGCCAATGCAGATGTGGCACGCTTCGAACCCTGCTGACTTTGACTTGACATGGCTGTTTCGGCAGCGTGCGTGTCGAGTAAAAGCAAGGCGTTAATGTCATACTTGGTTGGGTTTTGTGGATTGGAAATGTATTGCACATCGGAGTTTCCGAAGGCGAATGACTGCGATTGATTGCCAGCGTAGTTTGTACTAGAATTGGTACGTGTTGTTGAAGTTCCATCTATGTTTTGGACTTCGGCTTGTTCTATTCCATTGGTTGGAAAATCCACATTTGATGTTTGCGCATAATCACCACCCGAAGTGCTTTTCATTTTGTAGCCGGGCAAAGTTACACCCGATAAATCGGAGCGAATCTCTTTTGTTTGAAACGCATTTGAAGCAGCTTCTTTATTGTTGGACGCCAAATTAACTGTCTTCGTTTTGGTAATATGCCCAAAACTGGCCGACACATTGGTTTGTTCCATACTGGTGCCGAAAAACATTAATGCATATACTGCAGCTCCAAGCACTACGGCCAAAAGGAGCAATGCGCCTGTTTGATTTGAATTGTTTGTCATGATGTGATTATATTTTTTGATTTAAGACTAAATTGAATTTCTGTATTTTTTACAATTCATAAAGCCATTCAATTGCTGATTTTTCTTCTAAAAAACTTTTAGTTCTATACCATTATTAAAACAAGTTGTTTCAACAAATTGAAAGAATTTATTATCTTCCTTGCATGTTATTATCGCAGCTGGAATATTTCTTAATTTCATATCTACTACATCGTAATAATCTGAAAACCAATAATAGGCTTCGGTTATAGAAATGAAATTCTTAGATAAACTGTAATCAAAAAGTATCTTGTAATTCAAATCTCTAGCCTTTTTACGCATCAAAACACCCATTTCGGACAATTCTTTTGTTTTGAGATGCCCAGTTGTTCTTACCGTTATAATTTTGGATATTTCATTTAACGTGTAATTGTAATTCATTGTTTTATGTTGTAGTTTGGAATTTGGAATTTGGAATTTGGAACTCCGTCAGACCGCTCAAAGCGGTCCGACGGATGAACCTTGTTCTGTTTTAGAAAATTACTTTTCTTGTTGAAATGGTTGTTCCCGATTGCAACTGAACGGTATAAATACCTCTGGCATTCAGCTTGATTTGCATCAGGTTGGAATTTGCATTTTTGCTTACCACCATACGACCCAAAGCATCGTAAACGCGAACCGTTGCATTGTCGCTCAAATTCTTAATTGACAGTTGACAGTTGACAATTGACAGTTGAAGAGCATCGTTTGAATCGAACTTATCAATTTCAGTAGTAATACGTTGTGCAGTAATAGCAAAACGGGTATTGTTGGTACCGGCTGCAGCTGTGAAAGTGTAATTGCTCACCAACAAGTCGGTAACGGTTGCTGGGCTTGTACCATTATCAGTCAACAATAGTTTCGACAGACTTGCAGCTTTTGTTGCATCTACGCTGATGGTAGTATTGCCCCCTGTTTGGGTATAGAAACCTATTGGAAGACTTTGTACATTGTAAACGGGCAAAGCATTGTTTGCATAATTAATTCCGCCTAAAACAGAATATACTTGCGGAATGGTTGTTCCAGTAGCAATCATTTTTTCCAAATCTTCGCCAATCTGATAACTTGTACTTTGAAGGTCATCCATAATCAGATAGGTTTTGTCTGATCCAGTAGCGGTGCTAAAATTTAACCGAACTAAATCCGACTGATTAACAGCCACACTTGCATGGACTAATCGACGTTCATTCAAACCAAATGTTAGTCCACTACTTTGAAGACTCGAATTAACCTGAGTAAAATAAGCTTCAAACGGATTAACTTCAGGCAAATTGAACGTGTTTTTGGCATAGAAATCGTATGTTGAACCATTAAACCGATACAAGTTTAATACATCTCCATCTTGAGAAGCATATTTGCTCAAGAAAGGTTGACCTATGAGATTCCAACCCAAATTGGTTGCTACATTTGAAAGAGTACCATAATAATTTACAGCTAAAGTTCTAGATGCAGCTTCGCTTTTCACTACATCTCTGTCAAGCGGAAATGTAATTACGGAAACGTTTTGCCCTAGTCCTACTTCATCTGGCAATCCAAAAATGTAACCCTGATTGGCAATCAAATGGTCATCGGCAAGTACAACTGGTATCCAGTTGGCACCTGTACCATTACTGGCACGATTTGACCCACTATAATACTTGATGAAAAAATTCGTACCCAAATCAAGTGGACTACCATTCACTTTTATACCCGAAAGTGCCACATTACAAGGAAAAGCCATGAAATACCATTGGGTATCATCCATCGTTTTAAGGAATTTCACATTACCGGTAATGGTCATTGGGCTTCCAACTTTTACGCTGAAAGTCGAAGTCTGGTCGGCTTTCAAAGTCAAATCGCCACCAATAGAAAGCGTGTTCGACAAATTGAGCGTAGCATTTGGTGCTACAGTTACGCCTTCAGAAACAATCAATGGATTAGAAACAACTATATTTCCTCCTGTATCGGCCGTTACACTTCTCACTGTTTTGTCAGCGTCAAAGGTAACAACACCTGTTCCAGAAACGGTTACTTCGCTCGTTTCTGTTAAGTTTAAACTTGCCAATGTTGGAGTGCCTGAAGTCACATCAACTGTTGTAGTAGCTGAAGTAATATCACCCGTAGCCGAACCATTTGCCAGGCTATAGTTGGCAGCCAAACCGCCGTTATCACCATTTGCCAATGTATAAACAATGCTTGCCAATTTGGCTGTACCAACGGTTGAATTTGCATAAGTTCCAATTGCTGTACTAACAGTTACCGTTTCAGGGCTCACAAAACCCGAAAGTGAACCAGCAGTTACAGTACCTGAAGTAGCACTGCCATCATATATTTTAGAAGCTATTGAAGCTGCACCAATAGTCAATGCTTTAGCAGTTATATCTCTTGATGTAAGAGTAGGTTGCGAAATCGTATAGTTTCCTGCGCCGACTCCACTTATTGAACAATTGGAAGTTATGGTTTTTGAAGTACCCACATTTTTAGTATCAAAATCACCAGCTTGTGTTAGGTCAACCACATCGGGGCTAACAACACCAACCAACAAACCGTCTGTAACAAGTGCTGTTGTTGTGCCATCGTATTCTTTGTCGGCTGTGACAGCTCCGGTTACGGTCAATGCTTTAGCAGTAATATCTCTTGCTGTAAGTGTAGGTTGCGAAAGTGAATAGTTTCCTGCACCTGCGCCACTTATTGAACAATTGGCAGTTATGGTTTTTGAGGTACCCACGTTTTTAGTATCAAAATCACCAGCTTGTACTAGGTCAACCACATCGGGGCTAATAACACCAACCAACGAACCACCTGTAACAGATGCTGTTGTTGTGCCATCGTATTCTTTGTCCGCTGTGGCAGCTCCGGTAATGGTCAAAGCTTTTGCAGTAATTGTATTTCCACTGGCGGCAGTAACGATATTTACAGCATTACAATTTGTACTAGATAAAACAATATCTTGAGCGTTATAGCTTCCAGAGATAGCAGCACTTGCAGCCAATCTTACACTTAACGTACCACTTGCAATTCCGCCGCTATTCGTAAACGCGGCAGTAGCTCCATAGGTCGAACCATCGCTCGAAACTTCAAAACCAGTAGGGGCAGTGGCTATAATATCAGTTGTTAAATTAGCACCTGAAACCGTAATGGTGCGCGCGGCAGATGCTGTTCCATAAGTGGTGGTACAAGCTGCAATTGTTGTAGCACTGCTTGTAATTGCCTTTTGATTTTCAATAGCACCCAAATCTACATAATTTCCTGCTGCACGTGCATTGCCTTCTAAATCAATTGTTGGGAAAGTGTACAAGGCGCTTGTGTTCAACCCTTTATCCAGACAAGCAGATGTGCTTAGAAGTGACCAATCGGAAACCGAAATATCTGAGGGCAAACTACTTGCATTTGACCCAATAGTGGTGGAAGGTGTTGTAAATTGTGGATAATAAACACCAACAGTAGAACCGCTGTTCGCAGCATCCAGATTCACCAACACGCCCGATAATCCCTGATAAGCGGAAGTGCTAAAAGTAGCATACCCAAATGGTGCCTGACTGGCAGTAGGAGTTACAGCGGTATTATTCATATTTCCCCACAAAATACAATTAACAAAGGAAAATGAAGCACCCGATCCGTTTGAGACAGCCCCTTGACCGCTAGCACTTGTAATACTATTATTGACAATACTACTATTGGCTACAAATGTTTTTGTACTTGTACCCCCAAAAATACCACCGCCATAATTTGCTGCCGTATTATTGTGTATCACACAATTTATTATCATTGCTCTGTTGCTTGCGTCAGTTGTTAATGCATCAAATGCAGTACCGGTAAGTGAAGTCACCTGAATGCCGGCACCTGAACCTGTGGTTGTATTGTTTCTAACTACACAATTCATTATAGTTGCATTTTGACCAATATTTACTGCACTTGTATTTGCATTTTGGATAACAAAACCATCCCATTGGGTACGAAAATTAAAACCTGCAGCTCCTTGTGTCAAAACTTTATTAGCAAAATTCCCATCTAGAATCGTTATATTGGTCAATGGTTTGCGAGTGGTTGATACCACTTCGGTACCATCAAAACCACCCAACACATTTACGCCATCTTTCATCACAAAACCGCCTGAAGGTGAGGTATAAGTACCCGAAGCCACCCATATTTGATCACCAGCAACTGCTAAATTTATAGTTGCAGTAATGTCGGTTTGTAAATCAGGGCTTGATTTTCCACTCCATTGACTTCCACCCGAAGGTTTTACATAAAATGTCATATTTGCAGCACGAGCCACAGTTGTAGTTGCAGCACCAAAAGGAGATTCTATCGATACTCTACTGGCTTTTACTCTAAAAGAGTATGAAGTATTAAAAGCGAGCCCAGTAACCGTTTTTGTTCCCCAAGCGGCAGCAGTTTGCCATACTGCTGCAGCACCGAGCGTCCCATCTGCCTGTACATAGTGTCAGAAAGAAAACACCCTATTTTTTTCAACAATCTTATTGATCCAAAATGATTCAATTTCATTTCGGTCTTATTTTGATTTATTTCGTTGTGTTTTGTGAACAAATTATCAATCATGA
>Ga0247844_1008060_pt1 | contig 11613 bp, 10 predicted proteins | sample LaCtaG_FD_192421 | JGI IMG/M metagenome (GOLD analysis project Ga0247844, IMG submission 192421) | Freshwater microbial communities from meromictic Lake La Cruz, Castile-La Mancha, Spain - LaCruzMarch201714.5m_1 | ecosystem: Environmental > Aquatic > Freshwater > Lake | place: Spain: Castile-La...
GACAGGCAAAGGGAAGCCTTGGCAGAGAGAACACAACTGGATGAGGAGTGGCAAGCTACAGATTCCGGCCTCCACTGGGCGGAACTGCTGACCATTCAACACACCACAGACACTCACAACAACCGCACCATTTAGCCTCGTTTTGTAGAAGACTTTTTTATATCAGTCAACCGTCCTTGAGTGCTGGCTTGCAAACAGCGAGACGCGGGGCTGTATTTGGTGTTTCGACTGGAGTGATTGCCGTGGCCTCTCAGCAGTGCATCTGTTAGGGACACAAACTGCTCCAGCGTCTGTGACTTGGAGATGCAATTTTTAGCGCCAACTCTCTCCCGGCTTACCCAGCGTCTCTAGGAAGGACCCTTGCTTTGTCATCCTCTCCAAGGTCAAATTGCCTTTGCAGTTCCTGGTCGACTCATTGTGAAATGGCGGAGATAAGGTGACTCTAAGAACTCTCAATATGAGGGCGTGATTTGGTCACGTGTCCGCTTTCTTCCTATGGGCTCGAGTGGACTTTTGCGCTCTTCGGTAGTGACGTTGAGCTGGACGCTGAGCATGCGCCGGAGTTGATGATGGATAAACCACCGCTTCACGCTCCGACATCGTGAGGTGCCGGTAGGCTAGAAAGCAGTCCTGGGGAGAGAGCAGCACAGCTTCGTTTCGAGGATAAACGAACTATACAGGCATAGGCGCATCCACTAGCAGACCCGAGCATTTGGGTATTAGGGAACCCCACAGCCCTAACACCCAAACAGCCAGCACATATAACCTCACAGACTTGCCATCACCAACACAGACTGGCTGCCAGCCCCACTTTGACCATTACAGACTTCTCGCAACATACTTAGTAGTCCTCAGTAGCCTCCCCAGCCGAAGCCCCGCTCCCCAGTCGCAGTCTGTGGTTTTCCTGCTCCAGCCCTTCCGCCCGATTGCGCCACTCGTCCTTTTCCAGTTTGGCCGCCGCCAGCTTGCCCTCGAGCTCTCCAGCCTGATCTCTGTAGCGCCGCAGGCCGTCTTCGAGGCGCTGGAAGGACTCGTTGAGGTCAGCCCAGGACCTGCCCATCCGAAGCATAGACTCGGCTTCCTGGACTGTCTCGGGAGGGCGGGAGGGCTGGGCAGATGTGGGCGCAGGGGCTGGGCTCGGGAGGACAACTGTGAGATAGCCCTCGATGTGAACGCGCACGGACTGAGCCATCTTTTGCTAGCTAGTCAGAGGGCGGAAGCATAAGGCGATTTTGCCTTCGGTGATTTGACTCAGCAGGGCTCTTGCTAAGCATCCCACCAGTACTTTAGACTACAGAAGTACTGCTTAATCCATTATAGCGACCTTTGAGTATTAATGGGGGTGGTCTGTAGTTCGGACTGGTCCGCGTGAATAGTCTGCACCTGATGGCCAGTGCTATGTGCATAGGGGATGACGCCATTACTTCTATAATGAGTAGCCCGACTCTTTCCCCTCTCTTCCATACACTGCCCTTCGCTATGCAGGCGCTCATCAGTGACGACACACTGGAGTCCTGGGCAAGAGTTCGGGCCTACGTCAAAGATCTCCAAGAAATAAGTCGAGCACGTAGCGCTAGGAACTCGGCACGGCGTCGAAGCATGGACTCATCGTTCATCAATTGCATGGCGAACTACAACGGGACAGAGGAGGAAATCCTCAGAAAGTGGAGCGGCAGTGCTTTGGACTGGGAGAGACTCGAGGAGGTGCACACGCGACGTATTGAACGCGAAGACAGGCAAAGGGAAGCCTTGGCAGAGAGAACACAACTGGATGAGGAGTGGCAAGCTACAGATTCCGGCCTCCACTGGGCGGAACTGCTGACCATTCAACACACCACAGACACTCACAACAACCGCAAGAACCTGTCCAACATTAGTCGTTTCGACTTTTCGCATATGTCCTCCGTTTCAGCCTGGTCATAAAACCTAGGTTAGGCTAGAAGCTCTTCTCAGCGCGAGTCGCTAAGTAGCTGCGAACGCTCGGGTTGCTTTCCTTGAAGTAAAGCACGAATTGATAGAAGTTGGGCGCATTGTCTCTCAGCACTCCTTCGAACTGAGTCTTCATGTTGGGTCTCAAGAAGTGGTCGTAGCCGAATTGGAACATAACAAAGTCGGCCATGGACACAGTGTTGCCTACGAAGAAGTGGTTGCCGCTGTTGTTCTCGACGAGGCGCTTTTCGATCATTTTGAGCATGCGGGGCATGTTGTCGCGGTACCAGTTGGCGATTCCCTCAGTGTTGTTGGTGTAGAAGTTGGGCATGAGAGAACTATAAATGTCGTCTCGCAGGTTGCACAGCGACTCCACCAGGTAAATATGGTACGGATCCGTGGGGTACGCCCCATTCTTCTGACACAGATATCGATAAATCGCGTAACTCTGCACCATCTGCATGCCGTCAATGTCCATCCTCGGAAGCTGCCCAAACTCAGTGAACCCCTCAACCTTGAGTTTCAGCCAGTCGTCATAGGCGATCAGGTGCTCGGTGTACTCCATGCCGTAGTACTTCATAATGAGCTTGGCACATTCGCCTCTTGCGTGGTAGTCGAAGTAGTGGAGAGTGATGCCAGCCATTATTAGCGACTATGGCCTGTGCTGTAGGACTGGATTGATAGGCTGAGAAAGGGCTGGAGCCGTTTCGATGTCACATCATTAGCGAATAAGTATACATCTAGAGGCTTGGGTGAATGGAACTTCTGAGACAGTGTGGTCTGGGAAAGTCTAACTAGTCTAGAAGGCCTTTTCTGTTCGAGTGGCTAGGTAGTTCCGGAGGTTCTCGTTGCTGTCCTTGAAGTAGAGGACGAATTGGTAGAAGTTGGGGGCATTGTCTCTCAACACGCCTTCGAACTGGGTCTTCAAGTTGGGTCGCAGGAAGTGGTCGTAGCCGAATTGGAACATCACAAAGTCGGCCAGGGAAACAGCATTGCCTACGAAGAAGTGGTTGCCGCTGTTGTTCTCGACTAGGCGCTTTTCGATCATTTTGAGCATACGAGGCATGTTGTCGCGGTACCAGTTGGCAATCCCCTCAGCGTTGCTCTTGTAGAAGTTGGGCATGACGCCGCCATATATGTCATCTCGTAGTTGACACAAGGACTCCACCAGGTAGACCTCGTACGGATCTGTGGGGTACGCTCCATACTTCTGACACAGATACCTGAATATCGCAAAACTCTGGACCATTTGCTTCCCGTCGATGTCAAGTCGAGGCAATTGCCCGAACTCGCAGAAGCCGGAGGCCTTGAACTGTCTCCACTCTTCACCGCTGATCAAATGGTCAGTGTATTCGACTCCGTAGTACCGCATTATCATCTTGGCGCATTCGCCGCGGGCGTGGATGTCGAAGTAGTGAAGAGTGATTCCAGCCATTATTAGCTCCTACGACCTGTGCTATAGGGTTGTATTCAGTGGGCTGATAAATACCCTGAAGCCGTTTCGACCCCACACCATTACCAACCAATATGCCTCCATAGACCTAGTCGAATCCCACTTCCAAAACACTGCCTCTGGGAGAGCCTAACTTAGCCTAGAAGGCCTTTTCCGCACGAGCTGCCAGGTAGTTCCGCAAGTTCTCGTTGCTGTCCTTGAAGTAGAGGACAAATTGGTAGAAGTTGGGGGCGTTGTCACTCAGCACGCTTTCGTACTGCTTCAAGTTGGCTCTCAGGAAGTGGTCGTAGCCGAATTGGAACATCACGAAGTCGGCCAGGGAAACAGCATTGCCTACGAAGAAGTGGTTGCCGCTGTTGTTCTCGACGAGGCGCTTTTCGATCATTTTGAGCATACGAGGCATGTTGTCGCGGTACCAGTTGGCAATCCCCTCAGTGTTGCTGACGTAGAAGTTGGGCATGACGGCGCCATAGATGTCGTCACGGAGTTGACACAGTGACTCCACCAGGTAGATCTGGTAGGGGTCCGTGGGGTAGGCTCCGTGCTTCTGACAGAGGTATCTGTACATCGCAAAACTCTGGACCATCTGTTTCCCGTCGATGTCAAGTCTAGGCAATTGCCCGAACTCGGTGAAGCCGGTGGTCTTGAGCTGTCCCCACTCTTCCCCGCTGATCAAATGGTCAGTGTATTCGACTCCGTAGTACCGCATTATCATCTTGGCGCACTCACCGCGGGCGTGGTAGTCGAAGTAGTGAAGAGTGATGCCAGCCATTATTTTTCCAGGGACTAATGTGGAACTTCTAGAAGGTAGTCGGGTAATGGAGGACTGAGACGAATTCCTATACACCAAGGAGTATCCAGTGAATTCAATGAGTGATAGCTGCTGAGTGTATGGACTAGGGGTGTTCGAGTGCATGGCAAAGAAACGGTATTTCCACCCATTAGCAAGGTGCAGCTGTCTAGGGAGTATTAGAGAACTAGACAGGGTCGGTCCTTACTTGCACTGCAGTCCAGCCAGGCTTTGCCTCCCCTATCTCAGGCGCAAGAAGCGGAGACCTCTTCCTTCGAATCCAGAGAAAAACCCCTCCAGTAAGGACCACCAAAGCCGCCACTCCTCCAACCACTCCCAATACCCAGACACTCGACCCAGTTTCCGCATTGTTCCGGGGGTCGGAAGGGACTGGAATAGGCGGAATGACAGCCTCTCTATAGCCTCCATTGAGTAGGTAAGTCGCATTGCAATCTGCCTTTGCGAAGCCAATTGTGTCGGTGTTGCGGTCGAAGACGACGTCCATTCCTCGCATAAAAAGTCCGCCCAGTACATTTCCGCCTCCTCCATTGCTATATATACCGAGACAGAAGTCACTGGGGTGGTCTGGCCATGCGAATAAGTACTGCTCCGGCTCCCAGTCTAGCGTGATGTTGTCGATTTCCACGTGAATAACTGGGAACGACGCATAAAAAGCAGTCAAATTGTCCTTTTTATGTCTGTAGCAGGAATGGGCTTCTCCTGGGACTGATACAGTTTCCCCCCTGCACTTATCCTTGTAACTGCAGTAGTTCTCGAAGGCGTTCCATACTCGGGTGTAGATCACTTCCCGGAAGTACACAAAGGTTGTCCCTGAGTCGACAATGCTGCCCGCGCCTCCGTACATGCTACCGAATTGTTCAGCTCGTACGTCTACTCTGTGTCCGCCCATAATCACCCCTCTCACATGCACAGCGTAGTACACACTATCATACATCCGCACATACGCCAAAGGACTCAAATGAAGCGAGGCATTGAACCCGCCAACAGTCATATACCCATCAGTCTGCCCGAGACATAGGGCGAATATGTCAGTGCTGATTTCGTGGTTCTTGTACAGGACGTCCACTATTGTGGTCATTCGCTTGCTGCTTTCTTGTGCGAAGGCGAGTCCCATGATTCCGTCGGCTAGTTGCGTTCTGAACAGGTTCGTTTCTTGGTCGTGGCAGCCGAATATCAGTTTCGTCCGCTCAGCAGTTTCGTCGTCGCCCAGTTCCACGTAGTCCTCCACTAAAAAGCCTGCGATCGAACTGCCCTCCGCATACCCTTGGTGGTAGTGACAGTGGTCGCTTTGGCACGAACTGCAAGGCACGTCTTCGTTGCAGGAAACGAGGCGGGAAGTGTTGGAGTGGCGGTAGTCGAAGTAGGAGTCTAGGTGCTTGCCGCAGCTCTGGCAGCCGGCGCATGGGAAGGCGGTGAGACTGCTGCCTGTGTCCACAATGACAGTCTGCTTAGCAGGCGGAGTCCCCACTCTCAAGTCCACATAGTAGTACCCCAGGTCCACGCCTCCAAAGACCGCCGCATGCTCGAAGTTCAGCAAATGCGCGAGCACCAAGTTCAAACAGACCCAAATGCGCATTTGCAGAGTTTCTAATAGGGAATTTTAGCTTATCCCACGTTTTTTCCTAACTTGCACAGGCACGGCAGCAAGGTCCAACACTCTGTAAATACCCCCCAAAATCGTCTAATTTTCATGCACTTCCGTGCTTTTCGGCAGTGTTTTTCCTTGTTTCTCGGCTCGGATCAAAGCGGTAGGAGTCTGTTTAGCTATGCGAGCAGCAGGATTTTGGATTTGACTATAGCAGTAAGTCCAGTAGGACTATATATGGCGAGTCAAAGCAGAAAAAAAGTTGGGGTTTTGAAGGGAAATTGAGTGCAAAATAGCGAATTTCCTATAATTTTTCGCTAATTGTCTTCCTAAATACTTATTCCGACTCTGCTGAGAAGGGGGAAAGGGCAAAACGGCTGAGTCACCAGTTTAAAGGACTGGAAATTCTAAAACCAATATAATGGATAAGGTAGGAGAAGCTAGAAAGCCGCTCAGCGAGGAAAAGGCCAAAATAGTGAAGGAAGCAGCGGAACTGACCCCGGAATTCAAGAAAAACAGCCGAAGAGACGCGATTTGCCTCGACTTGCCCAGGCGTTTTCCCTCCACTAACATCTACGCCTAGTGCGTGTTTCTCGCAAAGGCTAGTTACCCCTCTGCACTAGGCACGGGCTGCACCCACTTGTAGGCAGTCTGGTGCACAGTCCTGTAGTCGCCCTTGGCTGCAGGCTTGTAAGCAGCAGGGTACAGTGCTGTGGCTTGGTCGGAAGTGCCCTTGTAGGTGTAGTCCACCTGAGTCGTCGTTTCGAAGCCGCCGTGGCCTCTAAGTCCGAAGGGAAAGTGCTTTTTCTTAGAGAAAGAACCGAAGTCGCAGCCGCTGGCAAAGGAACTACCAGTCGTTCTACCGATCTCCCCAGCAGTGGTGTGGTAGTCGAGACTGTAGCGCAGTTCCCCTGCGCCTAGTTGGAAATTGTGCTTCTGCACGTCTAGGGAGTGATTCAAGCAGTTATCCACCAGCGAATGCCGGCGGAAGTTCGCACCGTAGTCACTCGCCACCGGCTGCACCCGCTCCCCAAAAGCCACACTACAGCCAGTCCAGGGCGCCACTTCCGCCCTGTCTCCCTTCGAAATAGCTTGGAAATGAGTACTATACGTGCTTTCCTTCTCATGTATGCGAGCACTCCCCAACTCCACACTAGTCTTTTTGAGGTGAGACAGAGGGGACTCTCTATGGGGAAGGGCAGAATGGACGTCTGCAGGCTTGATATCAGGACCAGGCGACTCTGTGCCCAGGGAAAAGTGGGTGGAAAGCACGAAAGCGCTCCTTTCCGCTGTGTCCTCCACCGGCTCTACCTTATATTTCCCATACAACTCCTGCGACAAACTGCGCTTTTCCGCCTTTTTTGCCTCTCCCATCCGTATATACGTCCTTCTCGCCTCCCCACACATTTCCCTTCGTTCTCCCTTCTCCTTGCCTATAGCGCTCGCAGTGGTTTCGTAGTTCCGCATCTCTGTGCCCAGTTTCCAGTTCCCGCGACCACACCTGTCCTTCATGGACTGGACGGGCAGATCCCCTGCGATGTGCTTGTAGTTTTCTTGGGAAATAGAGAGGGAGGGAGGAGAGTCGGTGCCGAGGAAAATGGCAGTCGGGGGAGATGGGTGGTGGACTGGGGGAGGGTGGAGAGGGGCGGGAGGAGGGGAAGAAGTAGGGGAATCGGCAGGACGGAGACCTAACGTAAAGTGGTGCTTTCCGTTTTCTCGCTTATTCTCAACGCCTGAGACGCTCGGCAGGTAGGCAGGCTTGGCGTAGGCGGAACGACTGCAGGTAGTCTTCTCAGGCTGGTCTGTGCCTAGGTATATGTTCGAACTTTGGCGACTGCGGATTGGGGTGGGACTGAAAGCTCGGTGAGCAGTAAAGTCACTTCTTGTCGTAGTCTGAAAAGACGTATTTCCAGTCCCCAGCCTGAAGTGATGTCCCCTAATGAGCGCATCCATGTCCCTGCGTTTGGCCTTGGTATAGAACTCCCCCTGCATTACTTCACTGCTATTTAAGGACTACTCTGAGGCAAGGTCGAGACGGGACTGAAGGTCGATGGCTTTGAGGAGAGTTGCGCCTTCAGGGGGGTTGTTGGGCTCGTCGTTGCCATTTCCCTCTCCTTTACCGATTCCTTCCTTCTCCCGCTTTAGATTCTCTCTCAGTAGCTCCGCCAGCGCTGCCTCCGTCCTTCTCTCCAGTGTTTCTAGCTTCTTGCCCAAGTCTCGCTTCAAGTCCCAGTTCGGTTGCTTGGGGATTACGTTCAGTGGCTCTGCCTGCTGGCGGTGGAATTCGGATATTGATGCACGGACGTCGTGCATTATTTCGATTTCAGTCTCGCCAACTAATGTGGACGCAGGCCTCACAAACTGCTTCAACTCCCTCGACTTGGGAATGTAGTTCCTCAGTGTCAGCTGTCTGAACTCGCCCTCCTCCGGCTTCCCCAGCGTCTCCAAGAACCCTTGCATTTCTTTATTACTACCCTTCCCCCAGGTCAAAATGGATCCTGTGCAGTGCCGAGCCTGCAGCCAGGTCGCCCGCCTGCAGCTTCCCTGAGGCGTCTTCAATCCGTCCTCTATCCAAATCAGACCCATTGAGCTGGGAAGCGGACTCACTGGATATGTAGCTTTGCGACTGGATACGGGAAACTCCGCTTCTAGGCGTGGAAATCGGACTCAGTGTCAGTCTCTCCCCTTTCCGCCTAGATTGCGACCGTAGGGAACTGTTCAGTTCTTCTCTCACATCCGGAAGCGTGAAATTGAGTGCGATTTGGTCCTGTTGGGAGTCGCATCCGCTTTCTTCCTCTATGATCGAACTCAAGTCCTCGAACTTCGCACTTGTGAGCAGCAGGCTTTTCCGTTCCTCAGGAGTGACATTCAGCAGGTCTTCAAGTTGCACGTCTCTGCGCTGTTCCGAGCCCGCGCCTGAGTTGATGATGGAGTAAACCACAGCTTCTCGTTCCGACATAGTGAGGGAGTTCAGCACTTCGTCGTTGATCATGACCTTGGAGTAGGCTGAGGAGTCGCGGATGCTGTCGCTGAGGGTTTTGCTGGCGCTGGGGAGGTCGAGAGGGAGACAGGGGGAAAGTGCGAGGGGAGGGATGAAGGCGGGCTCGGGAGGAGGCTGTTCGAGTAGGCCTTGCAGCAGCTCTCGGGCTTTGGCGATGTTCGATATTAGTTTCAGGATGCTGTCGGGACGGGGTGAGTCTTCGCACATGCTATCCTGCAGTGTGTCGCTTTCGCAGTTCACACTTTCATCCCTCAGTCTTGCCTTCGCCCTGCCCGCAACAGCCACCAACTCCGCATCCAGCTGCATCAAAAACCGCCTTTCCTCCTCCTCCTCCCTCCTACTCTGCTCCCTCATCGCCTGCAGCTTCTCCCCCAAGTCCTGCATTTGCCCTTGATACTTCCTCTTTTCAGCCTCATACACACTCTGCGTGTCCTTGATGCTGCGAGTTAACAGTTCATGTTTGCGTCTCCACTTCTCCTTTTGAACCTCCAAGGCAGCTTTGCTTTGCTCTTCTTTGGTCCTTTGTTCGTCCTTTGCAGCCTGCAGCTCTTCCTCAAGCCTTGCGAGTTCGGTGCGCAAGGAGTCGATTTCTTGTAGCATTAATTGTGCAGGGTGGTACGTATAATGGGGACGAGTTGTTGCAAAGGGAGGAGGAAATTGGGGGAAGTGCAGACTGCACAAGTTATAAAAACTGCGAAAACGCGGAGAAGGACGTCTGTTAGAGTGGATTTGACTCGGCAGAAAGATGCACCTGCGAATCAGCCACTTCAAGCCCAGCCTACTTCCTTCTCCAGCGTCTTTTCCCAGCTGATCAAGTCCGCAGCCACTCCCAGTCCCACGAAAGACCCTGAAGGGATCTCAGAAGCGGAAACGGAGCGGACTTCCGCCTATCTAAGGGCTGAAACTGTACATTTGGACCAGTCGCCTACCAGAGTGACATCCCTTTCCGCTGCTTTTCAGCAGCAAATACAGCGGCTTTTAGGGCCAAATCATGAAACTGCCCTGGGAGTGTATACTCTTTCGTTCAATCGATTAAACGCCCCTGTGGTATCGGGCCGGGCTTTGATGTCGGAAAAGCATTTATATCTATTTGCGGAGACGAGTGATTTCCATACCCCTGCGGAAACGCTCGATTTGGCTTCCTTTTTGGTGGCTTTGCTGCACGCGAAAAGCGCAATTTTGGTGTTTTCCTCGACTTCGCTGGATCCTGCCCTATTGGAACTGCGCAGTGCTCAGCTGCTAGACCTGCTGAAAGCCCTGCAACTGCACTTCTACCAGTCCACCCACTCCTTCCTCCCTATCAGTGTCTTCGACAGCTACGCTCAAATGCAGTCCTTTAGCAAGTCTCTAGGCAACCGGGATATTGCAGCCTTGCAGGCGCCCACTTCCCTGAAAGTGCAAGAACTGATAATGACCACAGGCAGTGATTTGTATGAAAGCAGGGTGCTGCTGCAGGAGTGCTGGTGCAGGGGGAGACAGGGCTGGCTTGTGCTCACTACTAGGAAGGTGTATGTGGTGGATGGGGACTGGACGTTGAGGGAAGTCAGGAGGCTGGAGGAGGTGCAGAGGGTTGATTACGTTGAAAGCCTCCTTCACATCTACTCCAAATCCTCCACTCTCGAACTGTCCACCTCCGACTGCTCCAAAGTCATCGAACTCGCCATGAAATCTGTAAAATAGCCTTATTGGCACTACTCTCTATTGTAGCTCTCCAAGTCACACAGGATTTCTCTCAGATGAAAGGTGGAGTTCAGCACTGCGCGGACATCTGCAGCCTCCAGAAGCGCCGGAAAGAAGGAAATCAGGTGCAAAAGTTCCCTATCCGACAGGTCATTCGTCCAAGTCGGGATCGGAATTCCATTATCCAGTTGATTTATAAAGCTCACAACCATGTTGTCCACTATCACAATGTCTTTCAACTCCCTGCCCGCTAATAGTCGCAAGTCTTTGATGTACATTCCTTTGGCAGGTATGCAGTTTTCCCTGTACAGTCTGTGGTGGATGAGTCTATGCGTGGGGTCGAGGTAGTCCAACACAGTGTCTGCGTACACTTTCTGAGAGGCGGTGAAAACCATCACTTCGAAAAGGTCGCTTGCAGCGCAAAGACAATCGTAGGCGTATGGACGGATCTGAATCCCGATAGTGGTCAATTCCTGGGAGGGGAGAAGGAGGGGAAGCCGGATATCCGCTTGAGAGACATCGCTGCAGCAGTGGATCAGGGTTTCGTCGAGGTCAAATATGAGTGTCTTTCTACCATAACACCCTGGCTTCCTGAGTAGATTCACTCGCTTCATTATCAGAGTGCCCTGGTCGACAGCGGGTAGGCTTCTGCCAGTTCTGAGTCCTTGCAGTACACTGAGTGCATGCTTCCGCTCCATTTGCGCATTCTTATCGACCTTCGACGTTGATTGCGCTAGGAGGGATGTGAGTTCTGGGGCGAAGGGGGAGGCCGGGAGTGCCTTTTTCTTGGAGTTGTATTGTGGAGACTTGGGAAGGAGGTGGCCGTTGGAGCCGGTAATAGGCCGGAGCGGAGGCAGTTCAGGTCCGAAAGTGCGGGGAGAGGGTGGGAGGGATTTGGGACTTGGGGGCAAAACAGCCAGGGAACGAGAACTATTCATGGTTTCATGTGCTTTGCCCATAGACCCTTCCTTTTCTTCCATATACCCCCACTTCTCTCTTTCCTTCATCCCCACCCACAGTGAGTTGAAACTAGTGCTCTTGCCCAGTCCTTCCTGCCTGCCCCTGCCTTCCTTCCTATCGTAGCTCAGGTTTCTGTTCGTTTGGACGTAGGCTTGGGAGCGGAGGTGGGCGAGAGGTCGTTTTTTTGGGGAGAG
>Ga0247844_1008063_pt1 | contig 11608 bp, 10 predicted proteins | sample LaCtaG_FD_192421 | JGI IMG/M metagenome (GOLD analysis project Ga0247844, IMG submission 192421) | Freshwater microbial communities from meromictic Lake La Cruz, Castile-La Mancha, Spain - LaCruzMarch201714.5m_1 | ecosystem: Environmental > Aquatic > Freshwater > Lake | place: Spain: Castile-La...
TAAATGAAGTAATATCAACACCTAAAGTGGCCGAAAACAATAAGTTTTGTCGTTTTTTTGGAAGCAATTTCAATACATTTCCCATTTCTTCCTTAAAGCCTAAGTTCAACATTTTATCGGCTTCATCAAGCACCAAAACATCTACCTCGGTTAAAAAAACGGCATTGTTAGCTACCAATTCCAACAATCTTCCTGGAGTAGCCACTAATATTTCTACACCTTGTAATTGTATCATTTGCGGATTAATAGAAACGCCACCATAAACTGCCAACGATTTTATTTTTTGTTCCATTAAACTGCTAAAAGCCTTAAAAACTTTTTCTACCTGAATGGCCAATTCTCTGGTAGGAACAAGCACCAACGTGTTTATATGTCTGTTTTTTGGAATGGGTTTGCTTTGCAATAATTGTAAAACTGGCACTACAAAACTGGCAGTTTTTCCTGAGCCAGTTTGGGCTATAGCCAATACATCTTTTCCTTTTAAAATTTCGGGAATGGCTTGCGCTTGAATGGGGTATGGTTGTGTATAAAATTGCTTTTCTAAAGCATATAATAAATCGCGAGATAAACCGAGAGATTGAAAGGACATTTTTGTTGTTACCATTAAACAACAAAGATATGTTTACGATTGGTTTTTGAATAAATAAAAAGGGAATTTTAAAAAATTACTGGTTTACTCCACAGTAATATTTCCATCCGAATAAAACTTAAAATCGTTTGATGCTGATGTAAAATAAACATTGCAAAAGGTAATTATATATTTTCCTGGTGCTGTTTTTTTAACATATATTGTATCGCCTGATTTACCAGTGTAACTGTAGGTAAATAAATCGCCAAATACGCCTTCTACAAAACATTCATTAGCTTTAGGTTCTCTATCGCCATCTATCAAATATTTTCCATTTTTAGGCTCTTCGCCAAACGATAACAACATACTTGATTTTAGTGCATTAGCTATAACTTCGTATTTTCCAGTTGTTACATCAATATTTTTAGTTCCTGTAGAATAATAAGTGTCTTTTTTTCCATTAAATATCACACTGTTTTTGGTAGGATTACAAGGTGCAGTAGGAGGAATATTATCGGTAGTAAACTCAACCTGATTGCCATAAGAAGCACCCAATGAATTAACAGAATATGCCCTAACATAGTATTTAGTATTTGGAGTTAAGCCAGTAATTAAGCTGGTAAACATACCAATACCTGAACTATCACTTGTTTTATTGTTATCAATGGTAGGATTAGCAAATGTACTCCAACAAACACCTCGGGCTGTAATGGCCGAATTTCCTTCCGAAGTAATATTTCCTCCGCTTTGTGCAGTTGTAGTTGAAATATTAGTTATTTCTGTTGTTGTAAGTATTGAATTTATTTTTGTGGTTTGTGCTTCTTCTTTGCTACAGCTATAACCAAAACCCAAAACCAATATTATTGATAAAATTTTTACAGTAAATTTCATATATTTTTTTACTTTTAGTACTTAATAAGATTAATATTTATTGAGCAAAGCAAATAAAAAAAACTGAATAAAAAAGTTAATAAAATTTATGATATGTAATTTTAAAACCAACATCTGTTTATGGATTAGGTAAGAAATTTTTTGTAAAAAACACCTTCAATCAAACTATTTTACCAGTACTTTTTGTAAAAAATATCAATAAACTACATAATTTATAGCTATTTGGTGTAAAAAATCGGAATAAATGACATAGTTTATAAGCATTTGGTGTAAGAAGAACAGATAAAACAAGTAATTTATGTGTATTTGGTGTAAGAAATCGGAATAAATGGCATAGTTTGCCTATATTTGGTGTAAAAAGTGAATATAAATACCAAATTTCTGAATTTATTTTTAAATTCAAGCATTATAGCTTGTAAAAATTTATATTGTTTGTTATAATTAGGAAATTTTATCAATATAATTTACCCCTTAAAAACTAATATCAAACCATAAAAATAAATTGTGTTTCTTATAAATAAATATTATTATTGCTTCAAATTAAAAAACTAATTATTATGATATTCGAATATTTAGAAAATCCTTTTCAGTTAAAACGCCTAGGGCATTTAAAGTACAATAGATTTGTACAAAAACACTATAAATATTTACAAGCTAATAACTTGGATGAAAGTTTAACTACATTTATTAACGATTTAACTCCAAAAACTACAGCTTACGAAACATGGTTAAGTAGCCAAGATTTAGAAAAGAATGTTTCAGAATCGAAAACAGAAAGTTTAGATGAAATTGAAAACAATTTTGAAGACTTTATGGACGAGGTATATAGGGAAGTAAACTACAAGTTTGCTAAAAAATATCCAGAAATATTTGCTGTATGTTTTCCAAATGGTAAAAACGAATACAATAATATTACCAGAACAAATGCAGTAGTTTTATTAACCCGTGTATCCGATTTTTGTACGCTTCATAAGGCTGAATTACCAGCAGGAATGGATACAGATGCCAATAATTTTTTGGCAAGTTATAAAGCCAAAGTTGGCGAACAGCAAGAAGGAATAGGTGACGTAAAAGATGGAAGTGTAGATGGTAACAAATTAAGAGAACAAGTGGCTAAAGAAATGAAAACAGTGTTTTTAAACTTGCTTCTTAAACATAAAGAAAATGAAGCCGAAGTTTTAAAATATTATGATGCTGAAGTTTTAAATTATTACAAACGTAATTACGAAAAATCAAAAGCAATAAAACCTATTGAAGTAAAATAAAACCACAAAAAAAGCCAAGAACAATTATATTCTTGGCTTTTTTTGTTAAAATTAATCAAGAGATTACTTTTTATTTCGTGTAAATATTTTCCGAGGATTTTGTTTTGTATGAAATAGGTCGGTAATAATGATTTGTTTTTCATTGTATTCATATATTATTTTATAATTTCCTTCAATAATATACCTACTGTTTTGACCTAATCTTTGTAGTAAATGTTCTATTTGGCCAGCTTCTGGTTGAGTAGATAAATAATCTACACTTTCTAATAATTTATTACAATAATTGTTTGCAATAGATTCAGATCTAGTTTCTTCTACTAAATACTCATAAATTTCTAACAGACAATTGGAGGCAAACACAGTCCAGAAAATTTGTAACTTCTTCATTTAGCAAACTGCTTTTTAAAAGCAGCATGAGTTACCAAATTCCCATTTTCTATGTCTTTTTGAGAGGTTGCATTTCTATTTAAAAATTCCGTTTTGCTCATTGGAACCAGTACTTTTTTTGTTACACTTTTTGATTTTAAAATGGTATAAACAGCCTCTAAGATAGCGTTGTCTTCAATGGCATCTATTGTTTTATAAAGTTCTTTTTTTAGCGCAGTATTCGTCATGTTTATTTTTAAAATTCAAATATAGTAAAAGTAATTTTCAAATTACCTATTGTTTTAATCAATTTGTTACTGCCTTTTCCAACAAAGGAGCATGCTCCTTTGTTACCCACAAAAAAAGCCAAAAGTAAATTTACTTTTGGCTTTTGTACTTTATAAAAAAACTGTTTAATTTACTATTACTTTTTGGGTGTAAAGTATTCCATTTTTATCTAACATTTTAACTACCAAAACTCCTTTTATAGAAGTATTCAAATTAATGTTTTCGGCAAATTTAGAACTTGTAAAAACTGTTTCACCCAATGAGTTAATTATTTCAATGTTTTGAAAATCGATACCTGAGTTTGTAATATTTAAAACACCATTTGAAGGGTTAGGATAAATAATAAAACTAGGTTTGTTTTGGTCTAATTTAAGAACTGAAGTTCCTGTAAAATTATATAAATTGGTTACATCCTGGCTTGTTAAAGCCCTGTTGTAAATTCTTAACTCATCTAACGAACCATTTAAAAAATCTAAACTACCAGCATAATCTCTACCAATTTCTAATAATTGATTGGTATCAGTAGGAAATACAGCTTCGTTTAAAGTTAATTGAACAAATTCTCCGTTTACAAATAATCTACTACTATCTCCATTATTAGTAACTGCAACATGATACCAAGTTCCTGTGTTAAATGAAGTTGGTATTGTACGATAAAATTTCTTTGTGTTTGAAATTACATCAAAAGCATTGTCTAATAATGTAAATCGGTATTGAGCAGCTGTACTTGTTTGCGATTTGCAAACAATGGGTGCATATTTAAATCCACCCCAATTAAACCAACTAGTAACATAAACCCAAGTTGATAAAGAAAAATCTGTTTTTATGGAATTAAGACTTGTAGAAGCAGGTATGGTAATGTATGAACTTGTTCCATTGAAATTAGCGGCTTTATTACTGTTACCTCTTCTATCTACAGAAAAAGTAGTACCACTATTTGTTCCATGGTTATTGTTCCCACTTGAATCAGCATAATTGCCATCAAATTTGTAGTAGGCTTTAAGCCCTGTGCTAATTGTAGTTTGTGCTATTAAAAAAGTAGGTAGCAATAACAAAGCAGTAAAAATATTTTTTTTCATATCACAACAATAGGAAAAAAAACTAATAACCTAATATTAAGTAATAAAATAATGTTACAAAAAAAGCCAAGAACATTACACTCTTGGCTTTATTTACTTTATAAAAACTACTAATTATTTTACTTCTTCAAAAGTAGCATCTTGTGTGTTGGTATCAGTTGCGCCAGCATCAGGAGTTGGTTGTCCATCTGTTGGTTGCTCGCTCTGAGTAGCTTTGTACATATCCTCGCTAGCAGCAGCCCAAGCAGTATTTAAAGCTTCTAAAGCAGCGTCTATTCTAGGTAAATCTTTGGCTGTATGTGCAGCTTTCAATTCTTCTAAACCTTTTTCAATGGCTTCTTTTTTCTCAACAGGAATTTTTTCTCCATATTCTTTTATCTGCTTTTCAGTTTGGAATATTAAGCTATCGGCCATGTTAATTTTTTCAGCTTCTTCTTTTGCTTGTCTGTCAGTATCAGCATTTGCTTCTGCTTCTGCTTTCATACGTTTAATATCGTCATCGCTTAATCCGCTCGATGCTTCAATTCTAATTTTTTGCTCTTTTCCTGTACCTTTATCTTTTGCACTTACGTGCAATATTCCATTAGCATCAATATCAAAAATAACTTCTACCTGAGGAATTCCACGAGGTGCAGGAGGAATACCATCTAAATGGAAACGTCCTAAGCTTCTGTTTTGAGCTGCCATTGGGCGTTCGCCTTGCAATACATGAATTTCTACACTTGGTTGGTTATCGCTAGCTGTACTAAATGTTTCCGATTTTTTGGTAGGAATAGTAGTATTTGCATCTATTAATTTAGTAAACACACCACCCATTGTTTCAATTCCTAAGCTTAAAGGAGTAACGTCTAATAACAATACATCTTTTACATCTCCAGTTAAAACTCCACCTTGAATGGCAGCACCAATTGCTACTACTTCATCAGGATTTACACCTTTAGATGCAGCTTTTCCAAAGAATTTTTCAACTGCTTCTTGAATAGCAGGTATACGAGTTGATCCACCTACTAAAATAATTTCATCAATATCACTTGTGCTGTAACCTGCGTTTTTCAAAGCAGTTTTACAAGGCTCAATGGTACGTTTAATCAAACTATCGGCTAATTGTTCAAATTTAGCACGAGTAATTGTTTTTACTAAATGCTTAGGAATTCCGTCTACAGGAATAATGTATGGTAAATTTACTTCAGTTTGAGTTGAACTTGAAAGTTCAATTTTTGCTTTTTCAGCAGCTTCTTTCAAACGTTGTAAAGCCATTGGGTCTTTACGTAAATCTATGCCTTCATCGTTTTTAAATTCGTCAGCTAAGAAATCAATCAATACGTGATCAAAATCGTCACCACCTAAATGGGTATCTCCATCAGTACTTTTTACTTCAAAAGTTCCAGTTCCATCTACATCATACATTTCTAAAACCGAAACGTCATGTGTTCCACCACCACAATCAAATACCACTACTTTTAAATCTTTTTTGGAAGTTTTGTCTAAACCGTATGCCAAAGCTGCAGCAGTTGGTTCGTTAATAATACGTTTTACTGTTAAACCAGCTATTTCTCCAGCTTCTTTAGTTGCTTGGCGTTGAGCATCGTTAAAGTATGCAGGAACAGTAATAACTGCTTCTTTTACTTCATACCCTAAATAATCTTCAGCAGTTTTTTTCATTTTTTGTAAAACCATTGCCGAAATTTCTTGAGGGGTATATAATCTACCATCTATATCAACGCGAGGTGTATTGTTATCACCTTTTTTTACAGTGTACGACATACGACTAATTTCTTTTGTAACTTGGTCGAATGTGTTACCCATAAAACGTTTGATTGATGAAATGGTGTTTTTGGGATTAGTAACCGCCTGACGTTTTGCAGGGTCACCAATTTTACGTTCACCATCTTTAATAAATGCTACAATCGATGGCGTTGTTCTACGTCCTTCGCTGTTAGCAATAACTACTGGTTCGTTGCCTTCCATTACTGCAACACACGAGTTAGTTGTTCCTAAATCTATGCCTATTATTTTACTCATAATTTTTATAATTTTTTACGAATATTGTCAATCATAATGCCAAGGAAATTTTTAACTATAACAATAAAAAAATGGCTTATTTTTTATAAATAACACAAAAAAATAGCTGCCTTTTGGCAGCTATTATGACATAATTTTGATTTTTAAACTAAACTTATTTTTGAAATTGTGGCAATGAATAAATAAATGTTTTACCTATTGAATCTACCGAAATATTAACTTGTTTGTTAAATGTTCTAGCTGCAAAAATTCCTAAACCACCTTTTATATTAGTGTAATCGGTACGTTTTTGAACAAACGAAATATTGGGTTTATTTACTTCTTGAATATCTAAAAAATCGGGTCCTGCTCCCCAAGTTACATACTCAACTCCAGTGTATTTTCTAATTACATTGGTTGGTTGTTTACTAAAAAATTGTTTCCAATTATTTAAAATATCTACCGATTTAATTCTTTCTGAAATAAGATCATTTTCATTGTATCTTGCAGTTTCATTCCCCGATTGAACATAATAATCGTAGTATTTATTTTCAAAATTTGTAGGGTTAGTTGTTGGTGCTTCTGTATATTTTAGCCTTACTGCTGCATCTATAATATATGCCGATTTGTTTAGCGTATACCTAAAGCTAAAAAAGTTATTTGGATTTTCGGATACAGTAATATTTCGTTCATCTATTTTTTGATCGCCTATTAAATAACAACTTGAAGTAAAAACATTGCCTGTTACAGTATCTCTAATTAACAAATTAACTTTTGCCATTCCAACTCCAAACCAATTATAAGAATTTGATTGGTAAATATAATTAGAGTCGTTTGCAAAATAACCTGATTCTTTAGCAAATTTATTTGTTCTAAAACAATTAATGGTATCGTTGTTTACTATCAACTGAACTTTTAAATTATTTAGGTAAAGTGAATCTGTAATTTTAGCAGCAACATCTGCTTTTGTTTCTATCGAATTCTGAAAAACTTTTTGAATTCTTAAATATTGCACTGGTTCGTTTTTGTCAATAAAGCCATAAACAACCGGTATTTGCTTGTAAGGAGCATTAATTTCTAACTTGTTATCACAAGCCATTACGCTTAAAAATGCTAGGATGATGATGATATTTTTTTTCATTTTGGGCTGGCAATATAGCTTTTGAATTTTAATTGATTTTATTATATGACAAATAATTTTGATTAATGGTTTTATTTCTACATTTGAAAAAAAATAAAACACCATGAGCGTTCACAAAGAGTATAAAAAAATTACCACCCACAGCCTATTAGAAATGAAGGAAAAGGGCGAAAAAATAAGTATGTTAACAGCTTATGATTTTAGTATGGCTAAAATTTTTGATGAAGCAAAAATTGATGTGTTGTTGGTTGGCGATAGTGCTAGTAATGTAATGCACGGACATGAAACTACATTGCCAATTACTTTAGACCAAATGATTAGCCACGCAGCTTCAGTTATAAAAGCCATCAATCGTTGCTTAGTGGTTGTTGATTTGCCTTTTGGAAGTTATCAAGGTAATTCAAAAGAAGCATTGAATTCTTCTATAAGAATAATGAAAGAAGCCGAAGCTCATGCGGTAAAATTAGAAGGTGGCGAAGAAGTGGTAGAATCTATCAAACGTATTTTAACAGCAGGAATTCCAGTAATGGGGCATTTGGGATTAACACCTCAAAGTATTTATAAATTTGGAACTTACGAGGTGAGGGCCAAAGAAGAATTAGAAGCTCAAAAATTATTACACGATGCAAAATTATTGGAAGAAGCCGGATGCTTTGCATTGGTTTTAGAGAAAATTCCTTCAAAATTAGCGAAGCAAGTTACCGAGTTAGTTAAAATTCCGGTAATAGGCATTGGTGCTGGTTCTGATGTAGATGGACAAGTATTGGTAAGTCATGATTTATTAGGTATCAACAAAGATTTTTCACCTAAATTTTTACGTAGGTATTTAAATTTATTTGATGAAATAAAAGGCGCAGTGGAACAATACGTAGCCGATGTAAAATCAGTAGATTTCCCGAACGAAAAAGAACAGTACTAGAAAGTGCGAAGTTCGAAGCGACAAAAGTGCGAAGTAAAATGCTGAATGAATTAAGTAATGTTACAATTAAAGATAAAATTGCTAGTTGCTAGAAGCTAGCTGCCAGAAGCAAAAAAACAAATGCCTATTATCCTATACGAAGACAATCACTTAATAGCTGCTTTAAAACTAAGTGGACAAACGGTGCAGCCAGAGCCTCATAAACCTAAAAGTTTGGAGGAAGAGGTGAAGCAATACATAAAAGTAAATGAGCAAAAACCTGGTGATGTTTTTTTAGGCGTCATTCATAGAATTGATATGCCAGTAAGTGGCTTGGTTTTATTTGCTAAAAGCAGTAAAGCTTTGGTGCGTATGAACGAAATTTTTCAAAAGCGTGAAGTTGAAAAACATTATATAGCCAAAGTTCATAATTGTCCGCCAAGTGCAAAAGGATTACTCACACATTGGTTGCGTAGAGATGAAACCAAAAACATGACCAAAGCATTTGATGAAGAAGTTACCAAAGCCATAAAAGCACAATTGGAATACACCGTTTTGAAAAAAGAAGGTAGATACAGTTGGCTAAAAATAAAATTATTTACTGGCCGAAAACACCAAATTAGGGCGCAGTTAGCTTATATTGGTTGTAGCATTTCTGGCGATGTAAAATATGGCGCTCAAACTCCAAATAGAAATGGTAGTATTTGTTTGCATTCGTTCAGTTTAAGTTTTGTGCATCCTGTAAAAAAGGAACCTATTTTAATAGAAACCGAAATGCCTACTTTTTTATAAATAATTCATTCCAATAGGATAATCTTTGCTTATTGCTTGCAGTAAAAAATCGAAATCTTTTTTATTATTTACAAAATTTAAACCAGCACAATTTACTATCAAAACACGCGTGTTTGTTAGGCTGTTCATGTATTTAAAATAAGTTTCTTGAAGGTTTAGTAAGTAATTATCTTCTATTTTTTTTTCATAAACTCGGCCTCGGTTTAAAATATTCCATTGCAGCTTTTCAATTGGCGCATGCAAATAAACCAACAAATCGGGTTGAGGAATTTGAAGGTTAATAATTTCAAACATTTGGCGGTATAATTTATACTCGTCTTCGTCTAAAGTATTTTGCGAAAACAACAAACATTTTGCAAAAACATAATCGCTAATTATTATCTCATCAAATAGTTTTTCTTCTACCAATTGTTTTTTTAGTTGGTTAAACCTAGTTGCTAAAAAACTCATTTCTAAAGGAAAAGCATAGCGACTTCTGTTCTCATAAAATTTTGGCAGAAATGAATTGTCTTCAAATTCTTCCATGATTTTTTTTGTTTGCAGCAATTCAGCCAGCATGTTAACTAACGTGCTTTTACCTGCGCCAATATTGCCTTCTATTGCAATGAATCGATATGGAGTTTTTAAAATCAATGTGTGCGAAAATGAACTTATGAAATCAATTTATTTATACAATTTTTCAACTATTGGATTTTTGTTTCCACAATTAGGTTTTTAAATAATAAAACACAAAAATTCATTGAATATCAAATTTACGAAATTCAAATTCCACAACACTTAGAACACAAAGGTTTATACTATTTAATCTTTGTTTTTATTTGGTATAGTAGTATTCAAAAAATGATTTTTTATTTTAAATAATTCAACAAAATGTAATTACATTTCATTCTACAAAAACTTTATATTCGCAACACATAAAATTGATTAGCTTCGATTTTTTAAATAATACATAAATAATATAAATAATGAGCGATTTAATCAAAGAACAAGATGTAGCTAAAGCCTTAAAATTACAGAAATTGCATATCAGTTTATTAGCTCCTGCACTAATGAAATTGCTAAAACTTGATAAATTAAATGAAGCATATAGTCCATTTTCAGAGCTACAAAGTTTTGAATTTACCGATAAAATTTTAAAGGAATTAGGAATTGAATTTGAAATTGATTCAGAAGATTTTAAAAATATTCCAAAAACCGAACCTTTCATTGCCATTTCAAATCATCCGTATGGCGGAATTGACGGATTAATTGGACTATCTATATTAACTAAAGTTAGACCCGACATCAAGTTTTTGGCCAATTATTTACTACAACAAATTCCTCCTTTAAAAGACAATATTATTGCTGTAAATCCTTTTGATAATGCCAAAAATAGCAGTATGAATTTACAAGGTTTAAAAGAAGTTTTGAAGCACATAAAGGAGTTTCCAATAGCCATTTTTCCTGCTGGGGAAGTTTCTGCTTTGCAATTAAATACATTGAAAATAACAGATAAAAAATGGGATCCAACAATTGGTAAAATTATTCAAAAAGCCAATGTAAAAGTGTTGCCTATTTATTTTAGTGGGCATAACAGTTTAGCATTTAATTTATTAGGTTTAATAAGTCCGAACTTAAGAACCGTAAAATTACCTTCTGAATTATTTAACAAAAAGCAAAAAGTAATTGTTAGAATTGGAAAACCTATTTTACCAAAGTCGCTTAGTGAATTTGAAAACAGTGACGAATTACTTCGATTTGTAAGAGCCAAAACGTATGCTTTAGGTTCTGGAATTGAAGTAAAAAAGTTTTTTAAAATAAACTTACCAAAGCTCATTAAACCTAGAGCCATTATTGCCGAAACTTCAAATTTTGAAATTCAAAAAGATATTGAAAAAAATAAAGTTGACCAAGTTTACAAACACGAAAATTTTGAAGTTTACATTAGCAATGCCTTCAATATTCCAAATGTTTTAAAAGAAATAACTCGCTTACGCGAAATTACTTTTAGAGCAGCAGGTGAAGGTACAAACCGCAGTTTTGACACCGATGAATTTGATTTGTATTATAAACATTTGTTTATTTGGGATACAAGTGCTCAAAAAATTGTTGGTGCATACAGATTAGGATTAGGCGATGAATTGTTTAAACAGTTTGGTAAAAAAGGTTTTTATTTGAACCAATTATTTAAACTTAAAAATGAATTTGATTCTATTTTAAAAGAAAGTATTGAACTTGGAAGGTCGTTTATAACATTAGAATACCAGCGGAAACCATTAAGTTTAATGTTGCTTTGGAAAGGCATCAACGAGTTTTTGAAACAAAATAACGATCGATATA
>Ga0247844_1008074_pt1 | contig 11592 bp, 9 predicted proteins | sample LaCtaG_FD_192421 | JGI IMG/M metagenome (GOLD analysis project Ga0247844, IMG submission 192421) | Freshwater microbial communities from meromictic Lake La Cruz, Castile-La Mancha, Spain - LaCruzMarch201714.5m_1 | ecosystem: Environmental > Aquatic > Freshwater > Lake | place: Spain: Castile-La...
CCCTCGAATTCGTTGAGCGCCACGCTCAGCGCCTCGCGGGTAGACAAATCCAGATGGTTGGTCGGCTCATCCAGCAGCAGCAGGTTGGGCCGTTGCCAGACGATCATGCACAGCACCAGGCGCGCCTTCTCGCCGCCGCTCATGGTGCCCACCGTCTGCTTGACCATTTCGCCGCTGAAATTGAAGGTGCCGAGGAAGTTGCGTAATTCCTGCTCACGGCCGGGTACGCTGCGGCCGGCCGCGATGGCTTCCTTGGCCATGCGCATCATGTGTTCCAGCGGCGTGTCCTGCGGGCGTAGCACGTCGAGTTCCTGCTGGGCGAAGTAGCCGATGTTGAGGCCCTTGCCCTCGGTGACTTCGCCGCTGATCGCCGCCAGGTCGCGGGCGATGGTCTTCACCAGCGTGGACTTTCCCTGGCCGTTGGCGCCGAGGATGCCGATGCGCTGGCCGGCATGCACCGAGCGGTTGATCTTGCGCACGATGACGGTTGGCGGCGTGCCAGTCGGGGCGTCTTCCGGCGGTGGATAGCCGATGGCGGTATCGACCATCGACAGCATCGGATTCGGCAGGTTGACTGGTTCCTGAAATTCGAAGGTGAATTCGGCATCGGCCAGCACCGGAGCGATCTTTTCCATGCGCTCCAGCGCCTTGACCCGGCTCTGCGCCTGCTTGGCCTTGCTGGCCTTGGCCTTGAAGCGGTTGATGAAGAATTGCAGGTGGGCAATCTTGTCGGCCTGCTTGGCCATAGTTGCCTGTTGCAGCAGCATCTGCTCGGCGCGCATGTCTTCGAACTTGCTGTAATTGCCGCCGTAGCGCACCAGTTTGGCATTGTCGATGTGCAGCGTGACCTGGGTAATGGCGTCGAGGAATTCGCGGTCGTGGCTGATCATGATCAACGTGCCGGCGTAGCGCTTGAGCCAGGCTTCGAGCCAGACCAGGGCGTCGAGGTCGAGGTGGTTGGTCGGTTCGTCGAGCAGCAGAATGTCGGAGGGGCACATCAGGGCGCGCGCCAGTTGCAGGCGCATGCGCCAGCCGCCGGAGAAGCTGTTCACCGGATTATTGAGTTCCGCGACCTTGAAGCCGAGACCGAGGATCAGTGCCTGGGCGCGGGAGACGGCATCGTGCTCACCGGCGTCGTTCAGCGCCATGTAAGCCTCGGCCATGCGCATGCCGTCGTCGCTGGCCTCGGCGTCATGCACCTCGTTGCGGGCAGCGAGCAGCACGGTGTCGCCGTCGATCACGAAGTCGGTGGCGCTCTGCTCGGTCTCGGGCAAGTCCTGCGATACCTGTCCCATGCGCCATTGCGTGGGGATCGAATAATCGCCGCTGTCCTCGTGCAGGCTGCCATTGAACAGGCCGAAGAGCGTGGATTTGCCAGCGCCGTTGCGGCCGACCAGGCCGACCTTCTCACCGGGATTGAGGGTAACGGAGGTTTTGTCCAGCAGCACCTTGGCGCCGCGGCGCAAGGTGACATTCTTTAGCGTGATCATGGGGACGAACTCTGGATGGCTGCGCATGATAGCCATCGACGCCTGCGGCGCCAATGACTATTTTCTGTGCGGCAGCCTACACCCCAACATCGTGCCGCAAAAAGTCGGCGCTGGCGGGACGGCGCCTGATACTGCTTAAACCGTGACGGTATCCACCAGCGCTAACAAAGATAAACACGAGGAAGGTAAGGCAGCAGTACGATAACTGGTAACGGATGGGCGTATCAAGAGCGCGGCGGTCGATCTGGAGCGAATCGCGGCTGAGCAGCCAAGCACTTTGAACCCTGATATGCTGTCCAGCAAGGAGATCAAACCATGGGCATTACCCGTACCACCCTTACCCTAGCCAACCCGATCAGGCGCGAACTCGAGTCCATTGAAGTCATCGCACTGGCCGATACCGGTGCAATGCACTTGTGCATTCCCGAGCACGTCGCGCTACAGCTTGAGCTAGCCGAGAAGGAAAAGCGCGAAGTGACCCTGGCGGATGGCTCAAAACGGCTCTACCCCTACGCTGGCCCCGTTGAATTACGTTTCGGCAATCGTTCCTGTTTTGTCGGGGCAATGGTATTGGGAGATGAGGTCTTGCTCGGCGCAATCCCGATGGAAGACATGGATTTGATCGTGCGACCGCTGACCCGTGAAGTACTGGTGAATCCGGCAAGCCCGAATATTCCATCATCGCTGGCCAAGGGATTCCGATAGTTATCCACCGTTTATGTGGAGGGCGTTGTGAAAATGCCCGCGCGAATTTCTCGGCGCGGGCATTTGAAAAGTCGGCGCTGGCGGGACGGCGATCAGTCCCGCCAAGTCGTATTCAAACCGTCACGCTATCTGCCACTTCCTTGAATTCGGCGATCTGGTCAAAGTTCATATAACGATAGACATCGGCCGCCTTGGCTTCCAGCGTCTTGACCTGCGCCATGTACTCGGCGACGGTCGGCAGCTTGCCCATCAGTGCAGCCACTGCAGCGAGTTCGGCAGAACTAAGGTACACGCGGGTGTCGATGCCAAGACGATTCGGGAAGTTGCGCGTCGAGGTCGAGACTGCCGTGCTGCCCTTGCGGATCTGCGCCTGGTTGCCCATGCACAGCGAGCAGCCGGGCATTTCCATACGCGCGCCGGACTTGCCGAGGACCGAGTAGTAGCCTTCCTCGTTGAGGATCATCGCGTCCATCTTGGTCGGCGGGGCGATCCACAGGCGCGTCGGGATGTCCGATTTGCCGTCGAGGATCTTGCCGGCGGCGCGGAAGTGGCCAATGTTGGTCATGCACGAGCCGATGAAGACTTCGTCGATTTTCTCGCCCTGAACTTCGGAGAGGACTTTCACGTCGTCCGGATCGTTCGGGCAGGCGAGGATGGGTTCCTTGACGTCGGCCAGGTCGATCTCGATCACCGCCGCGTATTCGGCGTCGGCATCGGGCTGCAGCAGAGTACCGTTGGCGATCCAGTCTTCCATGGCCTTGATGCGGCGAGCGAGGGTGCGCTTGTCCTCGTAGCCTTCGGCGATCATCCACTTCATCAGCGTGATGTTCGACTTCAGGTACTCGACGATCGGTTCCTTGTTGAGGCGCACCGAGCAGCCGGCGGCGGAACGTTCGGCGGAGGCATCGGTGAGTTCAAAGGCTTGTTCGACCTTGAGGTCGGGCAGGCCCTCGATTTCGAGGATGCGGCCGGAGAAGATGTTCTTCTTGCCCTGTTTGGCGACGGTGAGCAGGCCGGCCTTGATGGCGTAGAGCGGAATGGCGTTGACCAGATCGCGCAGGGTGATGCCGGGTTGCAGCTTGCCCTTGAAGCGCACGAGGACGGATTCCGGCATGTCGAGCGGCATCACGCCGGTGGCGGCGGCGAAGGCGACCAGGCCGGAGCCGGCCGGGAAGGAGATGCCGATCGGGAAGCGCGTGTGGCTGTCGCCGCCGGTGCCGACGGTGTCGGGCAGCAGGAAGCGGTTGAGCCACGAGTGGATCACGCCGTCGCCCGGACGCAGCGAGACACCGCCGCGCGCGGTGATGAAACTCGGCAGGGTACGGTGGGTCTTGACGTCGACCAGCTTCGGATAGGCGGCGGTGTGGCAGAAGGACTGCATCACGAGATCGGCCGAGAAGCCAAGGCAGGCGAGGTCTTTCAGTTCGTCGCGCGTCATCGGGCCGGTGGTGTCCTGCGAGCCGACGGAGGTCATCTTCGGTTCGCAGTAGGTGCCGGGGCGCATGCCCTTGCCCTCAGGAAGACCGCAGGCGCGGCCGACCATCTTCTGCGCCAGCGAGAAGCCCTTGCCGGTGTCGGCCGGGTTCTGCGGCAGGCGGAACAGGGTCGAGACGGGCAGGCCAAGGAATTCGCGGGCTTTGCTGGTGAGGCCACGGCCAACGATCAGGTTGATGCGGCCGCCGGCACGCACTTCGTCGAAAATGACATCAGACTTGACCTTGAATTCGGCGATGACCTTGCCGTCCTTGATGGCCTTGCCTTCATAGGGGCGCAGTTCGATTTCCTCACCCATGCCCATCTGCTCGACGTCGAGTTCGATCGGCAGCGCGCCGGCATCTTCCATGGTGTTGTAGAAAATCGGGGCGATCTTGGTGCCCAGGCAGACGCCGCCGAAACGCTTGTTCGGCACGAAGGGAATGTCTTCGCCGGTGAACCACAGCACGGAGTTGGTGGCGGATTTGCGCGAAGAGCCGGTGCCGACCACGTCGCCGACGTAGGCGACCAGATTGCCCTTGGCCTTGAGGGCGTCGAGTTGCTTGATCGGGCCACGTTCGCCGGCCTTGTCGGCCTCGATGCCTGTGCGCGGGTTCTTCAGCATCGCCAGCGCGTGCAGCGGAATATCGGGGCGGCTCCAGGCGTCGGGCGCGGGCGAGAGGTCGTCGGTGTTGGTTTCGCCAGTCACCTTGAAGACGGTGAGCTTGAGCGATTCCGGTACTTCGGGACGCGAGGTGAACCACTCGGCGTCGGCCCAGCTTTGCATCACGGCCTTGGCGTTGGCATTGCCCGCTTTCGCCTTGTCGGCGACGTCGTGGAAGGCGTCGAACATCAGCAGGGTGTTCTTCAGGCCAGCAGCGGCGACAGCACCGACTTCGGCATCGTCGAGCAGGTCGATCATCGGCTTGACGTTATAGCCGCCGAGCATGGTGCCGAGCAGTTCGGTGGCCTTGGCGCGCGAGATGAGCGCACATGCCGTCTTGCCAGCGCCGACTTCTGCGAGGAACTTGGCTTTGACTTCTGCAGCGTCATCGACGCCGGCGGGTACGCGGTAGGTGATCAGGTCGACCAGAAAGGCTTCCTCGCCCTTGGGCGGTGCCTTCAGCAAGGCAACCAGTTCGACGGTTTGCTGCTTGGTCAGGGGCAGGGGCGGGATGCCCAGGGCGGCGCGTTCGGCAACGTGGGCACGGTAGGCTTCAAGCATGGATTCTTCCTTTCGTGAAAAAACGGTTATTTACAGTCGCCGACGCGGCGACCTGTCATGACTTGCGTGAGTTCGCCCATTCCTTGGTCAGGCGTCATCCGCATCTTGATTTCGGTGGTGAAACTGGCGGGCGTGCTGTTGCCTTTGGCCTGTCCGCTCATTTTGCCCTCAGGCCCGTTGCAGGCAAAGCTGTAACTGTAGTTGGTCCCGCTGGTTTTCATGTCGGACATCGAGCACTTGCTCTGGCCGTCATCCATCTTGTGCTGCTTGCCTTCAGCAATATCCTGCGTCGTGAAGCAATGCGTCCATTTCTGACCGGGCATCTGCATGCCCTGCATTTTCATTGCGCTGCTCATTTCCCAGCGGCCTGCTTGCATCGATTGTTGTGCGATAGCCAGCGGTGCCAGGCAAAGGGTGGTGACGATCAAGACAATTTTCTTCATGGCAGGCTCCTCAGGCGTGGAAGAAACGGGTGGCCGTGTCCGTCGGCAGGGCAACGCCGGTGGCGTGGGCGCGTTGCAGCAGTTCCCAGTAAAAACGGTAGGACGCGCGGTCATGCAGGCGTCCGTTGATCTGGATCGGCCCCCAGGCGGCATCCTGCGCCTTGCCGAGGATATCGCCGGCTTCACTGACCTCATTGAAGCTTGGACGCATGGCCGTAATGATGGGTTCAATCTGGTTCGGATGGATGCTCCACATGCGCAGAAAACCAAACTCCAGGCGTGCGCGTCGGGCATCTTCAGCCACGACAGTGATGTCGCGAAATTCGGTGGTGACATTGTGCGCGGGCACGATGCCGTTGCCCAATGCGGCGGCGGCGATTTCGCATTTGGCGCGCGCCACCAACGGGTGGTTGAACTGTCCGGGCGAACGCATGGCGGAGGAGGGGATCGCGCCGTGATGCGCACTGACGAAATCCATCAGGCCGAAGTCGAGCGATTCGACTTGGGGCAGAGCGGCAATGCGCCAAGCATCGCGGATGGCGCCGTGGGTTTCGATCAGCACATGCACGGGAATCGTGTTGTCAATGCCGTGCTGGGCACGTAGCGTTTCGAGTGCGTCAACCTGGACTTTGGCATCGTCAAAACATTCCGGCTTGGGCAGCACCAGATAGGCGAGGCGCTTGCCGGCCTTGGCAATGATGACCTCTAGTTCGCTGCGCCAGGAGGGATGGCGCACATCGTGAATGCGGGCGCCGATGCGGTTGTAGCGGTTGTCGGTCGAGTCGATCAGGGCCGCGATTAGGGCGGCGTGTTCCAGTTCCTGTCCTGCGGCGGCACCGTCTTCGCAGTCGGCGGTGATGTCGAACAGGGGAATACCATCGGCCAGCAACTGATCCTGCAAGGCCATTGCCTTGCGAATCAGCTTTTCATTGCCGGCGTAATGTTCGCAGGCGGCCAGCGCAGGAAAGGGCCGGCCGCCCGCGTAAAGCACTTCGGAGGGATGAAGTGCCGTGGTCACGATTTAGGCAAACAGATGCTTGACGCCGTCACGCTCTTCGGTCAGTTCCTTGAGCGTGAAGTCCATCTTCTCGCGCGAGAAGGCGTCGATTTCGAGACCCTTGACCACTTCCCACTTGCCATCGGCACAGGTGCAGGGTACGCCGTAGATCATGCCTTCGGGGATGCCGTAGGAGCCGTCGGAGACCACGCCCATGGTGACCCACTGGCCGTTGGTGCCGTTGTTCCAGTCGCGCATGTGGTCGACGGCGGCATTGGCGGCGGAGGCGGCGGAGGATAGACCGCGCGCTTCGATGATGGCGGCGCCACGCTTGCCCACCTTCGGGATGTACTCGTTCTTGTACCAGGCCTCGTCATTGACGAGGGCCGGGGCGGCCTTGCCACCGATAGTGGCGAAGCGGATGTCGGGATACATCGTCGGCGAGTGGTTGCCCCAGACGACCATCTTCTGAATGTCGGTCACGCTGGACTTGGTGCGAGCGGCGAGTTGCGAGATGGCGCGGTTGTGGTCGAGGCGCATCATCGAGGTGAAGGCCGACTGCGGCAGGCTCTTCGCGGTGTTCATGGTGATCAGCGCGTTGGTGTTGGCGGGGTTGCCGACGACGATCAGCTTGAGATCGCGGGCGGCAACTTCGTCGATGGCCTTGCCTTGCTCGGTGAAGATCTTGGCGTTCTCGAGCAGCAGGTCCTTGCGCTCCATGCCGGGGCCGCGCGGCTTGGCGCCGACCAGCAATGCCTGTTGTGCATCCTTGAAGGCGACCTTGGGGTCAGACGTGCCGATCATGTCAGCCAGCAGCGGGAAGGCGCAGTCTTCAAGTTCCATCATGACGCCCTTGAGCGCAGCTTGTGCCTTGTCGATCGGCAGTTCGAGCATTTGCAGAATGACAGGCTGATCCTTGCCGAGCATTTCGCCGCTGGCGATACGGAACAGCAGCGCGTAACCGATTTGTCCGGCTGCGCCGGTGACAGCAACACGTACAGGGGCTTTTGCCATGAATTACTCCTTGTTTAAGGTGAGTTGAAGATTGAGTTGAGTCGAACAATTGAATCTTAGGTTGCTTTGCTGCATTGTGTCAATAGTTATCTTATATCTTCTATAAGACATAAGATTAACCATGGACGTATTGATAATTTTGTGGTTCAATCGGCAACCATGCAAGCAAGTCAAATAGAGTCCCCTACCTTTAGTCCGCTTTATCGGCAGATCAAGAGCCTGATCTTGCAGGCTCTTGAAAATGGCGAATGGCGGCCGGGCGAAGCGATTCCAAGCGAAACCGAACTGGCTGGACGCTTTAATGTGAGCCAAGGCACGGTACGCAAAGCGATAGACGAAATGGCAGCGGAGAATTTGTTGATCCGTCGTCAGGGCAAAGGCACCTATGTGGCCAGCCATAGCGATCCGCGCGCTTTCTTTCGATTCTTGCGGTTGGTGCCACTTGCCGGTGGGATCGAGCAGACGAAAAGCTTGCCGCTGGAATGCTGGCGTGCCAAGGCGGGTCCCGAAGCAGGGCGCGTGCTTGGTTTGAAACTTGGCGATCCGATCACCATCGTGCGGCGCGTCCTCACGTTTTCCGATGTGCCTGTGGTGGTCGATGAAATTTACTTGCCCGGCGAAATCTTTTCGGGACTTAGTCTTGAAGTGCTGAGGGAGCATCAGGGTTCTGTTTATAGCCTGTTTGAAGAAAAATTCGGTGTGCGCATGATTCGTGCTGAGGAACGTTTGCGCGCTGTTGCAGCAGATCGTTCGAGTGCTGAATTGCTCCGGGTGCCCGAGGGTAGTCCTCTGCTTTCCGTCGAGCGGATCAGCTTCACCTATGGAGATCGCCCGGTCGAGTGGCGACGCGGTTTGTATTCGACGGCAGCACATTGCTATCTCAATGAACTTGGGTAAATGTGAAGTTGAGGTCTTTTCGAGCGACCGAATCTCGGAGTATATTATTGAAATTGTTTGACCGAACAGATTTGTTTATAACCATGTTGTCTGCAGTTGGATTTTGCGTTGCACCATAAAACGCACCAGAACGGAGTGATTGATATGACAGAGCTCACCAAACAACGCCCGAAGTTTCTCAACCTGATGGCGATCAAATTGCCCCTGCCCGGGGTGGCCTCGATCCTGCATCGTGTCAGCGGGATCGGCCTGTTCCTCATGCTGCCCTTGCTGATCTGGATGCTGGATCTTTCGCTGAAGTCAGCCGACACCTACAACACCCTTGTTACTGTGGCCGGCCACCCGCTCGTCAAGTTGATCCTGATTGGCCTGCTGTGGGCTTTCCTGCATCATTTCTGCATGGGCATTCGCATTCTGCTGATCGACGTTCATGTCGGTGTTGAAAAGGCAGCGGCGCGCAAATCGACGGTTGCCGTGCTGGCGGTCAGCCTTCTGATGACGGTGATTCTGGGAGCAAAACTATGGTGAATCGCAAGATCGTCGGGGCCCACTACGGCCTTAGAGACTGGCTGGCCCAGCGCATTACCGGCGTGGTGATGGCCGTATTCACGCTGATCGTCGGCTTGGCTTTGATCCAGGGCGCTGGCGCCAGCTACGAGAGCTGGCGCGGCTTCATGTCGGCTGGCCTGATGCGCTTTGTCAGCTTTCTGTTTATCGTCAGCCTGTGCTGGCACGCCTGGGTTGGCGTGCGTGATATCTGGATGGACTACATCCAACCCGCTGGCATCAAACTCACCCTGCATGTACTGACCCTGCTGGCCCTGATTGGCTATGCCGGTTGGGCCGTGCAGATCATCTGGAGGCTCTAAGAAAAAATGAGCGCAAAAGTAACTGTCCGTAAATTTGATGCTGTGATCGTTGGCGCGGGTGGCGCCGGTCTGCGTGCGGCGATTCAACTGTCCGAGGCTGGCCTCAAGACCGCTGTCATCACCAAGGTGTTCCCGACCCGTTCGCATACCGTGGCGGCGCAAGGGGGTGTGGCCGCATCGCTCGGCAACTCCGAAGAAGATCACTGGCATTGGCACATGTACGACACCGTCAAGGGTTCCGACTGGCTCGGCGACCAGGACGCCATCGAGTTCATGTGCCGCAAGGCCAACGAGTGCGTCATCGAACTCGAGCACTACGGCATGCCTTTTGATCGCACCGACAATGGCCGTATCTATCAGCGTCCGTTCGGTGGTCACATGTCGAATTTCGGCGAAAAGCCGGTGCGTCGTTCCTGTGCCGCAGCCGACCGCACGGGTCATGCCATGCTCCACGCGATGTACCAGCGCAACGTCAAGGCCAACACGCAGTTTTTCGTCGAGTGGATGGCGCTTGACCTGATCCGCGATGCCGAAGGCGAAGTGCTGGGGGTGACCGCCATGGAAATGGAAACCGGCGAGATTGTCGCTTTCCATTCCAAGGCCACCATCTTTGCGACCGGTGGTGCCGGCCGTATCTACTACTCGTCGACCAACGCCTTTATCAATACCGGTGATGGTGTCGGCATGGCGGCGCGTGCCGGCATCCCGCTCGAAGATATGGAGTTCTGGCAGTTCCATCCGACCGGCGTGGCTGGTGCGGGCGTGCTGATTACCGAAGGCGTGCGCGGCGAAGGCGGTATTCTTCGCAATGCCAACAAGGAGCGCTTCATGGAGCGCTACGCACCGAACGCCAAGGATCTGGCCTCGCGTGACGTGGTGTCGCGCGCCATGGTGACTGAAATTAACGAAGGGCGTGGTTGCGGCCCCAACAAGGATTTCGTCTACCTGGACATCACCCATCTCGATCCGGCGACGATCATGAAACGTCTGCCGGGTATTCATGAAATCGGTATCCAGTTCGCCGGTGTCGATTGCCTCAGGGAAATGCTGCCGGTGGTGCCGACCTGTCACTACCAAATGGGGGGCATTCCGACCAACTACCACGGTCAGGTGGTGGTTCCCGGCAAGCGCACGCAGAATGAAATCGTGCCCGGCTTCTATGCCGCTGGCGAATGTGCCTGTGCCTCGGTGCATGGGGCCAACCGTCTGGGCACCAACTCCTTGCTCGACCTGCTGGTATTCGGCAAGTCGGCCGGCGAAACGGCGGTCGAAACGCTCAAGAAAGAGCCGAAGCCGCACAAGGATCTGCCGGCCGATGCTTTCGACCGTACCTTGGCACGCCTGCATCGCCTCGATACCCAGAAGGACGGTACCAACGTGCATGAAGCGCGTCTGGATATGCAGCGCACCATGCAGAAGCACGCCGGTGTATTTCGTTTCGACAACCTGCTCAAGGAAGGTGTGCAGAAGATTCTTGAGGTCCGCCAGACTGTCGAGCAGACCGAGATCAAGGACAAGTCAAAGGTGTTCAACACCGCACGCATCGAGGCGCTGGAGCTTGATAACCTGATCGAGGTCGCCGTGGCCACCATGGTCTCGGCCGAGGCGCGCAAGGAATCGCGTGGCGCCCACGTGCGCGACGATGCGCCGGATACGCCCGAGCATCCGAATGGCCGTGACGATGCCAATTGGCTCAAGCATTCCCTCTGGTACAAGGAAGGCAACCGACTGGATTACAAGTCGGTCAACCTGCGCCCCTTGTCGGTCGACACTATCGCGCTGAAAACGCGTGCTTACTAAAGAGCGAGGATGACTTTCATGACAACTGCGCGCACCCTCCAGTTCAAGATTTACCGTTATGACCCGGATACGGATCAGAAGCCGTATATGCAAGACATCAGTGTCGAGATTGATGCCACCGATCGCAAGTTGCTCGATGCGCTGGTCAAGCTCAAGGCCAAAGATGATGCGATTGCCTTCCGTCGCTCCTGCCGCGAAGGTGTGTGCGGTTCCGATGCGCTGAATATCAATGGCCGTAATGGCTTGGCCTGTCTGACGGATATTGCCAGTTTCCCGGAGGGCAAGCCGATTGTGCTGCGCCCGCTGCCCGGTCTGCCAGTAATCCGCGACCTGATCGTCGATATGACGCAGTTTTTCAAACAGTATCACTCGATCAAGCCTTATCTGATCAACAACGATCCGCCACCCGAGCGTGAGCGCCTGCAAAGCCCGGAGGATCGCGAAGAACTGAACGGTTTATACGAGTGCATCCTGTGCGCTTGCTGTTCGACGTCCTGCCCGTCGTTCTGGTGGAACCCGGACAAGTTTGTCGGTCCGGCCGGTCTGCTGGCCGCTTACCGGTTCATCGCCGATACGCGTGACCAGGCGACCAACGAGCGCCTCGACAATCTTGAGGATCCGTATCGTCTGTTCCGTTGCCACACCATCATGAATTGCGTCGATGTTTGCCCGAAGGGGC
>Ga0247844_1008075_pt1 | contig 11591 bp, 11 predicted proteins | sample LaCtaG_FD_192421 | JGI IMG/M metagenome (GOLD analysis project Ga0247844, IMG submission 192421) | Freshwater microbial communities from meromictic Lake La Cruz, Castile-La Mancha, Spain - LaCruzMarch201714.5m_1 | ecosystem: Environmental > Aquatic > Freshwater > Lake | place: Spain: Castile-La...
TAATCAGGTTGCGGTATTTGGTTCTTACCATTGTGTTGGCGCCACGCGCAGTGGGCGAGCTGATGTTGATATCTACGATCAGGCAGGGAGCGCCGTCCAGTTGAATGACAAGCCCTTTTTTAAAGTCGGATGTTGAAAACATGCAGATTTATTTCTCCTTGGTAATGGTTATTTCTTCCTATATTCCGCCATAGGCCAGAACGGAATGCCGCCGCGCGGGGTAAATTCTCCCCGCACCGTCAGGTAGACCGGCTCAAGCAACTTCACCAGATCATTACAGATGCGGTTAACCCCCGCTTCATGAAATTCACCATGCATCCGGAACGAGCCGAGATACAGCTTCAGGCTTTTGCTCTCGACGCAAAGTTGATCCGGCTGATAATCGATGACAATCTTCCCGAAATCGGGCTGTCCGGTCATTGGACAGAGACAGGTAAACTCTGGGCATTCGATATGCAGAGTCCCTACTGCTCCGACAGGATTCAGCTCCGCTTCGGCAAACGGACTCGGAAACGCTTCCAGCAGACCTGCATCGGGCTTGTCATAGTTGTAGGTGGTAGCGGCAGAGCCGAGAGATTTCAGTCCATCGTGTAATTGCATCTGATTCACCTAAATCCAGGCATCTCCGCCGTCGTACTCAAAATTAGCACCCTTGGTTTTAAACGAAGTCCTGAATTTTGCTTCACGGCCGAGACGTTTCATCCGTTCGGAAGCGGTTTCTCCCAAATCAGAAAGCTTCCCGCGCATTTCACGGCCGGAAGAGGGGGCAAGCAGTAGAGCGGTAACAGTACCAATCACGGCACCGGATAAGAAAGCGATCACAGCAGCAGCGGCATTATCGTTATTAGTTGACATGGTAGACTCCTTTTGGTGGTATCAAAGTAATGGATGAAACAGTCAGCCTGTTTTCTAGCACAACAACCGGGCGTAATAAAAGCAAAATTTACAACACCCTGGCGAGGTGCCGACGAATCATATCCTCAAAGTCGGCATCACTGCTACCGCTGTAGACCAGTGAAGAAGCGATCTCGGAAGCCAAAATCGCGCAGAGATATTTTTGCGGCAGCCTGCTGACACGCTGCCGGTATCGGGTTGACTCCTGCAACATACGTGGCAGATGGCTCATTACCGCCTGACGGAAAGGCGTCTGCATACGGAGTTCAGGGCGAAGTGAGAAGAAATCGAACAGCCGTGTGTACAGATTATTAATATTGTGACTGATCGTTTCGGAAATCTCGCTATAGAGCAGAGTTCCGTCAGCTTCCTTGTGGCGCAGCAGAATAAGTCGAGCCTCGTCAGCGGCACGTTTTTCCAGTATAGCCAGAACATCAGCGGCATACCGCTCCTTATGCTCCATGAATTCACGTTCGGAGAGCAGCAGGTTGGCAATAATTTCATACGATGAAGAGATGACGCCGCATTTATTGGCGGAGGAGTCACGCATCAGCGCGGCACCGCTCTTCTGCAGCTTGATCCGAGCTTCCGGAGTTATGAAGGAGTTGGCCCCTTCTATGATAACCTTGGAAGATGGCACTCCATTTTCATCTAAGAACATCTGCCAGTTCTGGGCGTCAATCGTTTCCGGACGCCCCCCGGCAGGAATGAACAGATCCGCCTTGACTGTAAAGATCAGACTGTTGTAGAGGCGATTAAAGTCATCGATATCGAGCCACTCCTCAACAATTCCGGCTGGAGTCCGCATGATCTTCCGATGCGACTCCTTCAACCCTTCCAGACGGCGGCCGGTACGATAAATGATAAAGCCGCCCGGCCCGATAAAGGCCGGCTCAAAACCGTCCAGATCGGATGTAAGCGTGATGCGCCGTAATGCGTCGTGACTGATGCCATCAGGGTCATAGAGGGCGGCTGTCCCGTCGAGAATCAGGCGAACCTGCATTCCGGGGCAACGATCAAGCATGATACGAATACAATTGCCGGCAACGTCTCCATTCGGGCCACCGGTCATCTTGAGCGAGAACGTATCGCTCCGTATATTGATTCCGACCGCCTCAGCCATAGTGATTTCAGCAAACGTAACCACGCCGGTCGAGGTAACTCCGTACTCCTTGTGGTTTATGCCGAAACGCTTGCTGGACATGATGCCTACGCCGAGCATATAGCCCCGTTTTTTAGACAGGGCGGCTATCGCCTCAATCATCCCGTCGTGCATATTTTCATCCGGGCCGATCTCGATCGGCTCATCATCGCAGTAGTAGTCGACGACCCGGCGGTCTCTGGCCTTGCCGTTTTCGGTGATAAAAATATCGAGAAACGCATTGGCGATACCATATTGAAGCTTGTAAAGCCGGAAGTTTTCCTTTTCACCCCCCGCCTGTTCCAGATCAGAGGCATCGAGTACGACCGCCAGTTTGGAGCCCCCTTCATAGATATCTTTGTTTTTCATCTGCTGGGTATTCGCCAGAACATACACTTCGCGGAAAATGGTGTTGGCCGAGGTAATAAAGTCATCGGCGCTGCGGGCAATAACTGTGCGCCAGCCGCCACGGGCAATATCGGAAAAGCCAATATGATAGCCGGCGCCAAAACGGCTGAAGAAAAATGTGACGCGGAACGGGAGCGCTTCCGGCAGGTCGGAGGTAAATTCTCGGCCTAACAGCCGCAGATACAGAGGATCGAGACGGAAGGCCAGCGCCTGTTTTTCGATCACGAAAAAGTTTGTTTTAAGAGTGTGGGTAACCAGCAGCAGGCAGCAGCGATAGACTCCACGTCTGATATCATCCAGCCAGCGATGACCGGTATTATACCCCTCAACAGCGCCCTGTACTTCTGCAAGGACTGCAGCGTAAAGGGTCTCACGCTCTTTCAGCTCCGGTTCGAAGCGCACCCGGAACAGCCGTATCAGAAGCTGGGCCATTTCGGGATGATCATAAAAGGCGCTCCGCACGTCATCAAGGCCAAACCGTTCAGGCTGGCCATGAGCCAGAGTTGTATGACAGAAAGAGACAAAAGCATTAACCAGAGCAGCATCCTCTCCTGAGATTCGCCCTTTAACCACAAACTCGTGATACGCTTCAGATGACGTAGACAGTATCTGGGTCGTGCATAATTCACGTCTCAGGCTATCGGCCAAAGGACTCTCCGGTGAAATATCCCCCCCCTTACGGCTGATAACGAGAAACGAACCCAGGAAATATGGATGAACGCCGTTTGAGATAGTCAGGCAATATGCCCTGCGGATTCCGACGTCAAGACGGTTGAAAACCTCCAGCAACTGCAGCAGGAAATCTTTCTGCGGCGGATTGCCGACACCAAACAGCACTCTTGTCTCCTTGACTCCCTGGCGCTCCACCTGTCCGATATCAAGATACAGCCCACCAGAAGAGTTCGCGCTGTCAAAGAGCCAGATCAGATAGGCAATTCGGGATGGTGGCGACATCCGGATAAAGTTTTCGTTGTTCAGCCAGAGTATTTTCAGCAGATAATCGAATTTTTTCAGGTCAAAATCGGGAAATGAGGAGCGCAGTTCACTACGCACCTTTCTAGCAAGTGCCGCCGGGATATCAATTTCGCCTTTCAGATCTATTTCCTGATTTTGGCGACGGTCAAACTCAAAACGCTGAATTTCAAGCTCATCACATTGACCCGGCAAGGCGGCATTTGAATGCGAAAACATGGCGTATGAAATTTCCCGTTCACCCAGCTTGGTCAGTGTGCTATAGAGCGAACCGGGACGATTGCCACAGGCGACCACCAACCGCTTGGCGTGGTCTGTCAGGATCAGATGGCGGTTGTGCTGCAGGCAGCCCATCTCCCTAGCCAGCAGCGTCAAAGCCTCATCTTCATCTGCCATGGCCTGAAAGAAGTAGGGGCTCATATGTTCATGGAGCCAGGCGGCATTCTCCTCCGCAGCAATTTGGGCTGTCTGGGCGGTGCGGCGAACAAGCGAAGTAATATGCATGATTAGTTCTCCATTGAAATAAAATGACATGTACTATTTCGTCAAGGTTTCTAGTATAATAGGTTATATAACCATTGTGAATGAGTGACAAGACAATAAATTCAGCAAGAAAGATCGCGTGCCATGCGAAAAAAACTGCCTATAGGGATTCAGACATTCCGTGAAATTCGTGAAGAGGGGTATTACTATGTTGACAAAAGTAGTTTTGCCCTCTCTTTGATTGAGCAGGGGAAATACTATTTTCTCTCCCGTCCACGGCGTTTTGGTAAGAGCCTGTTTCTGGACACTCTGAAAGAGCTGTTTGAAGCGAATGAACCGCTCTTCAATGGTCTTGCCGCCCACGATACCTGGGATTGGTCGGTGACGTACCCGGTCATCAGGATCAGTTTCGGCGGTGGCGTGGTAAAAGATTGTTCTGATCTGGGGGCAACCCTGCATCAGCAATTAAGCTTCCATGAGGGGCGGTTTGGCCTTGCTGCTTCATTCCCCGATATCCGCAGCCGTTTTCTGGAACTTATCCGTCTGGTTTGCGAACAAACGGGAAAACGGGTGGTGATCCTGATTGATGAGTACGACAAACCGATCCTGGATCGTATAGATGAACCAGAGACCGCCAGCCAAATTCGCGAGGGATTGAAGGATTTCTATTCCGTTATCAAGGATTCTGACGCTTATATCAAATTTGCCTTCCTTACCGGAGTCAGTAAATTTTCCAAGGTCAGTCTGTTTTCCGGATTGAACAACCTCACTGACATTACCCTGGATGCCCGGTTCAGCGCTATCTGCGGCTACACCGACACCGAACTTGAAACCGTCTTCACGCCCGAACTGGCAGGACTTGACCGTGAGGAGGTCAGACAGTGGTACAACGGCTATAATTGGCTGGGGGATGCTGTCTACAACCCGTTCGACGTATTGTTGCTGTTCCGCAATCGCCTGTTCCGCCCCTGGTGGTTTGAGACTGGAACACCGACCTTTCTGATCAAACTGCTCTCGGCGCGGCAGCAGTTCACCCCTGATCTTGGCCGGATTATGGCCCCTGAATCACTGCTCTCCACCTTCGACGTCGGCAATATCCCCAGCGAGGCGCTGCTGTTCCAGACCGGTTACCTCACCATCGATTCGGCGCGTTACCTTCCCGGACGCCTTGAACTTACGCTCCGCTATCCGAACAAAGAGGTGCTGGCCAGTCTGAACGACTGCCTGCTACAGGCGTTATCACAGGATCCGATGGTACCTGCCCGTAATGTCAGCCGTTTGTATGATATCCTTATTGCCAACGATATTCCGGCGCTGAAAGATCTGTTCCACTCGTTTTATGCCGCCATCCCGCACGACTGGTACCGAAAAAATCAGCTTGCCAACTTTGAAGGATATTACGCCAGCATCTTCTACAGCTACTTTGCTGCGCTCGGACTGGATATCCAGGTGGAAGACAGCACCAACAAGGGGCGTATCGATATGTCGGTACGCTATAACGGTCATATCTATCTTTTTGAATTCAAGGTGGTGGAGATGACACCGGAGGGGAGAGCGCTGGAGCAGTTGCAGGCAAAAGGATACGCCGAAAAATACCGGCAGTTTGGCGAACCGATCCACCTGATCGGTGTGGAGTTCAGTCGCGAGAGCAGGAATATCGTCGGCTTTGAGATGGCTGAAGGGTAGGAGTGCTCTACTGTGTTTCAAAGCTACCGTGATTTTGTTAATGGCAGCAGGCTACGAATCAATGTAACCCATAACAACCAGAAGGCAACTGCCATCAGCGATGACATTGATACCTTTCTCCAGGCAAAGCGCCACCGCCTCCGGATGTTCGGCTCCCGGCTGCATCCAGATGTTTTTGATCCCTTTTTCGATTGCCAGTGGCACAAGTTTCGCGGTGACTGCCGGAGGCGTTATTACTGATATGCTCGCGGCCTCGGGTGGCAGATCACTGATTGCTGAGGCACAGGCTACCCCTTCTATCTCAGACTCATTCGGATTGACCGGTATGGCTTTTCTGCCATGCTGCAGGTAACAGCGCAACAGCTTGTTACCATACTTTTCCCGGTTTGTGGAGGCGCCGACCACTCCGAAGGCGGCTGACGCGAGGAACTGCTGAATCTGTTCTTTAATTGTCACTGTTTACTCCTGAACGATAATATACGGCCATACACAAAAAATTATCCTCTATGCCTGAGCCGGGATGCACAAAAAAACCACACCGTCTGCCTCTGCGGGCAAATCCGGTGTGGCTTGGTTAAATCGATTGAGTGGGACTACTTGACGATTACAAACTCAGCGCGTCTGTTTTTTGCCCACGCTGCTTCATCGTTCCCCTGAACGGCCGGTTTTTCCTTACCATAGCTGATGATGGAGAGCATATCTGCTTTGACTCCAAGAGTAGTCAGATATTTCAGGACAGACTTGGCACGACTTTCACCAAGCGTAAGGTTGTATTCAGCAGAGCCACGCTCATCACAGTGACCTTCAATCTGGATTTTTGTTCCTGCAGCAGTTTTCAGGATGACGGCAGAATTCTTAGAAAGGACATCGCGAGCATCCTGACGGAGATCAGATTTATCGAAATCAAAATAAACAGTCTCAAACTTGAGAGACTGCACAGTAGTAGTCTCCGCCACCGCCCGAGGAGCCTGCTCTGCCTGTCGAACCTGCTCTGCTGGTTGGATCTTCTCTACCGGTCGTTCCGGCAATTTTGCCTGCTCAGTCGCAACTGACTTAGTCGCATCACTCTTTGCTACACTGGATGAAGACTGTAATGATTCTTCTTTCTTAACAGCGTCCTTGTTTGCACAACCACTTACAAGTAACGAAGCCATACTGATACTTGCCAATAATACTACCATCCATTTTTTCATTTTAATCTCCTGTTTTGAATAAAATAAGGCTTTATGCCCTGTAGATTGTTGCCAGCGTGATTATACATAACAGCGTTAGGATTGCAATCGATATTACTGCGATTTCTGAAAAAAACGTATCTCATGCTATTAATGAGCAGACCAGACCGGTTGAAAGTACTTACCTTTCGTTTGAGAGACAATTTTCTGACCGCTGCCATCGGCGCGCATGACATACACCCCGTTACCGCTGCTTCGCACGGAGCTGAAACAGATGAAGCGACCATCTGCGGACCAGGCTGGATTTTCGTTACTCCCTTCAGTCGTTAGCTGACTGTCAGATGTTCCGTCTGCTGAGATGGTGAATACCTGGAAGCCGCCATTGACCATTCTTGAATAGGCAATTTTATCCCCTTTTGGCGACCATCGCGGATTAACGTTATAGTTACCTGAAGTTGTCAGGCGCCTGACATCACCGCCAGAAGCCTTCATGACAAAGATCTGTGGTTTACCCATACGATCGGAGACAAAAGCGATCTGCTTCCCGTCAGGCGACCATGAAGGATACAGATCAAGAGCCGGATCAATGGTCAATCGGATTGGGCGACTGCCATCCTTATCAATGGTATATATCTCGGCATCACCATCTTTACTCAGCGCAAGGGCAATTTTGCTGCCGTCCGGTGACCAGCTCCCGGTAATATTAAGCCCTTTGCTATTGGATAGCAGAACTTCAACCGGGCTTGACAGCGGACGCCGATACAGATCCGGATTGCGTCGTTTGTATGAGGTGAAGATAATTTCCCGGCCATCAGGAGAAAAGTCTGGGTTCAGGTTGATAGAGCCGTTTTTTGTCAACGGGAGCGGATTATAGCCGTCCCAATCCATGACATAGATCTCTTTATTGCCGGTTTGCGCTGAGACGTAGGCGATTCTGGTCGTAAAAACACCTTTTTCACCGGTAAGCGCACGAAGAATTTCATCGGCGAAGGAGTGGCTGAACCTCCGGAGATCTTTTGCAGCGCCGAGATACCGCTTTGCGGTAATCATCTTCTGGTTAACGACGTCAAAAAGACGAAACTCGACCACCAATCGGTCGCCTTGTAAACTGAGTTCGCTTCTGACCAGCATATCAAAACCGGCCGTTTGCCATGGCGTATAATTGACATCAGCCAATGATGTGTTCCCCGGAGGTGGTTGCAGCGTACGCCTCTCGGCCATAACAACTCCGGACATATTTATGTCATTGGTAATTACTTCGGTGGAATTTTGGGCTGCATCAGGAGGCAGCGAGCCGTCAGGTGATAGTGCCGACTCGACAGCCATCTTCAGTTGACGATTTCCGGGAGCGGTTACTTCAATGTAATCAGGCTGGGCTGAGAGAACTGTCGGCAGGGCAATGAGAAGAGTAACAAGTAACCAGATTTTCATGTCTTATCCTGTTTTAATGTATTATCGTGATGAGACGCTTGCTATCCCTTTTGGTTTGAAAACAAATCCGTTTTCAAAAACCGCGTGGTTTGGAGGCGGAACAAATTTGCTACTGGCCAGATCAACAGCACGCCTGACAGCCATTTCAAAAACCGCGTCACCGCTGCTTCGCTCTATATTCATTTTGGCAAGTTTACCCTCTGCTGAAATCGTCAGGCGGACGAATACCTCCGGGTTTTTACTGCTGTAGCTGCTGGTTACTTTCAATGCATCTTCCAGTCTTGACTTGATGAAATCAGGATAGCTGCTCCCTGCAGTATTACCACCGGCGCCTGGCATCCCAGGTTTGGAGCCGGCAGTGCCCTTTACCTTGTTGCGCAGATTCTCCATAACAGCCTCTTCACGACTTGCATTCCTGGCGTTTTCCAGCTTTGCCATCTGTGATTCAAAAGCGGACTCGGTTTCGGCAGGCTCTTTAACTTTACCAGTAGTTGTCTTCGCAGGTTTGGTGACACTCTTTGCAACTTTGGGGGGAGGAGCTTTTGCAGGCGGCGGAACTGGAATCGACATCGGCTGCGGCGCGGCTGATGGAGGGTCGGGCGCAGGTTCGCTGATTTTTGCGGCTGGTATCCCCGCTTGCGGTTCAGCGGTCGGAAGATTCACCACTTCCACGTAATATGTTTCGTGAATTGCTGGCTGTGACGGAAAGAGCCGTCCCCACCAGAGCAGCAATAAAAAAACCGTCAGGTGAATGACGGCCGAAGCGGCGAAACAGACAGCACTAACGGTATCATCTCTTGAAACCGGACGGCTCATTTTTTTGCAGCCGGTTCCGTTACCATGCCGAGGCGTTCGATACCGGCACCCTTGATGTCGGCCATTGCCCGTACAACTTCACCGTAAGGCACTCCAGCATCGGCATTCAAAAACACCTCTTTTTTCGCCCGAGTGGCAAACATAGTTGAGAGTCGCGTACGTAACTGATCTGCAGGGATTTCTTCTTTATCTATGAATACTTTCCCACCCTTGTCAACAGAGACAACAACGGAAGCTTCAGCCGGTGCCATGGCCTTGGTGTCTGCTTTCGGAAGATTTACCTGAACCCCCTGCTGCATCATCGGTGCGGTAACCATAAAAATAACCAGCAGCACCAGCATGACATCCACCAGCGGAGTAACGTTGATCTCAGCCATTACGGCACGATTATTGTTTTGTCCTCCCATAGCCATACTCTATTTCCCCGCAATATTACGCTGCACTATATTGAGAAATTCTGTGGAAAAACTGTCCATCTCATTTATCAGTACGCGAATTTTATGCTGAAAGTGATTGTACGCCATGACGGCCGGAATGGCGGCGACAAGTCCGATAGCAGTGGCGATCAACGCTTCTGCAATTCCGGGGGCAACCACTGCAAGCGAAGCTGATCCGGTTTTGCCGATCCCCTCAAATGCGGTCATAATACCCCAGACCGTACCGAACAGACCTATAAAGGGGGAGGTCGAACCGGTTGTTGCCAGAAATGTCAGGTATTTTTCCAGTCGGGTGATCTCGGAATTTGTCGCACGACGCAGCGCACGAGAGACATTCTCAATGCCGCCAAGATCAGTACTGAGAGCGCTGCCATCACTTTTACTGTCTGGTTCAACAACCTTTTTCAGCTCGCTGTACCCTTCATTGAACAGAACAGTTAATGGCGAGTTGGCAAAGCGGTTAACCTGTGAGGCGATTGCGTCGAAGCGTTTTGATTTCCAGAAAAAGTCCATGAACCGTTCTGATTCGCTCTTTGCTCGATAAACCTGAAAAAACTTGAACAGGATAATGGCCCACGAGACTATCGAAAATAACAGTAACAGTGTGATAACCAATTTTACGATAATACCGGCGCCGAGGATTATGTCCACGGATGATACCTCCGAGCGGATTAGAATTTGAAAAAACCTAGAACTTTCGAGCAGTCAAGTCAAGACAAAACGGAGAATACCATCAATCTGTCATCAATCGGGCAACAACATGGTCAAGGATTGCTCCGGCCAGTTGATCTTTAGACATCAGCCCGCAGTCACTACTGCTGCCATCTCTGAACAGCAGCAGCGCCCGATTGGTGTCCACGTTAAAGCCGGCATCTACCTGGCTCACATCATTGGCGACAATCATATCAAGATTTTTTTCGCGCAATTTTTTCTCTGCGTTTTCAGCCAGATCATCGGTTTCCGCAGCAAATCCCACCAGAAACGGACGGTGCTGAATCCCTCCAAGTGTGGCGAGAATATCACGGTTTTTTACCAGCTCTATAGTTGCAGAGTCAGCCTTCTTCTTGATTTTTGTCGCGTTCCTCACCAAAGGGCGATAGTCCGCCACTGCAGCCGCCTTAATGATGGCATCACACTCACCGACCCTCAACATTACTTCTCTGTGCATGTCATCGGCGCTGGTCACGCTTACAAATTGCACTCCATCCGGCTCTGCCAGAGTAGTCGGGCCACTGATCAAAAACACGTTCGCACCCCGCCGGGATGCGGTGCGAGCTAAGGCATAACCCATCTTGCCGGAAGAGTGGTTACTGATATACCTGACCGGATCGATCTCTTCGCGGGTCGGTCCGGCGGTGATCAGTATCGTCCGGTTACGCAGATCCTTTTCTGTCAGCGCAGCAAAAGCACCCTCTAAAATAACTTCCGGTGATGCCAGCTTCCCTTCTCCTTCCCAGCCGCACGCAAGGCTGCCACGTATCGGATCTACAAAAAAGTACCCAAGACGTCGCAGTTTCTGCTCATTTTCCTGATAAATCGGATTGGTAAACATGTTTACGTTCATCGCGGGGGCAAACAGTACCGGAGCTTTGGTAGCCATAACCGTCGTCGTAAGCATATCATCGGCAATGCCGGCGGCTATTTTGCCGATGATATTGGCCGTGGCCGGAACGATGATGAACAGATTTGCCTGATCAGCTAGCGATATGTGGCCGATTTCCCGCTCTGCAATCAGATTGAACAGCTCTGTATGTACCGGATTTGACGAAAGTGTCTGGAATGTAAGCGGCGTGACGAATTCCTGAGCGGCACTGGTCATAATGACATGAACGTCTGCACCAGCTTTTGTTAGAAGCCGCAGCAGCTCAACCGCCTTGTAGACGGCAATCCCGCCGCAGATACCCAGAATAATTTTTTTATTGGTAAGCATGAAGAATGGGCGATTCAGAAATATGGGTTACAACTTTTTTCGTGTCCGATGGTTGTCTCCGGACCATGTCCAGGATACGCGATTACCTCGTCCGGCAGGGTAAAAAGCTTGGTGCGGATTGAATTAAGCAGTTGTTCGTGCGAGCCGCCCGGCAGATCGGTACGCCCGATTGAATCGGCAAAGAGTGTATCCCCGGTGATAACTTTATGTTCATCTTCAAA
>Ga0247844_1008082_pt1 | contig 11584 bp, 10 predicted proteins | sample LaCtaG_FD_192421 | JGI IMG/M metagenome (GOLD analysis project Ga0247844, IMG submission 192421) | Freshwater microbial communities from meromictic Lake La Cruz, Castile-La Mancha, Spain - LaCruzMarch201714.5m_1 | ecosystem: Environmental > Aquatic > Freshwater > Lake | place: Spain: Castile-La...
GGGTTGCAACATCTTCTTGATTAACTCAGGAGAACTTCTTACAATTGAACCTGTCGAACGCCAGTCTTTAATAGCTTCTTTTAAAAAAGATATATGTTTACTCATTAAAATATGTCAATAGTTTCGTTGCACACAAAAAAATAGGTGTGGGGTACAAATATAGTACACCACACCCGATAAATATCAACAAACTGAATATATTATATAAACTCAGTTTTATTTTCTTTTACCACAATGATATCCTCTGATGGTTTATCAGCTCCAAACAGTTTATTTGTCCAATTTCTGGCTTTTTCCATTAAGAAATAAATCACAGGAACAACAATTAATGTAAGTAACATGGAGCTGGTCAAACCACCTATCAGTGCCCATGCAAGGCCATTTTTCCATTCTGCACCTGCACCTTTAGCCAATGCTATAGGAAGCATACCGAAAACCATAGCTACTGTGGTCATAATAATGGGGCGTAAACGAAGTGATCCCGCTTCAAGAATAGAACGGATTATTCTATTTCCCTCCTCTTTTCGTTGATTTGCAAAATCTACTAAAAGTATTGCGTTTTTACCAACCAAACCTACTAACATAATGATTCCCAATATAGAAAATATATCCATGGTACTCATAGACAGTGCTAAGGCTAAAAAGGCACCCACCATAGCTACTGGGATAGAGAATAAAACGACAAACGGACTAACCCAGGAATTGTAGAGAGCCACCATGATAAGATATACAAAAAGAATGGAAGCGCCAAAAGCAAGACCTAGACTTCCAAAACTCTCTGCCTGAGCCTTTAAGTCGCCTTCGTAGGCAATAAAAACACCTACAGGCGGAGGATTTTCAGCAATTTTATTTTGTATATCTACTCCAATATCACCAGATTGACGACCTAAAATTTTAGACGATACCACCAACGAAGGAATCCTATCCTTTCTTTCGAGTAGACTTGGACCAGTTGAACTCGATACCAAAGCAAACTGAGACAACTTAATTTGCTCGCCTCGTGGATTTACGAATAATAAATTTTTAACATCCTCTTCATTATTTCTATCAAAGGCATCAAATCTAATATTAATGTCATACTCAGAGTTACCATCTCTAAATTTGGTATCGGTATTTCCCGCAAAAGCAGTTTGCATAGTGGCACCTACAACTTGCAGATTTAAACCAAGTTCTGACATTTTAAGTCTATCTACCTCAATTTTAATTTCAGGGTTACCTTCTTTGTAACTCATATCAGCTTCCATGGCACCAGGCGTATTTCTAACCCAATCAAGTACTTTATCCCCATAATCTTTAACCTTTTTCAAATCAGCTCCACTGACGATCACTTGAATAGGCGCCTGATCAGCTCCACCAAAGAAAGAAACCTGACTTGAATTTACTTTTACGCCAACCAGTTCCTTTTCCAGTTCCATTTTAATATTTCTGGCAAAGAAGTCAGTAGATTCTTTCCTTTCGGACGCTGGAGTTATTTTCACCTGTATTTCAGCCAGATTGGATAGCGTTGAACTTCCTATAAAATCAGAGCTTCTTCCTACCGTTGTGAAAATATTTATAATTTCCTTTTTGCTAACCAAATATTTTTCAGCAGCGAGGGCCACTTGATTTGTTTGCTCTAAAGTAGCCTCTTTAGGCAGCTCAAGTTTTATAATAAACTCACCTCTATCGCTATTAGATATGAACGCGGTTCCAATGAATCCACCGGTAATTAATTGGAAGGAGGATAGAAAAATAATAGTTGTCAGACCTAAAACAGCCCACCAATTTCTAATGGCCCATTTTAATAGTTTCACGTAAGCTTCTGTAAGATTTGAAATCGCCTTTTCAAAAGCAATTAAAATAAATCCTCCTATCGTTTTCTTATTAAAATGCTCCAATCTGGAAAAACGAGAGGCTAACATTGGGGTCAATGTAAATGAAACGAGCAGAGATACCAGGGTAGAAATAACTACGACCAAAGCAAACTGTTTCATAATATTCCCAATAATACCGCCAGTTAAAGCGATCGGGAAAAACACAACGACATCCACTAAAGTAATCGCTAAAGCGGTAAAACCAATTTCATTCCTACCATCGAAAGCTGCTTGCCTTCTATTTTTTCCCATTTCCAAATGCCTGAAAATATTTTCAAGTACTACGATGGAATCATCGACAAGGATACCGATAACCAGAGACATAGCAAGCAAGGTCATCAGGTTAAAAGTAAAATTGAAAGCGTACATAAAAATAAGGGTGGTTATTAAGGAAGCAGGAATAGCCACCATAACAATCAGCGCATTACGAAAACTGTGTAGGAAAAGAAGCATAATAACAGCCACTAAAATAACGGCAAGACCAATATCATCAATAACGGCATTAACAGCTTCGATAGTAAAATCGGAAGAATTATTAGCAATGCCAAAAGTGAGTTCATCCGCTTTATAGAGTTCTTCTAACTCTTCCATTTCCTTAATCACACTCTCACTTACCGCTACGGCATTGGCATCTGATTGTTTTTGAACAAGAAAAGCCAGGCCAGACACGCCATTTAACCGGCTTAAATCAGATGGTTCTTTAGTAGCATCTTCAATTTCAGCTACCTCATCGAGTCTTACTGGGCTATTGGTTAAAGGATTATTACTAACAATAATAGCTCTCAACTGATTTAATGCGTCTAACTTTCCAGCAAGACGTATGGTAATTTGCTCATCTTGATTTTTAATTTTTCCCGTTGGGAAATCAAGATTTGCCGATTGAATAGCATTTTGAACTTGAAGTAGACTTAATTTACGTTGTTCAAGTTCCTTTCTATTAATATTAATTCTGATTTCTCTTTCCTGACCACCCACAATAGTAATCCTCGCCACACCCTCAATACTACTTAGGAGAGGAACAATTCTATTTTTTGCCAAATCAAACATTTGACCAGCATCCAATTTACTTTTGGCCCCAATATTCATAATAGGAAATTCATCACTGGAAAACTTTCCGATAACAGGCACTTTAGCATCTCTTGGAAAAGTAGGTTGAATTTCATTAAGTTTTCTTTGAGCCTCCTGAAGACTTTGTTGAATATTAGCATTTTGTTCCAACTCAATAATAACTGACGAAATATTTTCTCTTGAGGTAGAGCGGATACTATTAACACCGGCTAAGCCGGAAAGAGCATCTTCAATTTTTTTGGTGACACTTTGTTCGACCTCCGTAGGACCGGCACCCGGATAAACGGTAGTAGCGGTTAAAATAGGTGCTTCAAACTTAGGAATAAGTTCATAGCTCAATTGTGTATAACTAAAAAGGCCTAAAACAATTAGCACAACAAACAGTACTATAATCAGGGAAGGCCTTTTAATAGCAATTTCAGTTAATGACATGAATTTTCTTTTGAAAAGGTTAAATGATTATTCCTTATTTGTTTTTTACAATAACGGACGCACCGTCCACCAGATTAATTTGACCTGTAAGTACAATTTCATCTGACTTTTGTAAGCCACCAAGAACGGCAAGCAAACTTCCTGTACCAACCCCAATTTGAATATTTCTTAGAACGGCCTTTCCATTTTCTATGACATAAACAGAAGGATTTCTAGAACTTCCGACCAAGCAAATACGTGGAATGGCCAAAATCTCAGAAGAAGCAATGTCATTGAATGTTACCTGCCCAGTCATACCTGGTCTTAATCGCCCTGGATTAGTTATCAAAAGCTCCACCAGGTATCTTCTTGAAGGATCAGATTTTACATCGATGAGCGTAACAACGCCTTTAAGATTTTGATCTTGCATTGCGTCAATTACAATATCTGCTATGAATCCCACCTTGATAAGAGAAATCTGCTCGGCCGTGAGGTAAGTCTGAAAATACAATTTATTTGTTTGTACTATATCTCCTAACTTCATAGGCGGAGTGATAAAAGAACCCTTTTCCACCATTTTATTTGAGATGATACCCGTTAAAGGTGCTTTAACCTTACTAAAAGAAAGTTGCTTTTCAAGGCTAACCTGCTGGAATTTTAGATTTTCAAGCCCATTGACGGCATCATCTAATTGTTGTTGAGAAACGCCACCCACCGGTAGTAAATTAGAGAGACGTTGAACGTCTTTTTTAATTTTCTCCTGATTAAATTTAACTTGAGCGATTTGATTAAGCAATAGGTCTGAATCTAAAGTCACCAGGACATTGCCTTCTTGTACTTGCTTTCCATTTTCAAAATTCACCTGAGTCACTCTTCCAGCTGCCTCTGAAATGATAGCAACTTCCTTAAATGCTCTGAATGAACCATTTGCATTGAAATCTTTCTTCATCAAGGTAATTTCCGGAAAGGTAGAAGAAACCATTACCGTAGTATTTCTTACCTGAGCTTTCGCTGCAGAGCTATCTATCTTCTTTTTATTATCTGTTAATTTCCATCCAATTACGGCGAATACACCGATAGTAATAGATAGAATGGTCAGAATTCTAAGTCCTTTTTTCATGTTGTTATAATATAAAGTTTGGGTTATTTACTGTAAAAATTTAATCAACTGCCCATTAGCATGAAGCAAATCGAGTTCGGCTATTCTGACCTGAAACAAAGCAGATAGCACATTATTTTTTGATTCTCTGAGGGATGTTTCTGCATTTAATATTTCCGTCAATGGAGCAAGTCCCTGCTGATATCTTGCCTGACTTTGGGTGTAAATTTCTTCAGCAAGGCTCCTTGCTCTTTTGAGCGGGGTTAAATTATTCAGATTAAGGGCTAATGTTTTCTTTGCATTTTCAAATTGAGCTTCATATAAAGAAAGGAGTTGTTTTCTGTCTTCCTCTCCCTTTTTAATATCTATTTGAACTGTTTCAACCTGTGTTCTTCTTAAACCACCGTCGTAAATGGGCACGCGCAACCTTAATCCAACAGAACTAAAGCTAGCCCATGAGTTAGAACTAACAAAATCACCAAAAGTTCTTGGCTGTGCCTGTGCAGCAACATTTGCAAATAAATTAGCTGTGGGCCAGTAACTCGCTTTGTACCGATTTAAATTAATTACATTAAGCGCTTGATTCTGCTCAATGAGTGTTAATCCAATACGTTGATTATAATTGGCTTGTAAGGCCACGACCTCAGGTAAGGTATAACTTGATTCACTTAGGGTATCCGTAAGAATGATGTCGGTTACCAACGGCATTTGTAGTGAAAGCTTAAACATAACCATCTGCTGTTGAATCTGCAATTCCAGATTATTCAACTGGTTTTCTAAGATAAGTTCAGTAAGTTCAAGTTGTTTAACATCTTGCAACCTCCCTAATCCATTTTCAACCTGGACCTTGGTTAACTTCAGTAATTCCTTAATCTTAAACAGATTAGCCTGAATATTTGCCTTTTGAGATTTTACCGCCTGAATAGCATAATAGCCTTTAGAAACCTGTAAAACTAATTCTTCTTTGGTAGCCTCTGCTCTGGATCTATACAATTCAGTCGCCTTTTTTGCAGCGTTCAGACCTACCCTGAATTCAGGACTAAATACCAATTGGGTCACCTCAATAGAGGCATTGGTTCCCCAATGAGTGCCAATGGTCACTGGTCGGATATCATCAGGTTTACCGTTCAAAAAGTCGGGGAAAAAGATAACCTGTAACAACGGGTTATAAACAAATTGAGCATTTCCATTAATTTGTGGGTAACCTGAGGAAAGCAGCTGTTCCACATTAATTAATCCCTTTGCTTCGTCTAGTTTACCCTGAATTACGCTGCTATTGTTATCGACAGCATACTGCATTGCCGCCTTAAGATTCAATGGCATTTGGCCATTTACCTGATAAAACGAACAAAGGAAAAACAAACCTAAACTGGGAAATAATACATGTGATTTTGAAAAAATCTTCATTTTATTCATTGTGTTATTTGTTGGTAGATTTTATGAAATAGTAGAAGCCTTAATACTCATTAAACTGATTAACCGCTCTAATCCTAATGGCGTACAAATGCTTCGTAGAAATAATTCATCTCTCATAGTAATGGCTTCAATAAGCTCCAGGGATTCAGGTTCAAAGATTCTTGGTCTTAGCATACTTTCAGACTGCAATAAAAATAATTTTGCTATCTTAGAAGGGTTAATTTCAGCTCTGTAAAAACCTTGTTCAATACCTGATTGAAAATTGTAAACCAGCATGTTATACTGCCATTCAAAATCATGATTAACAAATTTTTTCCAAATTTCTGGATGGTTTTTCTGTAAATCGAAAATGACAAAAGGAGAAACCTCTTTTAACGATTCCAGTGCTCTTTTCGATAAACTATAAAACGCATCCACTGGATCAGAAGCCTTTATCCTGATTTGTTGAACTTTATCGGCCTCCTTTTCCATATACCCAATAATACAAGCTTCCACCAGGGCGTCTTTGGTCTCGAAGTATTGGTATAATGTTTTTTTACTTATACCCATTTCTTTACACAAATCGTCCATGGTTACATTTCTGAAACCATATTTCATAAAAAATGCTTCCGCCTGGATGACAATATTATCTTTTGTAGAATTCATGTCTTAATAAACGATGGAAACTAAAAAGGTTCAATTAGTTTCCAAGTTTTTTAAAATTATTTTTAAAAATTTTGATACCTTTGTAGTAATAAAAATAAGTTATGAAGTTATTACAAGATAAAGTGGCCTTAATCACCGGCGGATCGAGAGGCATTGGAGCTGCATTGGTTGCCCGTTTTGTGGAACATGGTGCTCATGTTGCTTTTACTTATAGATCAAGTGCTGCAGAAGCAGAAAAAGTAATTGCTGATAATGCAGTTTCAGGTATCACCATAAAGGCTTATCAATCAGATGCGTCTAATTTTCAAGCTGCAGAAACCTTAGTAAATCAGGTCATAGAAGATTTTGGTAAATTAGATATTTTAGTAAATAATGCAGGAATAACGCAAGATACCTTGTTGTTGAGAATGACTGAGGAACAATGGGATAAAGTGATTGAGACAAATTTAAAATCTGTATTTAATCTTTGCAAGCAGGTTTTGAAACCCATGATGAAAGCTAAAAATGGTGCTATTATTAATATGGGTTCAATTGTTGGTGTAACTGGAAATGCGGGACAAGCCAATTATGCCGCATCAAAAGCTGGCATTATAGGCTTTACAAAATCTTTAGCCAAAGAGATGGGTACCAGAAATATTCGTTGTAATACCGTTGCACCAGGATTTATTGAAACGGATATGACAGATGAATTGGACGAAAAAACTAGAGAGGCATATTTAGCTAATATTCCATTAAAGAGATTCGGAAAATCTTCTGAAGTAGCAGATGTTTGTGTTTTTCTGGCTTCCGATATGGGCGCTTATATCAGCGGACAGACTATCAGTGTTTGCGGTGCATTAACTACCTAGGATAAAAATGGACCCAGATTAAAATTTCGGAGTAAACTGTCAAATCACTTCAGCAGGAAATCTCATTCTGAAGTTTCAAATAGTTGGATATTTTACTATAAATTTATCTGATAATAACTCAATGACTAATTCTTAAAGGTGTATTAGATATTAATATATTTAATACGATGATAGTTGAATATTTATTTTTCATGGGTCCGTATATCAAATTGTCTATTTTTTTAAGTCGAAGGCTTATTCGCCAGCAAGCTTTAAAATAAGTAGTTCTAACTGTTCAGTAATTCTGAAATTAGTTGATTTAATTTTAGATAGTATAGGTTTAATTGATGGAATTATTCCAGCAAGTTTAGCGTCTACAATAACTCCTATAGTACCAATTATTGTTAAGCCAAGTTGATGTGCAAATTTTCTTCCTTTGAGATCATCAATAATCAGAAGACAATTATCTAACTCAATAGCCAAGGCAATGGCACTTGCTTCACCTCTATCTAATGAAGCTTCAATTATTGATTGATAATTCTTATTATTAGGTTCTTTAATTTCAATCCAGGGAGGAAGTAGTTTACCAAATTCTCCTGCTACTTCCGATGTTGTTGTTATATTTCCAAATAATTTATTTAGGATTGAAAGTTCACCAATGTTGTCTAATAGAATAAGGCAACTAGTGTCCGAGATGATAGTTCTGCGCATTCTTGATATCTTTTTCTAGTTCCATTTCAGGATATTCAAAAATCGAAACTTCATAGTTGCCTAAAAGTTCCATGAATGTCCGTTTAGAGTAACCAGCAAGCTCAGCAGCTTGACCTAAAGACAATGATCCCTTTTCATAAAGCTTAGCTGCAAAAAGAGTTTTAACTTCCCTTTCATCTAGATTATCAGGTATTTCGAGTGTCAATGTTTTCATATTTCAAATGTAAGAAAAATTGATAAGAGTTTCAAATAAAAGGAGTTTCAGTGAACTTACAACAAAATTCGTAACTATAAGAAACGGCTGTTGTAGTAGTAATTTCTCTTCTTTTTTTTAAATTTTACAACAGAAAGTTGATTATATCTATTGGCATATTGGTAAAAAGCTGGGAGCTTTCTAAAATGATGCAAAACGGTTTTAATTAATCCATTTTATTCATTAATTATAGCGTCAGCTTCAACTTCTACAAGGTATTCTTCCCCTATTAATTTAGCTACTACCAGGGTATTTGTCGGATTAATGCCTTCAAACCTATTACCATGTACACGTGCAATAGACTCCCAATGGTGTATATCAGATACAAAAATCCTTGTTCTGACTACATCCTTCATTGTGGCATTCATTGATTTTAAAGCACCTTCTATTTTATCCAACACAAAATGCATTTGAGAATCAGGACTATTGCCACCTATAACCAATGAACCCTGCGTTGCGGTGGTACCTGAAACAAACACATGATTTCCCTTTTTTACCGCCCGGGAATACCCTGCAAAAGACTCCCAAATAGTACCACTTGAAGCACTATATCTGCCATTTCCCTCGTCTTTCACTTGAAAAGCGGGTGGAAATGAAGCAATATGATGGCTTAAATCGCCAGAAGCCGTCAGAAAAGGTGGATACCTATATTCATCTCCACAGTCGCCATTAATAGAATTAAACTGTTTTAGACAATGTGCAATTTCCATTTTAGATTCCTCATCCAGCGACATTTTACTTACCTGTTTATTCTCAGCAATATGTTCTAACTCCCCTAACCTTGCGCCAATAATGACTGAATTACATTGAAACTCCTCTTTAATATACAGGGAAGCCAACTGGGCTATGGATAAATCTAATTTTTTTGAAATGACATCTAATTGTTCAAGTAAGTCTTGAAATTGTTTCCAATCACAAACTTCCTCTTGAAACCTTTTATACTTCATTAAAGACCAGGTTGGTAAATCTTCTATGGAAGGCTCTACTTTTCCCAACCATTTATTTGAAAAAAAACCACCTGCCACGGTGCCATAACAAAGAACCCGAATCTGATTTTCCAAACAATATGGAATCATTTTATGAACGGCTCTTTGGTCAAAAAGAGAGTGAGAAATTTGATTAGAGACAATGGGTATATTGGAATCAATAGCCATTTTCAAATGAACTGTATCCATATTGGTTACCCCTAATGCTTTAATGTAGCCCTCCTTTCTCAGTTCATCCAGATAAAACAAGGTTTCAATCCAGGAGGGATCAGTATAATCCCAGGCATGAAATTGTAGTAAATCAAGTTGATCTACTTGTAATCTGTTTAAAGCCAATGTCACTGCATCTTTAACCATATCTTTTGAATTATGGCCCGGTTTAGGCACCCATTTGGTAGCCAAAACAGGTAAGGATTTACCTTCCTCTTTTCTTTTTTTATATAAAAGACCTGCAATAATTTCTGCAGAACCATAATGGTCAGCCATATCAAAAAAATTCAAGCCAGCATCCAAATATGTCTCCATATTTTCAACAACAGAGGCAGGATTAAAGGATGTATTTTTCCGCTCGATATCGGCAATTTGCCACAATCCAATAATAACCGGGGGAATATTTATGTTCATAAACAAATTATTTTTTCCTTAAAATGTTTCACTATTTTCAGATTTAAACCTTTAAAAATCAATCGATAATATAAAAAAATCATCTGAAAAATTCCTAAAACTATCCTTATTTATTATTCTCAGACATTTTAAGCACTACATTCTCTTTAAAATATTCAAAAGAATAAATAAATTTATAATACTATTACTCTCGGTATCACCCTTCGGGAAGTTCCTCAAAATGGGATTTCCCATTTTTATTTTTAAGCCAGATCAGCAAAAACCAAACACTTCCCAAAGTCATAACGATTAACCAAACCCAGGTTGCTTTAAAATACCAATGACTAAGAGAACTATTTAAATCCTTTATGGTATGAAAGACCAGTAAGATGGACAATAAAAAGACACCTAACAACGCCAATAAAGTTCTAATTTTTGGAAATTGATAACCTAACATATTATCTGATAGTGTTTTATTTTTCTTAGGTAAAAAAACCACTGAAAGACAAATAAGAATAAAGTTCACCAACATGGAAGTGACCATAATATCGATACCGAGAAAAATATCCCCGGCAAAATGGCACCCTAAAATACCCAGAGCAGAAATGAAGGAACTAAATAAAATGGCACTTTGCGGTGTCTTGGTCTTTGGATTTACCTTGGCAAAAACAGGATTTATAATACCATCTTTTGCCCAGGCGAATACCAATCTTGAAACAGATAAAATCATGCCTGGCAAATCATTTAATAAAGCAATGGCAGCACCTGATAGGATAATAGCTGACCAAAATGGATTTAATAAGATGGAAAACAACCCTGGTGCAGTCAGATCTTTCTGTTTTGCCTCCTCCGCAATGTACCACCAGGGAATAGAATGATAAACAGCCGCTGAAAAAGAAAAGTAATATAATCCTACCATGGAAATAGCTAAAATAATAGCCTTTGGTAAATTTTGATATGGATTTTTAGCTTCACCGCCTGCCTGAGCTATGGAATCAAAACCTATAAAACTGGCAAATAAAATGGAAGCACCCGTAAAAAGAGTTTGCCAGGAAAATGCCAATACCGGTTTTTCTATTAAGGGCTGGCCCGTTTTGTCCAATAAAGCCAGGGCAAAATCTGTTTTATCATAGTAAAATCCAAAAAACATGACTATGCTACCTAAAATAAACATGAGGATCATTAGAGGAATTAAAGTATTTGCATAAAATGCGCCACCCTTAATATTTGTAAAAGTAAAAAAGCCCAGAATAGACATTGCTAAAATTAATCTTACAGTAGGAATAGCTAAAAAAGTACCTATTTCTACAAAGCCGAGGGCATTGAAAAAATCTCTAAAAAAGGGAATCGTTACAAAAGCAACCACACCAATAACCAAACTAAGACCAAACCATTGGGAGAAACTCGCTACAAATCCAACGTATGGATGCAGGCTTCTGCTTGCATAAATATAACTACCTCCAGCCCTTGGCATGGCTGATGCCAGAGCGGCGTAGGAAAGGGCAGCAAATAGAGCGGGTACTGCGGCTATTAAAAAAGCAACTAATACATACGGTCCTATACCAGGAACGTTTTTTTGAATCATTATTGGAACCACATAAATGGAGGCACCAACCATAGAGCAAATACCCGTGGCCGTTAAGGTTAAAAGATTTAAATGTCTGTCCAGTCCATTGGATTCCTCTTTTTTCATTTAATTTTACTTTCTTGCA
>Ga0247844_1008083_pt1 | contig 11584 bp, 7 predicted proteins | sample LaCtaG_FD_192421 | JGI IMG/M metagenome (GOLD analysis project Ga0247844, IMG submission 192421) | Freshwater microbial communities from meromictic Lake La Cruz, Castile-La Mancha, Spain - LaCruzMarch201714.5m_1 | ecosystem: Environmental > Aquatic > Freshwater > Lake | place: Spain: Castile-La...
CCCGGCCTGCACGACTCACTCAACCAAACCTTCCTCCGCTACGCTGACCACCGCCCCGAAGCCCTGCGCCTTATCACTAAAGCAGCTCCACACAATCCTTAGCCAGCCAATCGCCCTGGTACGGAATTCCGGGCGGATGGTTCATGGTCGGGACGCTAGCCCGCCCATGATGGTGATCCAAGGGGAAACTCCGGAGTGCGGGGGGAGGATGGCGAAGGAGCGGATGGTCCGAGATCGGGCGAGCTTGGGCCTCTTGCAGCGGGGCAAGGACCGGGGGGCCTCCTTTACCTTACGGCGGCGGAGGTTGATGGAGGGCTTGGAGGGCTGTTCCTTGGCGGGTTCTTTTGCGTCCCACCCTCGGGGGGGAAGTGGGCGGGCCCGGCGGTCCAGCCCTACCGGGGTAGGGAGGCTTGCGGCAGATGCCGCAGCCACTTGGCGGGCCGGTCTGAAGACCAGCGGTCCCGGGGGGCGGCGACCGCCTTTTGCAGGATTCGCGCATCCTGCGCGATGGGATGCGGAGCGGGGCGGCCGGGCCGACGCCATCTTGCGGCCGTTCACTCCGCCATGTCCGCACCCGTCCAAAAGCAGCCGAACCTCGATTCGGTCACCACGATCAATTCCGACGGGTCGCATTTTTTCCTCCATCCGGCGGACGTCAAAGGGCGCTGGACCCTGGCCCGGCGGGTTTTCGGGCTCGCGCTGATCGCGCTTTACGTCGCGTTGCCGTGGATCCCGATCAACGGCAGCCCGGCGCTGTTCTTCGACGTGGAAATGCGGCGCTTCCACGTCTTCGGGCTGACCCTGGTACCGCAGGACCTGTGGGTGATGTTCTTCGGCGTGACCGGGCTCGGCTTCACGCTGTTCTTCATCACCGCCCTGCTCGGCCGCCTGTGGTGCGGCTGGGCCTGCCCCTACACGGTTTTCCTCGACCACGTGTTCCGCCGGATCGAGCGCTGGATCGAAGGCGACTCGGTGGCGCGCAAGAAGCTCGCCGCCGCGCCCTGGACCGCCGGCAAGGTCGTCCGCCGGGTGGCGAAGCATTCGCTCTACGTGCTCTGCGCCTCGCTGATCGCCCACGTGTTCCTGTCCTACTTCGTGTCGATCGAAAGGCTCTACGGCCACATGCAGGAAGGCCCGCTGGCCCATGTCACCGCCTTCGGCATCGTGGTTTTCCTGACGCTGGTCCTGTGGTTCTGCTTCGGCTGGTTCCGCGAGCAGTTCTGCATCATCATGTGCCCCTACGGCCGCCTGCAGAGCGCGCTAACGGATGACGACACGGTGGTGATCGGCTACGACGAGAAGCGCGGGGAGCCGCGGGGCGCGAAGGGCAAGGCAACCGGGGACTGCATCGACTGCCGGCGCTGCGTGAACGTCTGCCCGACCGGGATCGACATCCGCAACGGCTTGCAGCTCGAATGCATCGGCTGCGCGGCGTGCATCGACGCCTGCGACGACATCATGACCAAGATCGAGCGGCCGAAGGGGCTGGTCCGCTACGATTCGCTCAACGGTTTGACGGGCAAAAAGCGCCGCATCCTGCGGCCGCGGGTCATCGCCTATACGATCCTCGGGCTGCTGGGCCTGACCGCGTTCTCGATCGCCGGCTGGAAGCGGGCGAAGCCTTTCACCGCGGACTTCTCGCGGATGCGCGGCCAGCCCTTTTACACCGACGGCTCCGCGGTGCGGAACCACTATCAGGTCCGCTTCTACAACAAGCGCAACCAGCCGGCGCGCTTCAGCATCCGTCTGGCGAACGCCCCGGAAGGCTTCACGCTGAGCGGGGCCGACACGGTGATCGAGGTTCCGCCGCTCGGCGACGTCACCCGGCCAGCCATCGTGGTGGTCCCCTCCGGCGTCTATCGCGGCACCACCAATCTCCAGATCGAGGTCCGCGCCGAACCCGGCGACGTGACGATCCGCCACGAGATGCGCTTCCTCGGTCCCGATCCCTACACTCCCCAACCCTGAACTACCATGAACCCCGTAGAAGAAAAACCGCACGGCTTCCTTGTCCGTCATCCCTGGTTGTTCGTCGTGCTCGCCTTCGGGCTGCTGATCACGGCGTGGACCGCGCTGATCACCGTGGCGGTGAAGCACGCGCCGCAGCAGGTGGAGTTGAATTTGAAATGAGGCTTGGGGAGCGCCGGCTTTAGTCGGCCTGACCTACCGTCCAAGCCGGCTAAAGCCAGCGCTCCCTTGATCCAGCGCTCCCTAACAAAACACCATGATGGACCTGACCCTTGCCGGAGCCTTGCTGACCGGACTCGCGACCAGCCTGCACTGCGCCGGGATGTGCGGTCCGCTGGCGTGCGGGGTGACCGCGATGGCGAAAAGCGAGAGCGAGCGAATGGCGGCGGCATCGGTCTATCATGCGGGCCGTCTCGCGGCCTATACGACCATCGGCGCGATCTGCGGAGCGGTGGGAAGGGAGCCGCTCGGCTGGTTTTTCGACTCCCCCGCGGTGCTGCTGCCGTGGGCGCTGGTGGTCGCGCTGCTGCTGCTGGCGACCGGGCTGGAGAAGAAGATCCCGCGGCCGGCTTTCCTGACGCGGCTGGCGGTGCGGATGCGCTTCAAAGCGCAGCGGATGCCGGTGGTGGCGGGCGCGGGGATGACCGGGCTGCTGACGCCCTTCCTGCCCTGCGCGCCGCTTTATGCGGTGTTCATCGCCTTGCTGACCTCGGGCTCCGGAGCGCGCGGCGCGGAGGTCGCGCTGGCCTTCGGGCTGGGCACGGTGCCGCTGCTGTGGATCGCCCAGCACGGTTTCCACCGGCTGCGGGGCAAGCTCACGGCTACCGGGATGGCGCGGATGCAGCGCGGGCTGGCGCTGGTCACGGCGCTGGTGCTGATGTGGCGCATGCACGATACCTTGCCGTTCGGGCGGGACGAGGTGGTGCAGGAGAAGAAGGAGCTACCGTCGTGTTGTCATTGAATGCTTTGGACTGCGGCAGCCGGCACTGCCCGTGATCCACAAATCACCGTGGCGCGGTTCCATGTCCTGAAGGGACAACAGGAGATAGCCCGGGGCAAGCAGCGCGCAGCCCCGGGATGGAACGCAGCCCGTCCGCCGCGCTGAAAGTGCGGGATGGGGCGGGTAACACGGGACGTCTCATCCTACCGGCCCTCTCGCGCCCCTACAGGGCGCCAAACTCCGGACCCGTGGACCCGGGGCGGCGCAAAGCCTTGCCCCGGGCTATCTCATTGCGCCCCGTTGGGGCTTAAGCGAAAAGCCGTGGGTAACGGGCACAGCCGGCAGCCGCTTTCGCTTCGTCAGCCTGCTGACGAGGCTGGTCCCGACTCCACAGCAGGCTGTGGCAACAAAGCGGCAGCCGGCTGCCGCAGTCCAAGGGTTGAAAACGCCGCATTTGCAGCAAGGGGCGCGTGGTGGATTTCGCCTTGGAACCCCAGCTTCCGGGGATGAGCGTTTGCGAGCATTGCGGCACGGCTTTCACGCCGCGGGCGGAAGGCGAGAAATACTGCTGCCGGGGCTGCGACTACGTGGCGTCGATGATCCGCGACCAGGGATTCGGCCGCTACTACGATCTCAAGCAGGACGCGACCGGAACCCCGGTGCGTAGCCGCCCCTTCGAGGATCACGATTTTGCCTGGCTGGCCCCCGCTGCCGAAGCGGCCGAGGCGCAAGCGCGGGACGGAATGGTGGAGCTGGATTGCGCGGTCGAGGGCATCTCGTGCATCGGCTGCGTGTGGCTGATCGAGCGGCTGTTCGAGCGCCACGACGGTGCGGTGCGGGCGGCGGCAAACCCGGCGAACGGGCGGCTGCATCTGGAATGGCAGCGCGGCGCTTGCGACGTGGACGCCTTCGCGCGCGAACTTGCCGGATTCGGCTACGTGGTCGCCCCGGCCACCGGCGGCAGGCAGTCGCAGGAACGCCGCAACCTCGCCGGCCGGATGGGCCTGTGCGGGGCCTTCGCGCTGAATGCGATGGCCTTCTCGCTACCGCACTACCTCGGGATGCCGGCGGACTTCGAGTTTGCCGGGCTTTTCCGGCTAATCGCCTTCGGGTCGGCCTCGATGGCGATGCTGGCGGGCGGCAGTTATTTCATCACCCGGGCCTGGCGTGCGCTGAAATCCGGAGCGCTGCACATCGACCTGCCGATCGCGCTCGGCTTGATCGCGGCGTATCTCGGGTCGATCGCCGGCTGGATGGCGGGCGAGGAATCACTACTCTACTTCGATTTCGTCGCGACCTTCGTCTTCCTGATGCTGCTGGGCCGCCACGTGCAGACCGCGGCGGTGGAGAAGAACCGGCTGCGGCTGGTCCGCCGCTCGCCGCTGCCGGAGTCGGTGCAATCGGGCGACGCGATGGTGGCCACGGCCGACCTGACGCCGGGCATGAGTTTCCAATTCGAGCCGGGCAAGGCGCTGCCGGTGTCGTCGTGCCTGTCCGACGGCGTGGCGGAAGTTTCGCTGGAATGGATCCACGGCGAGGCGGATCCGGTCACCCTGCTGCCCGGCGCGCGCCTGCCGGCCGGGGCCATCCTGTTAGGCCGGCAGGCGGTGACGGTGACGGCCGACGAAACCTGGGCCGACTCCTTGATTTCGAAGCTCACCGCGGACACTTCGGGCGACCGGGGATCGCCGGTTTTCCAACGGCTGCTCAAGGTCTATCTCGCGGTGGTGATCGTGCTCGGCCTCGCGGTGTTCGCCGGCTGGTCGGCGGCGGGCGACTGGCGGACCGGCTTGCAGGCGATGATTTCGGTCTTCGTCGTCTCCTGTCCCTGCGCGCTCGGCGTGGCGGTACCGCTTGCCGATGAATGGGCGGCGGCGCGGCTGGCACGGGCCGGGGCATTCGTGCGGCGGGCCAGCCTGTGGCCGCGGCTGCGGCGGGTGAAGCATGTGATTTTCGACAAGACCGGGACGCTCACGCTGGAGCGGCCGGTGCTGGTGAATCCGGCGGCGGTCGACGGGCTCGACGACCTTTCGGCGCTGGCGCTGGCGCGGCTGACCCGCGGGTCGCTGCACCCGGTGTCGCGCACGCTGCTGGAGGCCCTCGGCGGGCGGGGCCAGCGTTTGTTGGAGACCTTGGGTCCGGTGGCGGTGAACGAGACGCCCGGTCTGGGGGTCGATTGCCGCGGCGAGGACGGCGAATGGTTCCTCGGCAAGGGCGAGCGGGGCACCGAGCTGCGCCACGACGGCGAACTGGTCGCCTGGTTCACCTTCCGCGATTCGCTGCGGCCGGGAGCGGCGGAGGCGGTCCGGCGGCTGGAGCGGCGCGGGCTTTCCGCCCACATCCTGTCCGGCGATGCTCCGGAAAAGGTCGCGCGGCTGGCGGCGGCGCTGGGGCTGGTGCCGTCGCAGGCGATCGGTGGCTTGAGCCCGGAAGAAAAGTCGGCGCGGGTGAAGGCGCTCGACCACCAGGACACGCTTTACCTGGGCGACGGGGCGAACGACTCGCTGGCCTTCGACGCGGCGTTCGTGACCGGCACGCCGGTGGTCGATCGCAGTCTGCTGGAATCCAAGGCCGACTTTTACGCCCTGGGATCCGGCCTGGCCTATCTGGCAGAAGCCTTTGCGGCCGCCGACGCCCGGGCCCGCGGGGTGCGGCGGGCCTTTGCTTTCGCGCTTACTTACAATCTCGCGGTGGTGGCCCTGTCCGCCACGGCGCACATGAATCCCCTGCTGGCGGCGGTCCTGATGCCGCTGAGCTCCGTCGTTTCGATCCTTTTGGTCGCCTCGGGATCGCGCACACCTTGGGTTGCTCTCTCCCGCGGGAGCCGCTACGCTCGGGCCGGAACCCCCAACCAGGACCCGACCCACCATGAGCCAGGCGAGCAAGCAGTTCGAAGCCACCCTGCATGAGCGACTCAAGCAATCGGAACTTTTCCGCGTCTATCAAGATGCCTTCCGGACCGCCACCGGCCTGCCCTTGCGGCTGGTCGGCGCGGACCCGGACGACTGGTGCCTCGACACCGAGGCGGTAAACCGCAGTCCCTTCTGCGAAAAGCTGAATCTTTGCAAAAGCGCCTGCCACGCGTGCATCGACACCAACCGCCGGCTGCTTGACGAGGCCAGCGTCAACGGCCCCTCGAGCTGCCACTGTTTCGCCGGACTGACCGCCTCCGCAGTGCCGGTGAAGATGGGCGTGACGGTCATCGGCTATCTCAAGACCGGCCAAATCTTTTCCCGCACGCCGAGTGAAAGCGACTTCACCTCCCTGCTTGGCAGCCTGGGGCGCAAGACGATGGACAAGGCGACCGAGAAGACGCTGCACGATGCCTACTTCCAAACCCGCTCGGTGGAGCCGGAGCGCTACAACAGCATGATCACCCTGCTGCAAAGCTTCGCCGACCAGCTCAGCCACCACGCGGAGTCGCTGGCGATCATTGAAGAAGGCAGCGAACCGGCGGCGATCGCCAAGGCGCGGCGCTACATCCACGCGCATCTCGACGACTCGCTGCCGCTTGGCACCGTGGCGCATGAAGCGGGCCTGAGCGAATCGCACTTCTGCCGTCTGTTCAAGGAGGCGACCGGGCTGACTCTAACGGATTACGTCAACCGCTGCCGGGTCGAGTGGGCGAAGAAGGAACTGCTCAAGCCGGAGAAGCGCGTGTCGGAGATCGCCTTCGAGGTCGGCTACCAATCGCTGTCGCAGTTCAACCGCAGCTTCGCCCGGATCGTGGGCTCCTCGCCGACGACCTGGCGGCGGGACCGGTTCGCGGAGGTTTGAACGGATGTAGCGGCGTGTCTATGACCGCCGCTGGCTGTAAACGAAGCGACGAGAGGGTCGGTTCTTCCTTGGGGATAAAGCGGGCCTCGCAGGTTGCTTCTTTTACAAAGTGCGGCGGTCATAGACGCGCCGCTACATGAGGAATTGCGGCGTGTCTGCGACCGCCGCTGGCTGTAAACGAAGCGACGAGAGGGTCGGTTCTTCCTTGGGGATAAAGGGGGCCTCGCAGGTTGCTTCTTTTACAAAGTGCGGCGGTCATAGACGCTCCGCTACAATGAAAAAGCCCCGCCCGGCGATGCCGGACGGGGCCTGGGAGGGGGTCGTTTAGTCCGGCAGGATCACCCGGTAGAACTCTTTGTTCGCGATTTTCGGGAAGGTGAGCTGCAGCGGGTTGAAGCCATCCCAGCCACCCAGATCGTCGCTCTTCTCAAGCGGCAAGCTCAGCGTGACATTCGCGCCGCTCGCCTGGACCAGCAGGTTGCCGGTGCCGCGCAGGTCCTGGATGGAACTGGCGGTGTAGAGGCTGAAGGCGGAGGGGTTCGAGGTCACGTCCACCTGACCGGCGCTGCGGGTGGTACCGGCTGCGGCGACGAGCGCCGGATTCCCGATCGACTGGTGGGGCGACAGGCCCTGGCCGACGAGGAAGGAGTAGAACGTGTTGAGCGTGTCGATCTCCGCGGCGGTGTAAGCGAGCACGGTATCCGTGCGGGCGCTGAGGCGCTGGATGCGGAGGTCGCTGGCGACCGGGGTGTCAGCGCTGGTGAAGGCGTTGGCGAGGTCCGGATACTCGGCGGCGATGTGCTCCGCGGCGGCTTCGATTTCGCCGAGCGCGTTCGCCGGAATATTGGCGGCATCACCGAAGTTGAGCGACTCGTCGAGGACGGCGCCGAGCGTTCCGTTGTCGAGGATGAAGCGGAAGTCCGAACCGTTGGCCTTGATCAGGTAGTTGTCCCCGCCCTGGGCGAGGAAACTGAGCGTCACCGCGCGGATCGTGGCGGGAGCGTCCGGGCGGACGATGCCGTTCTGGACGATGGCCCCTGCGACGGCGCCGTTTTCGTCCGTCAGCGAGACGGTGCGGACGCGGCTGCCGACGGGGAGCGCGGGATCCCACGAGAAGGTCAGGCCTCCAACCTGGCCGAAGCGGCCCTGGTTGACACCGGCGGCGACGGAGTGCTCGAGGATGGCCTTGAGTCCGGCGGGCGTGGTGTCAAAGGCCATCAGGCGGTTGTTGAAGCGGAGCGAATTCTCGAGGTCGAGCAGCGAGATGCCGCCTTCCGGCTTGCCAACCGCGATATTGGCCGGAGGCGGGAGCTTGACGGCGCTGCCGCCGGCGCTGGAGACCGCGCCGATCTGGGCCCGGATCCCACCGCCATTTTTCAGGGAGACGACGGGCGCGCTGCCGCCCGCGATGGTGCGGAGGGCGTCGGCGTTGGCGTCCGCCGTGAGGTTGCCGAGGTTCGTTTCCTCGCTGCGGACGAAGGAGCGCTCGCCTTCCAGATAGACGGTGGTGATGCCGTAAACGGTGCCGTCCTTGGTGGCGATCACTCCGTTCACGGCGTCCGTGAGCGTCTTGACCTTGGTGCCCTTGGTGCCGGCAGCGAAGGCGGTGGTCGGCAGGTCGCCGACATTCACACTCCATGCGGCGGCGACGTTCGCGGAGGTCGAGGCGTAGGCACCGTTGATGGCGGAGCGGGTGGCCAGGTTCGGCACGATGATCTCGCCGTTCGCATCGAAGTCCACGACGAGGCGACCCAGGTAGGTGAACTCGTTGTCGGTGTTGATGATGACGACCGGCTTGCTATCGAGACCCGTGGTGCGGATCGGGTAGGTGTTGGCGAAGTCCGCGCTGTGGCCGGCGAAGGCGACGGCGGTGTCGTCCGCGTCACCGAGGCGGGTATTGGAACCGGCCGAAAGGATTACATCCACGCCGGAAAGCTTGGTGGCCAGGAGCTGCTCGTTGGAGATCTGCTGGAGGTGCGCCATGAGGACGATCTTGTCCACGCCTTCGGCGATCAGCTCGTTGATGACGGGCTGAAGCTGGCTGGCGAGCAAGTCCATGTCGTCCACTTCACCGTTGGCACCGCCGCCGCCGGGGAAGCCCTTCACCTCCGTGCCGGAGGGTGAGGAGATCGACTCGATGAGCTGGGTGGTCGCGCCGAGGACGCCGATTTTTTCGCCGCCCTTGGTGACGACGGCGGAGGGGACGATACGGCCCTTTTTGGTGGAGGCTTCCGGAATCAGCGTGCCGACACCGCCATCGAGCGTGTTGTCGAAACGGCTGGCCAGATCGCTATCACCGCTGAAATCGAGGTTCGCGCTGATGTGCGGGAACTGTGCGCCGACCCAGCCGGAACCGGGGATGAAGGCGTCCCGGAAGACGCGCGAACCGAGGTCGAACTCGTGATTGCCGATGGCCGAGACTTCGACGCCCAGGATGTTGTGAATGGCGATGTCCACCGCGGCGATCGGGTGGTTCACCAGAGGATCCACCAGGCTGATGGTGGAGCCGGTCGTGGAGTTCAGCTCGTCGCGCACGCTGAGGTCGGTGCCGGCGGCGAGGAAGGGACCGGGGATGAAATTGTCACCCCCCGCAAGAATCAGCGTGTTGGCAAACTGGCCGTCGAATCCGTCCACCAGCGCGGCGAGATTCGGCGCGGTGGAGGAGGCGAGCAGGCCGGCTTCCGCGTCCGCGAGGTGTAGAAGCTGGAGGGTGTAATCCACCGGTGCGACGGAGTAGATCGTGAGCGTGTTGCTCGTCTCGTTCGTCACGGCCAACAGCGGGGCTCCGGTCGGCGAATTCGCGGCGGAGATGAATTCGATCCCCTCTGGATTCCGGTCCGTGGAAACGGTGCCAAAGCCGGCGGAAGTGACGTTCGCGGGGTCCGTGATGTCGAAGGCCATGACGCCGCGCGAGCGCTCTAGGCCAACGAAGGCGTAGGTCCGCGCGCCGATGACGCCGATCTCGATGCCTTCCGGCTCGGCTGCCTTGTTATCGCTGCGGGTGTCGTCGAACCAAGGCGTGCCGAAGCTAGCGATGGCGCGCTCAATGAGGTCGCCGCTGTCATAAACCATCGTGCCGGCGCTGTTCAGGATCGAGAACGAGCGGCCGCCGTAAGCGAGGATGCGATCGACGTCGCCGTCGTTGTCGGTATCACCGCTGAGGCCGGGGGAGTTCGAAACGGTGAGCCTTCCGAGCCGGGCGTTCGTCTTGAGCGTGGCGGCGTCAGGGAAGGTGGCCGGATCGAGCGTCAGGGTTGAAACGCTGGCGGTCTCGTTGGGGTTAAGGAAGTCATCGCGGTCGTCGCCTTCGTTCGCGATCACGTAGTAGGTGTTCCCTGCGACTTGATAGGAAGAAGCTTCGTCCGGCATATAGAGGCCGAAGACGGGGTTGCCGCGGGTGAGCAAGGTCTTGTTCGAGTTGGAAGGACCGTCGCGGTCGCTGAAGTCCGCGAGCAGGGTGCTGAAATCCTTTTCACCCAGCGGCTGGACGGAGGTGAATGTGGCGGAGGCGATGTCCAGGATGGCCACGGCGTTGGCTTCCTGGAGGACGACGAGCGCCTCGGTGCCGGTCGGGGAGATGGCGACGTATTCCGGTTCGAAGTCGGTCGAGGGCTTGCCGCCGGCGAAGATCCGCACGCCGGCCGCCTTGAGCGCGGCGATCTGCGGCGCGGTGTCGTAGGCGGTGAAGTCAGCGGTGGTGACCGGGGCGGAGGCGAAGCCGCCGACACGTCGATGATGCTGACGGTGCCGAGCGTGGCGTCGTTGGTGATGGTGGTCACCGCCGAGTTGGCGGTGCCGTTGAAGGCGGCGGTGATTTCACCTTCGTTCGCGGTCAGGACTTTCAAGCCGTCCGGGGTGAAGGCGATGTTGTCCGGCAGGGAGCCGACGGTGGCGGTGCCGAGCAGTGCGCCATCCGCCGCGTTCAGGAAGACCACAGTGCCGGGATTCGCCTTGTCGGCAGCGGGCAAGGCGACGGCAACCACGCCATTGTGGACGGCCACGCTGGTCACGTCGGTCACCGGCAGATTGTAGGGAGCCGCGGTGAAGTTCAACGTGGTCACAACCGCCGGGGCCGCCGGGTTGGAGAGATCGATGATCTGAAGCCCGGTGCTCGCGGTCACGAACAGGCGGTCGGACGCGGGATCGAAGTCGGAGATCTCGGCTCCGGCCAAGGCCACCGTGGCAACGGGGCGGATATCGAGCGAGTCGGCCTGTACGAGGGAAACCGACGCGCAGGACGCCGCGAAGAGAAATAGGCTTTGTGTTAGTTTCATGTTGATGACAGTCCACGATGTGAGGAGACGCCGGTCGGTCCCGCCATGCTTTCATTGCAACGAAGCTGTCATTTGAGCGGGCGAACACCGCGGTTGATCGCCTCCCCGGGACGAGCAGCTTTTCCCTTGGCGGGAGACAGCGACATGCGCTTCGTTCCGTGATTGATTCACCACTTCGCGAAATCCCTCCAAATTGGTGCGGTGGTGATTTCCCAGCGCCTGTGCCGGCCTGTCTCCAAGTAGCTGAGTCGGCTGCGCCGTTCCGCTAGGGGCCGGGTGGAGGGCGGGGACGGGTCGTGAAGGTTTGGCAGACCGCACCCGCCGGAAGGTCGCGGACCTACCGCTACAGCGGGAAAGCCCGGTCAATGGTCGTGCCCATGCTCCGCCGCGCCGAAATTCAGCACGAACTGGAACCAGATGCCGTGCTCGTCCGCATAGCCGCCGAGGCGGTCGTAGGAATACTGGAGCCGCGCGTGGAGATCGGTGTCGTCGGCGATGTGGAAGGCGCGGCCGACGTTGGTGGAGGCACGCCAGCGGCGCTCGTTGCCGGACATGCGGTTGCCGGAGGCCCATTCGAGGCGACCGCCGACGGTCCAGTCCTTGACGAACTCGAGGCCGCTCGCGT
>Ga0247844_1008091_pt1 | contig 11575 bp, 9 predicted proteins | sample LaCtaG_FD_192421 | JGI IMG/M metagenome (GOLD analysis project Ga0247844, IMG submission 192421) | Freshwater microbial communities from meromictic Lake La Cruz, Castile-La Mancha, Spain - LaCruzMarch201714.5m_1 | ecosystem: Environmental > Aquatic > Freshwater > Lake | place: Spain: Castile-La...
TGGTTCTGTTTGGCAAAAAGAAAAAGTAAAGGCGGGTGAAGTTTCTGAACCTTATCTATTTACAGGTTGGGATAATCGTACAGCCTGGTTGAAAAATGAGGGGGATATTGCAATGAAGTTCATCTTTGAAATAGATAAAAAGGGAAATAATAGCTGGAGTAAAATACGTACCGTTTCGGTGCCAGCCAAAGGTTCGGAAATGATTGAATTCACTGAAAAAGAAAAAGGGGAATGGGTGCGTGTAATCGCTGATAAAGAATCTAATGTAACTGTGACCTTTATTTATACTGACACAAAAAAAAGAAATGCTGCTGTCGATCCTATTTTTAAGGGTTTAGCAAATGTAAATGCCTCACAAACAAAAGGTGGCTTGTTGAGCGCATTGGGTAACAATCGTAGAGCATTGGGGATTCTGGCAAATAGTACCAACGGTAACAATATTACTGAAACTGCTTATTACGAGATGGATAGTGAAATGAATATTGTTCCTAAATCGGATGATACCACCGCTAGCTTTATTCGTGAAAAAATGACTATTCCAAGTACGGCTGTTATCGTTGAGGAGGGATCTTATTTGATAGTAGATGATTTGATGCGTCGATGGAGATTACCTTTGGGTGATTCCTCGTACAAAACTTTGATGGAGAAACAAGCCCTTCGTATCTGTAGGGAAGTTGCTACTGAGCGTGATTTGTTCAACTGCGGCGGAACATTCTACGAATTGCCTGCCGACAATGCCGATGGTTATGCTAAAATACGCCCCATTGCTTCACATAATTTCAAAATTAACGACTACGCTTCCTATTGTGGAATGTTGGTGATGACAGGTATTGATGCCACTCAAACTACCACAAATCCGCATATTTTTCAGTCTTCAGATAGAAAATGTGCAGTTTGGGCAGGAGTTATTGATGATTTGTGGAAATTGGGAAAACCACTGGGCAAAGGTGGTCCATGGGTAAATAGTGTAGTAAAGGCCAATGTGGCATCCGATCCATATCTGTTTGGTTATTATGATGTTAGAAACCTAATTCTTTCGCATGAGTCAAATTATCCAGTAGAAATTCGTGTAGAACTAGATCCTGCGGGGGATAATAGTTGGGTAAATTATAAAACTTTCACGGTAAAGCCAAATCAAAAGCTGAACTTTGAATTTCCGAAGAGCGTTCAAGCTCGCTGGATTCGATTTGTAACAAACAACAAGTGTAAGGTAACTACTTGGTTGGATTATAAATAGAGTTTTTCTAAGGTGCTTTTCTAAAGTTAAAAACTTTGGAAAAGCTCCTTTTCAAGTTTACACCTATCAGTCTAAACTATATTATTATCAGATAAAATACTATCAGTGTTTTTACGTATGTTTCTTTATTTTTGCAAATAGCCTTAGAATAGAGTTCTATCGAAATTAAATAATAAAAATCCATGAAAAAATTATTGCTTATATATTTAATGATGTTCGCATTTGTTTGCAGTCAAGCTAAAAACAATAGCCTGTTGTTGGTTGAAACTGAGAGTTTTGCTCAAAAGGGTGGTTGGGTGATCGACCAACAAAGTATGGACGTGATGGGCTCTCCCTATTTGATGGCCCATGGTATGGGGGTTCCCGTTCAAGATGCTTCAACCAGCATACAGTTTTCCAAAGTTGGAACCTATCGTGTTTTCGTTCGTACCCGTAACTGGGCGGCTCGTTGGAGTAAGAGTAGTGATGTTCCCGGAAAATTTCAAGTTATTGTAAATAATGTTCCAATTAAAACAATTTTTGGCACGCAATCGGAAGATTGGAGCTGGCAAGATGGAGGAACCGTTGAGATTAAAACAAATCAAACTTCATTGAAATTAAAGGATTTGACTGGTTTCAATGGCCGTTGCGATGCTATTCTGTTTTCATCCGACCCTAGTTTTGTGCCTCCAACCGATTCGAAAAAACTTGAAGCCCTGCGTACTGATTTGAATCCTATTACCAAGAATCCAAAAGCAGCTGGTGAATTTGATTTCGTAGTTGTAGGCGGTGGAATGGCCGGAACTTGTGCTGCTATTTCGGCCGCCAGACTGGGACTTAAAGTAGCCCTTATTCAAGAAAGGGCTGTGTTGGGTGGAAACAATAGTTCTGAAGTTCGTGTGCATTTGGGCGGAAGACTCGGCGTGGAACCTTATCCTGCTATTGGAAACCTGGTAAATGAAATAGGTCCTTTGAAGGAGGGTAATGCGCAACCAAAGGATTATTATGAAGATGATAAAAAAATGTCTGCGGTTAAGGCCGAGAAGAATATTAGTCTGTTTTTGAATCACAGGGCCAATGGGGTGTCGATGAAAGGTGGTAAAATCGTCAGCGTTCAGGCTGTGGACATTATGACAGGTGAGAAGAGATTTTTTATGGCGCCGCTTTTTGCCGATTGTACTGGTGATGCAACGATTGGTGATCTGGCAGGGGCTAAATACATGACAGGAAGAGAAAGTACTAAACAATATGACGAAAAACGTGCGCCGGAGAGAGCTGATTCACTTACCATGGGTTCTTCAGTACAATGGTTTGCCATTAACAATGACAATGTATCTCCTTTTGCGGATATTAAATGGGGTTTGCCATGGAATGAGGGTAAAGTGCAAAAAATGACACGCGGGGATTGGGATTGGGAAACCGGTATGGGACTCAACCAAACAACAGAAATTGAACGTATAAGGGATTATGGTTTGATGGTGGTCTATTCAAATTGGTCATTTTTGAAAAATCATTCAGTGGATAAAGATCAATTTGCCAAGTCGCAAATGGAATGGGTAGCTTACATTGCCGGCAAGCGGGAATCTAAACGCTTGGTGGGTGATTATATTCTTACCGAAACAGATTTGACACAGAGGAATGTTCATCCCGACGGTACTGCATCCACCACCTGGACCATCGATTTGCATATGCCTGATCCTGAGAATGCAAAATTATTCTCAGGTGCTCCTTTCAAATCAAAAGCTGTTCACAGCGAGATTTATCCTTATCCCATTCCATTTCGTTGTTTGTACTCTGTAAATGTTCCTAACTTGATGATGGCCGGTCGTAATATCAGCGTAACGCATGTGGCACTGGGAACGGTAAGATTGATGCGTACCGGTGGTATGATGGGCGAAGTATTGGGCATGGCTGCCTTGGTTTGTAAAAATGAAAAGACAGACCCTCGTGGACTGTATCAAAATCATTTGCCGGAATTGGTGAAGCTTATGAAAGCCGGAATTGGAAAAAATCTTCCAAATACACAGAAATACAATGAGGGGAATACTCTATTAAAAGACTTGAAATAATTGTTTGTTTCAAGGAATTAACCGTATCTCCTCAGAAAGGGGCGGGATTACTCGTTTAATTCTACGCGTTTTTGAGCGGATATAATTAACCCCTTTCAATTCTTCATCTTTAAAATAGCAACGATGAAATCTTGGTATATAAATACTTTTTGGGTACTACTTATCATTGTTATTTTATTTTGCCTCTCATTTACCACTTCGGAGTCTATTTCAAATGAAAATGCGGCATTCACATTCATTTCTGATGATTCACTTAAAGTTCAAGTAAATGAAGTGCTGGGTACTGATGGAAACATCTTGTATTATAGATCAAAATTCAAAACGCCTGTATGTGCTGATAAAGTTTGTTATGAGGTAGAGTTGAATTTCTATTGGAACTTGCTGGGAGATTTTGTGAAATATGAACTTTTACCAGGGAAGCCTTTAACAAAAGATAAACACACTTCTTTTTCGGTTGATGATTATCAAAAACTATCCAATGTATTGGCAAATAAGTATTCGTCTTTGGGTAAACTAAAGAAAGAGGAGTTGGTAATGAAAGTTGGACGAAATGACCTTGATGCAGTGAGTGGTTCCACGGTTAGCTCCTTAAAAGAACAAACCATTCAAGGTGCCATTTACAGCTGTTATACTTTGTGGCATATTGCCAATGGAATTGTAATAGATAGTATTCGAAATCGGACCGTTAAACAATTAAACAAGCAAGTACTTTCATCCATTATTGAAATGAATAGTCAGGATGCTGATTATTTTCTGATTAATAATTTCACAAAAGAGAATTTCAAACAATACTTTCCGGAGATTCAATTTCTTATAATTAGAAGCACAGGATATTTTGCAAAAAATTGTATTGAGAAATTTCCAGATGACTTGCTTTCTACTGTTGAAGTGCAGACTTTCTTTGGTGCTCAGGTGGATAAATTAGAACACTACGCGCAGATGGCTTTGTTTAACAAACTTCAAAATAAAATAATTTCTACCCCTTTGCAAGTCGCCTTGATTGGCAATATGCACAATGATAAGTGGAAAAATAGTCTGATTATTAGTCTGGTTTGCTCAAGTTTAAACAGTATTGAAGATGCAACGATACATCAAATGATTCTCAAAATAGTGGATGAAGCTATTTGGGTGAATCAAGAAAGTTTAGAAAAAATTAGTGCCGTGGCAAAAAACAGAGTGGCATTAAAATCAGATATGCAATTGATGATGCAAAATTACAATAACAAATCCAAAATATATTTAAAAACAAGCGGACAGGCAGATTTTGTCCCTTTAAAATAAATCAAATCTACAACAAATTAAAATATACACATCTATGTTAGTATCTTATGCCGAAATTGTGAAAAATGCACATGCGCAGCACTACGCTGTTGGTGCCTTCAATGTATTAAGTGTTGAAAATGTGATTGGTGCCATTCAAGCCGCAGAGGAGTTGAATTCACCCATCATTTTACAGCTAGCAGAAGTGCAATTTCCAACGGCACCAATCGAATATATGTCTCCTTTGTTGATAGCTGCTGCCAAATCGGCTAAAGTGCCGGTAGCGGTTCATCTGGATCATGGCGGCAGTTATGAGGTTTGCTTATTGGCTGCTAAACTTGGGTTCACGGGAGTGATGTTCGATGGTTCACATCACCCCTTTGAGGAAAATATCCGTGAATCAAAACGGGTGGCTCAAATGGCTCGCGAATTTGGAATTGGCATTGAGGCTGAATTGGGTATGGTAGGAAATACGGGCGAAGGTCCTAGCGAAGGGGATGGGGATGCTTCTACTGCCGATGTGTTTACCGATGTTGAAGAGTCAGCTGAATTTGTGACCCGTACTGGAATTGACGCTTTGGCCATTGCCATTGGTAATCTGCATGGCAAATATGCTGCAACCCCAAAATTGAACATCGAAAGAATGATGCAAATCAGCGAACGCAATAATTTACCATTGGTACTTCATGGCGGATCGGGAACCAGCGAAGCTGACTTTAAAAGCTGCGTGCGCAACGGTATTTGTAAGGTAAATGTGGCTACTGCAATCCAATTGCGTGTGCTTTCAGCCGTTGAAGCCTATTTGAAAAGTTCCAGTGTAAGCTACGAAGGTATGAAGTCGGTGACCATTGCTGCTACCAAAGAAGTGGTGATGGAACATATAATGCTTTTTGAATCGAACGGAAAAGCTTAATAATTGACCCCTAGCCCCTAAAGGGGAATTGATTTATGTATTGGTTTCCAAATTTTTCTATGTAAAGTAATATGTTGAATGAAGTAATTTAATTCCCTTTTAGGGGTTAGGGGTCGTAGGTTTTTTTTAAAATATCCAATTTAATCAACTCATGAAAAGAAGTGAAATAAACAATTTGATGACTTCGGCTTTAGCATTCTTTGCCGAAAATAAATTTTTTTTACCAACTTGGGCTACTTATAATGTCTTGGATTGGAAAGCAAATTCCAAAAACAGTTCCGAAATAATTGAGGATGGGATTTGACAGATTTTGGAGGTGGTGATTTTCAAAAAAGAGGATTGTTGCTTTTTACAGTACGCAATGGAAATGTAGCTCGCGACGAAAAAACCTATTGCGAAAAGATTATGATTACCGGAGTTGGACAGGAAACTCCCATGCATTTTCACAAGCTCAAAATGGAGGACATTATCAATCGTGGGGGAGGGGTATTGGAAATTGAATTTAATAATTCCAATGCCGATGGAACTTTTTCAGACCAACCTTTTGATGTGAAAATTGATGGACAAATTGTGAAACTATTACCCGGTTCTAAAATCCAATTGTTACCTGGTCAAAGTGTTTGCATGGATAGAGGAATTTACCATCGATTTTATGGTATTGAGTCACCTGTGATGGTGGGTGAAGTGAGTACTGTCAATGATGACGCAAACGATAATTTCTTTTACGAACCCATTGGTCGTTTTCCTGAAATTGAAGAGGATGTGCCTCCACTTTATTTATTATCAAACGATTACAAAAACTATTTGTAAAGCGACCAGGATGAGAAATATCTTATTTTCAAATTAGCACACTATTTAGACATGGAGAAATTTAAAGTTTCAGTTACAGGATGCGGCTTAGGTGATTTTATTTATAACGATATTGATTTCTCATCACCTTCTTTTCAAAAGTACCTTTCTTTACAAGCAGGTGATGGTGGATGGGCACCAGGCAATTTGGTTTTTACACAAGAATTAGAGACCTTTGCTGGAAAACCTTTTTCTGATATTTTGGACGAAATAGCTGGTGAGAGATCCTACAATGCTTTTAATATCGGAGGACCGGCTTTGGTATGTATGATCAACGCTGCACAGCTGCTTTTTGAGGCTCCCGTTGAACTCAGTTTCTATGGAGCAAGGGCAAATGACGATAAAGGGAAGGCAATCATGGGTTTACTGGAATCTTTTCCAATTAATTTAGACAATTATAAGGTGATTGTTGGCGAAACTCCTTATACCGATGTGCTTTCAGACCCGCTTTACCAAAAAGGAAAAGGAGAACGTACCTTTGTCAACAATATTGCTTGTGCTGGTTCATATAATTCTTTAGATTTGGATGCTGAATTTTGGAAATCAGATTTACTGGTTTTTGGAGGTACCGCTCTTGTACCACAAATTCATAATGACTTAACTGCATTATTGTTCAAAGCAAAACAGAATGACTGTTTTACATTTGTAAATACAGTGTATGATTTTCCAAACGAGAAACGAAATCCAAACAAGCCATGGCCTTTGGGTAATACACTTGAAAGTTTACCCTTAATTGATTTGCTGGTAATGGATTATGAAGAAGCTTTGCGCATTAGCGGAAAGGATAATTTTAAGTCTATTGTCTCTTTCTTTAAATTGGCTGGTTCTAATGCATTTATAATTACACATGGTACCAATGCCACTTATATATATTCCTCAGGAAAATTATTTGAAACAATTGAAGCATATATACCTGTTTGTGATTGGATTAGTGCTGATTTTATTAAACACCCCCATTTGAAAGGTGATACTACAGGCTGTGGTGATAATTTTGCAGGTGCTGTAATTGCTTCGGTCGTTCGTCAAAAAGTAGAAAATAGAAGCCTTTTATCTTTAAGAGATGCTGCCGAATTTGGTACTGTTTCAGGTGCATTGGCTTGCTACTCCGTGGGTGGAACATATTTTGAAAAATACGATGGTGAAAAGCTAGAGAAGGTAAATGAAATGTTGGAGATGTATTTGGTAAAATAAATTAAATTGTATGTAGTCAGATAGAACAAAGTCAAAATTTGGTATAATCCGACTTTGGATAATGTATACTTTTGTTCCTCTTGGTGTATCGGTTTTCTTACTTTTTATAATCCAGAATTAGCTATGAGTGCAAAACTTGTGTATGCCTTATACTGCCATATTGGTGCAAGCCAAAAAAAGAAAAACATAGAATGTTATGACAATAGACTACATTTGCTGGAATATTGACCCTGAGATTATTAATCTGTGGGTCGAGGGTTCGAACCCCTCCTGGGTCACACAAACTTAAAAGATTGATTTTTAGTAGATTATAGGCGATTGTAAGAAATTATGGTCGCCTATTTTTTGTTACAAAATATCAAAATACATGCAAAAAACACGGTAAAGTATGTATATTTGTAATTAAACCGTGTCAAATTATACTATCATTTTACAAATACTTTACAAAAACTGATATAGATTATGATCAACTTAGAACCATGTATCAGAGGATTCAAATCCAATGGATACGCAAAAGTATATATCCGAGCCACTAAATACAACGAAGTGCAATACATATCCACGCCCTTTGCCGTTAACCAACGGCAAGTAACAAAAAATAAAATTACCGACTTTGCAATAATAGCAGAAATAGCGCCATTCATAAAAAAATACTACGACAAACTCAATATGATGTCGTCGCAAATGAATTTGCCCTTAAAAGCAATAATACTTTTACTCAACAAAGAATCACAAGAAGTATCATTCACAGACTTTTATCAAAAATATACCAACAACATGATAGCCAATGACAGAGCAAATTCAGCATCAAATTACACATGCGCCTTAAACTCATTACTATCATTTATCCAAAAAACATCAATCAATTTCTCCGACATAACCTCTAACACCATCAATTCATGGATCACATCCCTTTCTAACACCGCAAGGGCAAAAAACGCCTATCCTGTGTGTATATCCACAGTATTCAAAGCCGGATTGCTAGAGTACAACGATTACGACCTTGGTATTATCAGAATAAAACACCAGCCATTTATGCGTGTAAAAATACCAAAGCCCACAAAAGGAAAAAAGAAAGCAGTAACGGCAGACGTATTACATCAAATTTTCACAGCAGATACATCTACAATTTACAGCCTAGCACGGGCAGAAATGGCGCAAGACGTAGCAATACTATCATTCTGCCTAGCAGCCATAAACACAGCAGACCTATACTTTATGGAAAAGAACAAACTAGTGGGTAATAAATTGTGTTATAACAGACACAAAACAGAATCCGAAAGAGAAGACAACGCCTACACCGAAATTACCATCCCCGAAACAATACTACCACTGATAAAAAAATACCAGGGCAAAAAACGATTATTCAAGTTCTTCGAAATTTACAAAGACAATGACTATTTCAATACCGGCATTAATAAAGGATTGAAACAAATATGTAAATCATTAGGTATAGATAACATTACCACCTACACCCTGCGCCACTCATGGGCCACAATAGCACAAAACCATTGCGGTGCATCCACCGAGGTGGTTGGCTTTGCCCTAAATCACGCATCGGCACACAAAGTTACCGAGGGCTACATTACCAAAGATTACTCACCTATTGACGAACTAAACAATAAAGTTATTCAATTTGTAAAAATATAAAAAAAAGCCCCACTCAGTTAAGAGCGGGACTTGGTTAGGATAATTCATTAGTGTATTAATCAAACGAAATGAATCTGATTTATTTCATTAGCAAATTGATGAAGCGATTTCTCTATTTTCTCAACAGTTTTTGGACTTGGCTTTCTGTGTCCAGTTAAGTAATGACTTAATTGTCCTTGATTAACGCCTGTTATTCTTTGTAATCCAGCTAATGATAAGAATTTAGAATAGTAAGAAAGAAACGAGGCAATATCATACACATAGTTGAATTTGGCAGTTACAAAAAATTCTCCTTTTTTATCATGATATTCTTTCATTGCCTCATATGCAGAAATAAAATCATCTATAGCCTCTTGTGTAGTTTTACCATTTCCATGAATACCATAATTTAATGTATTGTCTTCTAAATCTACGTACACACTATAAGTGCCGTCATTTCCACGTTCGATAAATGCTTTTACTGTTTTCATAATTTATTTTTTTAGCGGGGGTTAAAGTTTAACCCCCGAGTCCTTACTAATACTTTTTAATGTCCCAAATGCTACTTCTTGGCTTTTGTGGTGACTCATTTTAAATTTCCTTCCACTTATTGGGCTGTACCACAATGGATGTCCATTCATTTCACCGTCTACGTAGCAACCAGATTTTTTCAATTTGCGTTCTAATTCTGAATACTTCATTTAATAAATGTCCATTTGATTAACACGCTACAAAGATACGAGTTTTAATATCATTATCAAAATAAAATGATAAGTATTTTCGTAAATATCGAAACATTTAACAAAAAAAGCCCCGACCTTCACAGGCGGGGGCTTCCAAAACAAAACAAAATAGAAAGCAAACTAAAAAAAATAACCCTTTTTATCTACATTTAACCCTCAAAAGCCAAACCCAAAATTTATGCCTTGATTTCCATTCCAAAAAGCAATTGTAATCAGTATTGAGATTTTTATAATAATCAATAAGGTCTTTTTTTGATTCCACCTCTTCCTGTGCAATTGCGTATTTACATTGGTAAGTATAAGCCAAACTGGAATACTCTTGCGCCTCTATGTCAAGGCTATTAATTAAGCTGTCTTTTGACCATATTACGATGTTTTTATGCATTATGGTACTATCGCAACCCTCAATGGTTTTTTGCCTGTTGTAGCGTTCCTCTGCGCTGTCTGCTCGTTCGGTTGCTAACCTTACAGCATCACTAAATTTTTCAGTCAAACGCTTTTGAACTTTCAACCTCAATGAATCCACTTTCAAAATGCTATCCTTTTGGTATTGCAACTGTAATGAATGAATCGCTTTCAAACTGTCCTCGTTCAGTTTCTGAATCAGAATAGTCCTTGGCTGGTCTTTCAGCAGATCGTCTTTTTGTGTGAAATAGGTTTGTTTAATTGCATAGCCTATTGACGCTATTATTACAAATAGAAATATGTATTTCAATAAAATTATAAATATATTATTCATTTTTAAAACGTTTATAATTTTGGTCGTCTCATTTATAAGACGACCAAAATTAATTAAAAAAAATATGTCGCTCTTGTCTTTAAGTCCCCCTTTCGGGGGATTTAGGGGGCTTTACGGTGCTACATGTCCATTCACATTCACATACACCCCACCTGTAACAGCAGTACGAGTTTGAATACTCATAGCAGTAGCCACAGTACCTTTAAGTGGAATGTCAAAATGAATGTTTTGCGGAGCATTGGCAGTGCCTAGTATTCCCGCCCAAAGCACTTTGTGCAATGTGGCTGTAACTGAACTACCACTTATAGCCAATGTAGAACCACCACGAGTAGATGATAATGTAAGCGTAGTACTTGATGGCACTGTAAGCACATAATAACTTTGACCAGCAGTTAAACCAGTAACGCCAGAAGCTGTAACGTGTACCAAATCGCCCACTGACAAACCGTGTGTGCCAGTAGTGAGTGTATTGCTGGAAATAGTTTGAGAACCAGCACTTATATCCGCATCACGTACAGCAAGTTCCGTAGCCCCACCAAGTGTACCAGTGCTAAGTTGGATATTGTTCACATAATTACGCAAACCAGCTCCAGCACTCTCTTTGATTACAAGTGGTGTGGTAGTATTTACCAACCCATTAGCCAATGGCACGGTGCTCCAACACAGTTCCGATGGTGCAAATGGTTTCATAATTGTACGTCCAATAAGGTCTAATACAAATTGAGAAACCTTACCTGTGGTAGTAGCAGACCAAGCTGATAAAGCTGTACCTGCAGTAGCTATAAGTTTACTAAGTGTACCACCATGAGTATCTGTAGGGTTAATAGATAACGTAATTGACTTTACCAAATCAACTGGCAATGCATTCATCAAACTACTAACACCCGCACTGGCAATTTCTACCATTTCGGAATTGTTTTGATTCACCTCAAAAAAACTGAAAGTACAAGTAGTATTACTTGCTGG
>Ga0247844_1008094_pt1 | contig 11573 bp, 16 predicted proteins | sample LaCtaG_FD_192421 | JGI IMG/M metagenome (GOLD analysis project Ga0247844, IMG submission 192421) | Freshwater microbial communities from meromictic Lake La Cruz, Castile-La Mancha, Spain - LaCruzMarch201714.5m_1 | ecosystem: Environmental > Aquatic > Freshwater > Lake | place: Spain: Castile-La...
TTATTTAAAATAAATAAAAGAATTTAAAATAAATAAAAGAATTTAAAATAAATAAAAGAATTTAAAATAAATAAAAGAATTTAAAATAAATAAAAAGAATTAAAAAAAGAATTTAAAGTTTTATTATAAATTATAAAAATGAGTGATAGAAATTCTAATGTAAACATACATTCCGATAATAATAGTAACAATATCGGAACAACTATTTATAACTTTGGTCAAACACACACCGATGATGTAATAAAATGTGAAAAATGTAATAAAATATTTGCTACGGCGCAAACATTAAAAACACACTCTTTAACAATTAATTGTGTTAAAGAAAATAATACATCGACCCGATGCGAATATTGTGATAAAGATTTTTCTTCAAAACAAATGTTAACATATCATAATAACGTATGTATAAATAGAAAAATATCATTACTTAAGATTGATTATGAAAGTACGATAAAACAACTTCAACAAGAATTATCATCTTTAAAAAATGAAAAAATAATTTAATACATTCAATTATATATACAAATATGCATATATAATTTCAATAAAGTTTTTTTAATTAACTAATACCATTTTTTTATTTTTGTTTATGTTTATTGCAACGTTTGCGTTTAATAAAGATGAAATCAATGTTACTTTTTTCGCAGATCTTGATTCAGAATCAATAATATTTTTTATTTTTTCTACTAAATTTTTATCAACAGGATAATCTTGTTGGAATGATTTATTATTTTGTTCTAGTAATTTTTTATACAAGTTTTCTTTTTGATTTAATAACATGCTGTTTTCATAATCTAAATTTGCAATAATATTATGTAATTTATTTTCATAAGTTTTTTTATCTTCCGACCTTGATTTTTCCAAGAATAAAGATATTTGTTGAAGTTTGTAAAGTATATATAATGAAATTAACAACGTATTAACGTTAAAAGTATTATCAATGTAGTATCTAATTACGATATCCGAAATAAAATCAATAGTCAATATTGAGAATATCAATAATTTTTCTTCAGTATAATTCAGGATATCTGAAAAATTATCTGACATTGTAATATTAATATAATCCATAGTAAATTTTAATTGGATATCAATTAAAATATTTCAATTTTTTTTATGATTAAATTTCAATTACTTTGAATTCTACTTTACATTCAGGAATATTTCCGTAATATGAATAAAACATCTTACATATAACAGGATTATATTTATAGATTAAACTTTTTCCGATAACATTTCGTTTTAACTCATTTTTATCTACTTTGTCAATATATTCTTCATAAACTTTTTTTGATACAGCATAATCAGTAAATGGTAGCATAACAATCCCTTGGTATTCTTGTTTCTTGCCAGATAAATCAACTTCTAACTTATCAGGACAAAATTTCTTTAAATTGGTATTTGTTAATATTTTTTCCATTGCTTTTGGTAAAAGAGAAGAACTTTGAGGTGGTAAAATAGACATTAATTGTAAAAATGGAGATGGTGGTAGACCTCTATGATATCTTGGTCGAGAAAAATTCGAAATATATTTGACTATCATACTAGCAGATGGTGCATAATGATATGGAAAATACCATCGCCAACTTGGTACATCTTTTGTGTAATATGAGAGAATCCATTGCATACCGATAAGATAATCATTACATACTTCTTCTAAATTTTCATTTTCAAAATGTTTATTATGATATTTTTCTCGATATTTATCAATATCAACGATATATTTATCACCATCAAATGAAGAACAACTATTCAATATTTCATCTGGAAAATATTGCGACCTATGTTTCATTTTTTGTTCGAATAATTCTTTTTCACTATCAGCAATTATCTCAAGAAATTTACATAATGCAACTTTACAAAAAACAACATTTCCTTTTGTATTTTTTGTTATATGACCATTCGTTGTTCCAACCGTTTTACATACTTGTAAAATAACTTCAATACCACCTTCTATAATTTCAAGAGATGGTATATGAGGTAGAAAATCATTACCGCATAAGAAACATAAAAATACAAAATCATTAATAACCCATTCTTCATTAAATTTATAATCTGAATCTTCAGTAGGTTCCCATCTCATTATTTCAATTAATTGTTTTCTTACCGAACCAATGTCTAAAAGAAGGAAATTGTTATTGCGGTCAAAAGTATCATCTCGTAAAACATAAAATTTTGGGAAATGAGTCAATAAAGAAAGCATAATTAAATCGGCATCTAAGCCGTGAATAACAAAACTTTCATTGTTTTTTGCGTATTTTCTAATGAAACTAGTTAATTTTTGTTCTCCTTCTGATGGAACACTACCTGATGAATATACAATTTCTATATTTTGCCATAATGGATTATCGGATAAACGACTTCTAATAAACCAATCAATATATTTACAAAGATGATCCATAAATTCAGTACCAGGGCTAATTTTATTAGAATCAAAACTTTTATCACCTTCTACTCTTTCGATAGCCGCTTTGAAGCGACGTTTTCTTTGTTGTGATTGTTTGCTCGCAGGAGCAGGACCATCGACACATAAAATTAAACGTTTTTCCGGATTTACAGTAATTAGTATATTTTCTATTGTTTGACATACATCATTAAAGACTTGTTGTTGGGTAAATCTATTTTCTTTTATTTCGACTTTATAGGGTGGTTTAAAATTTCCGTATTTGAAAATTTTTTGAGCACTTGTATGGAATAATCCATTGCAATCAATCATTAAATTATCAATTTTAATATCTGGATTAAATTCATATAAACTTTTTTGAATTTTATAAATATCTTTAGAAAATTGCTTTCTATACCAACTGTAAAAATTAAATATTCCCATTTATATAATATAAATTTTGGTTTTAGATGTAAAATATTATTTCATTTTATTTTTTTAATTTAAGTTGAAATTAAAAAAATGAGTCGAAAAAAAATGGTTGGTTCGGATATGCGGATAGATTTTCATGTTGCTTAGTAGTAATCATTACATACTTTTTTTGGATTACATCCACCAAAGTATTGATTACAATCGGGTCTATATTCAACTTGAATAACCCATTCTCTTGAAATACAGCCAAACGCTGAATATTCTTTATTATTACATCCAGATGATATATCACAATTACATGGTTCTGTAGTTGTAGTATACTGTCTTAAACTGGACGCTTCGACTAATTTAGATAATGATAATTCACTATCTGCCATTAAAGTTGTTGTATCATTAGTTGCTTGAAATAAACATTCTCCTAATCTTCTGATACACCATCTATAACATTGAGCCGGGGGACAAACACAAGGTTCTGAACAAGGTTCCGGTAAAATACTTTGTCTGTTGTTGTTGTTTGCAGGTGGAGCAACAACACCGCCTGTCGGTAAAGGAGGGTCGTTATTTGATGACATTTTTTATTATATACAAGAAAATAAATAAAAATTATTTTATTTTATTATTATATATTTCTATTATTAATATATAATTTTATTTAATAATTTTTATTATTTTTAAATATTGTATATAATAAAATGAATATTAAAAAGTTTGTTGATAAATTAAAAATTAAAAAAAAAGAAGAAAAAGTTATAGAAGAACTTATAACAATACCAATTGAAAAAGATAATCCATTTGTATTTAAGTACAATTCTATTTGTCCTGCATTATCAATAATATGTTTAAATAAAAATGTTTTAAATACACCAAAACGATTTGAATGGTTATCTGAATTATGTATTTTATTTAATAAAAGTATGAATACAGATATATATGTAATTGATAAAATAGATTTATTGAATCCCAACCAATGGTTTAATAAAATGTTTGGTCATGATTCATTAAAAAATGCTACAGAAATAAGTAATAATCCTCTTTTATGGGGTAAATATATATGGTCATTGTTACATATCATATCGTTATTTTGGACAGTTGAAAATAATGAACATATTGTATATTTACTAGAAAATGTAAATTATATTTTACCTTGTTTAGATTGTCAAAAACATTATATAGAATTGATAAAAGATCATAAATATGAATTGAATAATATTAAGACTTTATCATCATCTGCTAATTTTGTAATAAATGTGAGAGAAATAATAAGTAATAATGCAAAAAAATATAATAGGGTTCCCGATGACACTAATCATTCTTTTGTTGAAATATATAATTATATATTACCATTGGTAGAACCGGATGATTCTATTAAACTTAAAACTAATAGAAATCGAAAAATAAAAAAATGTAATTGTAGTAAATATAAAAAATAAATTTATAACAATTAAGTTATAAATTAATACTTTCGTTTGATTGATTTTCGTTTGATTGATTTTCGTTTACCATCTGGTTTTAATTTATTTACATCAACATAAATTTTAGCTATTGTGTTTAATAAAATATTATATTTGTCATGTTCGTTTGACATAATTGACTTTAGGTCCGTGAAAATACTAAATAACGTTTTGACATTATCATTCATATTTTTATCTTTGCGTAAGTTTTCGTATTTAACATTAAGTGTGACAACTTTATTCTTTAATCTTTAGTCTCCATTTTGATGTAAATTTACGTCAAAATGGAGACTAAAGATTAATGAATGAAAATATTTTATTTTATTTTATTTTTACAATGTTTCGTTCTGTCATTGTATTTTTTCTTAACCACCTGTTATAAATCAAAAATATTTTTGAAGACTAAACACATTAATCCATTCTCTTACTTCTCTTACTTCTCTTGCTTCTCTTGCTTCTCTTGCTTCTCTTGCTTCTCTTGCTTCTCTTGCTTCTCTTGCTTCTCTTGCTTCTCTTGCTTCTCTTGCTTCTACTTTTAATTTTTTGTTGATTAGCCTTGAAAATCTTTCTCATTGTTGGACTTTTCATCATTTTCTTCATCAGCTTTTTACCTAATGAATGTTTCTTTTTAGAAACAATACGACTGTGTTTATTCATCATAAGGTCAGACTTATTAAGTCCACCAGCAGTTTTTAAAGCAGTACCATGCCATACTTGTGCTTTAGTTCCCGTAGTTATTGAATGCATTTTTATTTATTGAAATAAAAAAAAAAGTTAAAAAAAAGTTATTTAAAAAAACTTATTCCATATATTTTGGATAATTATATCATTCGATTTTTTATACATTTCTAAAACTAAATCATCGATCTGACAATTATGTTCTAATAACCATTCAATAATATTATAATGTTTATTATTTATTGAGTCGACAAGTGCAAATGAATCTAATGGACATCCATTAGAATATGCCCAATTTAAAGCATCAATATACCCATTTGATGCTGCTTCAGTTGTAGTCCATTCATTCCAAGGACAATTTTTATATTTTAAAAATTCTAAAATTCTTATATTTCCTATTGATGCCGCTCGAGAAAAACAAAGCACTGATAATGGAAAGTCGTTTTCTATACCCCAATTTAATAATTGTATGTCATTAAGTGATACTGCTAATTCACAAAAATCTTCTTCAAATCTTGGAATACTTTTTAAAACCCATTCTATATTGTTAACATTTTTTTCATTTTGTAAGAAATTATAAAAATTATCATCGTCAAAAATCAATTCATTTTTTATCCATTTATAAACAGGAGATGTTAACGGTACATCAAATGTACCTAAATATTTTGTGCTTTCATTATAAAGACAATTATTTTTTTTCAACCATTTTAACTTATCAATATTATTTTGGATTAAGGCATATTTATATAATATACTTGACATATAATATTTACCTATTTTGCAATAAATGAAATCCAATACATCACAATTTCCATATTCAATCCCTAGTTGATACATGCGATTTTTTTCTACTTTAAAATCTTTATAATCATCTAACCATTCTAAATATTTTACATTTGAAAAAATGAATGATTTAGGAGGAATGTATATTTTCTTATTTTTATCAACCGAATCATAAAAATCACGACAAGTTTGCACATAAAAAAACAATTCATCATTGTTCAAAAAACTAGATACAACTTTTAAACTATCGCAGTTTAATAAAATATTCATATTGTGATTTTTTTAATTCAAACTTAAACAAAAATTTCAATTTTTATTTCTCTTGATATAATAAAGAAGAAAATGAAACGAACCCCTCGTAAATCACCTCGTCGTCGTAAATCTTCACCATTTTCACATGAAGATTATAATAGCGGAGATGGAATGCTTACATCTGTATGGGGTCCGGTATTTTGGTTTTTTCTTCATACTATGAGCTTTAATTATCCCGTTAAACCGACTGAAGAAAATAAAAAACATTACCGTGATTTTATACTAAGTTTAAAAGATATTTTACCTTGTAAATATTGCAGAGATAATTTCAAGTTAAATATGCAAAAATTACCACTTACAATGGAAAAAATGAAAAATCGCGAAACATTTTCAAAATATGTTTATGAACTTCACGAAGTTATAAATACAATGTTAAATAAAAAATCACATTTATCATATGAAGATGTTAGAGAACGTTTCGAAATATTTAGAGCAAAATGTATAGAAGAAAACCCAAAGAAAACACCTTGTAAAAAGAAAAAACATTCCGGTTGTGTAAAACCATTTTACGGAAAGAAATCAAAATGTATTCTTAAAATTGTTCCATATGATAAAAAAGTTGATACAGTACAAATACATAAAAGTTGTAAATTGAGAAAATAATTAATTTAAAGAAATTTTATTATTTTAATAAAATGTCGAAAAGTGTTGGTAAAAAACCATCATTATGGAATAACGAAATGGTAAATTCTGCCTTAAAATCAATGTCTTCAACTGATTTAGAACATTATAAAAAATTAGGTGAAAGTTTGTATAAAGATTTAAATTTCGAAACTTCAAATATTGAATCGAAAGAAAACATACCACCATATTTAGCAGATGCGTTAGCTTATATTGTTGAATCGATGAAATCTGGATTACATCCAAGTATGTTAGATGAAGATGAAAAAAAAGTTTTAGAGGAAGTATACGGTAAAGAATGGTATAAAAAATGGAATTATACAAAAGAAGATTTATCCGAAATTGTTACAGTGAGACAAGAATAAAAATTATATTTTTAATCAAAATTACGATTAAAAATGAAAAGACAATCTAATGTTTTTTATCATTCCATTTTTCGGCAATGACTTTGAAAATTTCATTTTTTTCTAAATTTTTATGGTTTGGATATTCCTTCTTAACAAATTTTTGATATGCATTTAATTTTTTCTTAGGACTTTTCTTAGGACTTTTCTTAGGACTTTTTAGTTTTAGATTTAATTTTAAAAAAGGAGATCTACATTTTGATTTGCAATCATTGTTTTTCATATCACAATTATCGATACACTTTTTATAAGCTTTCTCATACATTTTCAATTTATTTGAAGACATCGTTTTTACTTATAAAAGTTTTTTTATTTTTTTTTTAAATTTTTCCATAACATATTTGCTCTTGTATATATTTGTTTATCAGTTAAATTAGGACAATCTTTTTTAATTTCATTCATTTTAGAATCTACAAATTGTTTTTTTGTCATTATTTCATTTACGATAGATTGATTTTGTTGTGGTTGTTGATTTTGCGGTTGTTGATTATGTTGTTGAGCGTATTGTGGTACTATTCCACCTCGCTTCATTGTTTCTTCTGCTTCTTTATCTTCATAAAATTTCAAATTACTTATATCTATTTCTGTGTTTACTTTTTGTCCTCCATCATGTTTCGCATATTCGATTGCTATCAAACAAGCGGCTTTTCCATCTTGTAATTGCCCTACATAATATGCTACGATTCCCAATAAATGCCAACGTTTATAATCATAATCATGTCTATTTACGAATAATATTGCATCATGTGGATACGGAATACTACAAGCCAACTTTAGAAAAGTAAATGCCATTATCCACATTTTGATTTGGATATAATGGATCGCAATAAATAATAAAGGTTCTGCTCGATGAGAATGTTCAAATGCTTTAATATAAAACATCATAGAATCGTGCCAATCATGACCTAATTTTTGCGTTAACTCTCCAGAACGAAGTAATGAATGGAATTTTTCTTCTTGAAATCCTTCCAATGTTGCTCGTATTTTGTAATAATATAATGATTCTTCATTTTCACCTGTACAAGAACACGTTTGTGCTAAATAAAAAACCGTACGAGGTTCAGTTGGGTCTTTTACATATTCATTATGTAATAATTCTTTATCACGTTTAAATCTTTTACCTGATTTATCATCATCTTGAGTTCTATCTTGATATAAAACTGCAGTGTCAGGTAATTTTACAATAGGTTCGCCATCATCAATATTAGTTTTGATATACTCGTGAACAACACCGGCATATCTCCAACCTTTATGCGCTTTAATAAACCTAACATTATAATATTTATCGTGTTGCCCAGACCACCATTCTTGTACCATTAAGAAACCAGATGAATTTTTATCTTTGTATTCTTCAGCGAATCGTCGTAAATTATCACCACCACGTAATTCATCATTTGTGTCTAATAAAAGTAAATAATCAATATCTTCAAAAGAATCTGCAAATTCAAGTGATTCATTTCTAGATGTAGAAAAATCGATGAAAGTTCCTTCTTTTAATCTTAACGGAATATCGTATTTTTCTGAAAAATCTTTACAAATCTGAATAGTATTATCTGTTGAACCGGTATCAAAGATAACAATAGAATCTGCGAAATTTTTTACACTTTCCAAAGAAACATTTAGTCTCTTTTTTTCATTTTTAACCATCAATAAAACTGCTATATGCACCATTTTTAAATTAAATGTTTATGATTTTAAATAAGATTATTTTTTTCTTGTTAATGTAAATCTTCCAATTTTTTTAGGTGAACTTAATTTTGAACTTAATTTAGGTGAAGCAATTCTCAAATTGGTAAATTTGATACTTCTTGAAGGTGAACGTGATTTTCTTTTTGAAGATGTTCTACGAGAAGGTGAACGTGAATTCGATTTTCTTTTTTGAGATATTACAAATGATTTTATTGTAAAACGTCCTACTTTTTTATTTGGGTATAAATTAATATCTTTTGATACACGACCCACTATTTTAGGAGTTTTTTCACCACCGATATAATCAATTATTGTAAAACGTCCTACTTGTTTTTCATTTGGTCTTTTTCTATTGATTCGAACTTCTTGTCCACGTTCATTTATATAATCTGGATAATCTTCATAACTTTTATTTGGTTCAAGATCGTCAATAATTGTAAAACGCCCTACTTGTTTTTCATTTGGTCTTTTTTTATTAATTCTAATTTCTTGACCATGAGTATCGATATAATCTGGGCTTTCATCGTAACTTCTTTTTGCTCGTAAAGGTAAAGGAGTAAACATTTTTATTTAAAGACATATATTATTTTTTTAATAATTTTTTAATGAAACTCGTAAGTTATAATGAAGAAAATCTATAATAAAATTATTACACGAGAATGTGGCTTAAAAGAAAAAATGGAAGAAGTATTTAAAGATGCTTTTGAAGAAGTAATTTTTAATTATAATATAAATTTACTTTCTCAAAAATAAAATAAAATTGAATAAAAAATAAAATTTAATGAAAAATATATAAGATGGATATGATTTATACTTTTGAACAGATAGATAATTTAATGGATAGTATTAGCGACCGTAACATTCGTGAGTCTTTTATAAAAAATTACATAAATGATTTAGCTGGAAAAAATGACGATGATAAAGAAAATTTTAAATTATTTAGTACTGGTGTTATTAAAAACGCAAATGATATAAGATTAGAACATGAAGTAACTGGAACAACAACATTTTTTACTTTTCCTAATAAATTTGAGAATGAAACATATACAATTTCATCTTTAGAAAATTGTAACAAAATTCGAAATATAATGAATAATATACTTTTGTATATATAAAAATGTGTACTTTTTTAACACGATTGTGTGTTAAAAAAACTTTACTTTACTTAACTTAAAAAACTTTATTTATATTATATTCTACAAACATGACATTTATCTAATTTTGAATTACAAGTTGTGCAACATTTATGCCAACAAGACTTTATTACGATTTTATCGTATTCAAATTCTTCGTAGCAAATATCGCAACATTCTTTTGCTTTTACCAATAATTCTTTCATTGAATTTACCGCAAACACATCATTATTTATTGGTTTTGTATCTTTCATATAAAATAATATTACATTATTCAGAATTGCATTTTTTCTTTCTAATTGAGATTGACTAATCAATAAAGTACTAATTACTTGACGTTTACGAAATGACTCTAATTTATATTGTTCGAATTCATTAATCAAATCATTAATTCTTGTATTTGAGTTTTTGTCGTCTTTTTTACGTTTTTCACAAGAACGTATGTTATGACCATTCTCACGACAATAAGAACAACGTCTACTAACATTTGTTAACATAATTTCAAGTGATATATACTTTTTAAATTATAAACTAAAAAAAATATTCAATTTTTTTACCAGTGTTTTTTTGATAAAAAAATTCAATTTTATAAATTTAATTTATGTTTAATTTTTTTTAAGATATCTTTATTTAATTTATAATCCATTTTTTCTGCGATATCTTCTAATTGTATTTGTAATTCTTCCATTGTATAGTATAATTCGATTTCATCACCTAAAATATTTAATAAACTATCTATTATTTTATCATTTGAAAGTTCAATATTTGATTCTTTAATATCTTTCATTGATTCAATATCTATACTATCTTCTGGTATATAAACACACTCAATCAATTTTACACCTTTTTTATAACTTATATATGTTGATGAAATTTTACAATATCTATCAAGTAATATTTCTTCTTCATGCGAAACATCATGAGCAATATTTTTTAACGGTAATATTTTAGAACCAGCAGATATATTTATTTTTAATATACAACAAGTTGTTCCGCTAAAATCAAAACTTGTTTCATAATCTAAAGTCGTTGATATAAAACTATTTGTATTAAAATTTATATCTTCTTTACTTTCCAAATTCAATCCTCTATATACAACAATAGACTTTTCTAATTTTGGTGCAAGTAAAAATATATTATCAATTAAATCTAAATTATCTGTGAATTCTTTATTTAATATTTTTTTATTACTTTTTCGTAAAGCATAATTTAAATTTCTATATCCATTATCAGTTGTATACCATTTTAAAACATTTTTATATTCATCACGTAAGTTCGATACATAATTTATTTGTTTCTTCATTTAATTTAAATAAACTTTTTTTATTTTTAAACAATTTTTTATCAAAAAACTTTGGTAAAAAAATTCAATTTTTAATCTCTTACTCGACCTATAACCTTTTCAATTTTATTAAGAATATTTGGATTTGGAATTATTTTACTTCCAATTTTTTCGTAATCTTTAATTACGCTTTCTGGAACAAATATTTTATTTGCTAAATCTTTTTGAGATAATTTTAATTCGCATCTTTTTTGAGCAATCCGCTTTGCGATCGATGGCGCTACAGTTTTATGTTTAAATGTTTCATCTTCACTATCTAATTTACGGGCGCTCATAACTTTATCACTCAATCCATTAGAACCAGCCTTATTAATTTTTTCGGATGATAAAACACCTGAAATTCGTCTA
>Ga0247844_1008098_pt1 | contig 11564 bp, 9 predicted proteins | sample LaCtaG_FD_192421 | JGI IMG/M metagenome (GOLD analysis project Ga0247844, IMG submission 192421) | Freshwater microbial communities from meromictic Lake La Cruz, Castile-La Mancha, Spain - LaCruzMarch201714.5m_1 | ecosystem: Environmental > Aquatic > Freshwater > Lake | place: Spain: Castile-La...
AGATGATAATTCTAGGGAGATTGATACAAGGAATGGGATTTAGCGGTGTTGGAACACTGGGAAAAAGTATATTACGCGACAAATTCAATGGGCTAGAATTGGCAAAATACATCTCGCTAATTGGAATATGTGTTGCTGTGATTAGAGGGATATCACCCTATGTTGCGACGGTTTTATCACACTATCTTGGGTGGAGGATGAGTTTTCTTGCAATTGTTTTATACTCTGTGATGGTGTTGATTTTAATTGCGTATTTTAAAGAAGAGAGTTTTAAACGTGATAAACTCGATATTCTGCACCTTCCCATATCGGTAATACACCATTTTAAAGATATCACTTTTTTGAAGTATACTTTAGTTTCAGCGATAGATTTTGCAGCGTTAACCACCTATTTTATTGCAGCAAGTTACGTATTTCAAAATTCACTTCATCTCACCTCTACCCAGTATGGATTGTATAATTTTGGTATGATATTCTTTTTAGTGATGTGGGGATTTTTAAACAAAAAGCTTCTGGAGCAGTTCTCATTGAAAACATTGATAAAAATGGGAATGGTGTGTTATATTCTAGGGGGAGTGGGGGTGGTGTATAGTAGCTTTCACCTTTCACTCTTAGGGTTAACGGTAACCGTTGCCATCATCTTCTTAGGCAGTTGTCTTATGGGACTCAATAGCAGTGCATTGGCATTTTTGAACACCGATAAAAAAGTAGGAAGTGCTTCTGCAACGTATTTCACTGTTCAAATGGTTGTGGGGGTTTGTGTTACACAGATTTTTTCACTGCTTTCAGATGTATCATTGTTGGCGCTGGGGATAATGATAATTGTGCTAGTGGTAGGGGCGCTAGGTATTGTTCTCTATCCTGAAAAAAGAAAAATTCAGTGTGGTGAGGGGTGTAAAGCGGGGGTATAGGGGGAGTTTGGAGGGCTGATGGCTCTCCATTTTTATGTGGTTAAATACAAAAAAAGATTATTATATTTTAATTAATCAACATTGTTGTTGAAATTAAATGATTAATGAAGTAAAATGTAAGTTAGGTAATGAGATTTATAGCAAAAAAATATAAAAAAAAGGGGGGGAGAATGCAAGAACTGACAAAAATTCACATGGGTAGTCTACTTCATGATATAGGAAAGTTCTTTCAAAGGACAGGAGTGAAATTACCAGAAGGTTACAAAGAGAGGTATTGTCCACAGGGGATGTTTGTTCACGCAGCATATACGGGATATTTTTTTGATAAGTATAAAGAGTATTTTCCCAAATTTATAGGAAACTCATTTGAAGAGATCAAAGATTTAAGTGCTAAGCACCACAGTGCGAATAAGAGTGATATGGAAAAAATTATCACTAAAGCCGATACCTATAGCTCAAAAATAGACAGATATAAGCGACAAGATGAGGGGAAACAAGATAATTCTTATGAAAATCAATTTCAAAAGAAGAGATTGGATTCTATTTTTGATTATATTACATTTAAAGAAGAGGGAAGCTCGATTAAATGTGAGTATGAATATGACTTGGATAGTTTTAATTACTCAAAAAGTGCATTTCCAGAGCGAAAGAAAATTGGAGATTTAACAAAAAAATATCAGCATTTATGGGATGAATTTATAAAAGAGTTTCTAGATATTAAGACAATTGTTTCGGAAGAGATGTATACACTACAGTTATATTCAATTCTAAGGAAGTATACAGCATATATTTGTAGTGATACGAGAGTTGAACAGTTTAATCAAATTTCACTTTTTGACCATTCCAGAGTTACAACAGCCATTGCTGGGTCAGAGTATTTCGGACAAAAGCATGGGGAGAAGTTTTTACTTGTTCAGGGGGATATATCAGGGATTCAAAATTATATCTTTTCAATACTGAATACAGAGGATACAAAAAATATCTCTAAAAGGCTTCGTGGTAGAAGTTATATCATTCAACTTTTAAGCAAGCAAATTGCGTACTATATTGCGAGTGAATTTGGGCTCACCGTTTTACAAACCTTATATGTTGCAAGTGGAAAATTTCAGTTGCTTTTGACAACTAAAAAAGGGGACGTACTCATTGAAAATATTGATAAAAAAATCAATGAGATACTTTATAAGGAGTTTGATGGAAAACTAGAGTGTCGCTTAGCAAGTGTAGGAATAAATGATACTGAACTTAGAGATAATTATATTGAAAAAAGTGCAGAACTTAATGTATTACTTTCTAAGAGAAAATATAGACCATACATTTACAGTTTTGATTGTTTGAATATAGACCCAACAGAAGTAGAAAAACATTTTGATATTTGTGGTAAGTGTGGAGCAAGAATACACTCTAATAGTGAAACGTGCCATAGGTGTAATCAACAGATAGAACTAGGTGAGAAGTTGGTATCCTATAACAAGCTGTTTGTTTATGCAATGCAAGAGTTTGAAAGACCAGAAGAATTTAAAAACTATCAAGAAATAGATTTTGGAGAACTTGGCAAGGTCTACGTTGTAACACAGTGGGATTCTAACTCCGCTCTTTCTTGGTGTAAAGGACGCGTTCACTCTATTGAACTGGTAAATCCTGATGGTGAAACAAGCGAGAAAAATATTTCAATAAAAAATGTTATCTCTTTATATGATGAGGTTGGGCGTACGCAAAGTGGGGTAGATAAGATATTAAGTTTTGAAGATTTAGCTAAAAAAGCAGAGGGAGTTCATAAACTCGCAGCGCTTAAAATGGACGTAGATAATTTAGGGCTAATATTTCAAATGGGATTTCCCAGTGAGTTGCAAAGTATATCATCCGTTGCAACACTTAGCCGTCAGCTGGATAATTTTTTCACTCAAACCTTAATGGAAATATCAAGAAATGAGCCACAATTTCAAGATGCTTTTTATACTGTCTTTTCAGGAGGTGATGATGTATTCATCATCGGAGCATGGGACAAAGTGATTCTACTTGCATTTAAGATTGAGGAGAAATTTAGAGAGTATACTCAAAATTCCCATTTTACACTATCCGCTGGCATTGAGATATTTAGACCCAAATACCCGCTTTCTAAGCTTTCAGAGCATGTTGAAGAGTATCTTGAAAGAAGTAAAGGCAGAGGAAAAAATAGAGTGAGTCTGTTTGATGAAACTCTTACTTGGAAACAGGCAAGAGAGCTTATGGCAGTTTCAAATGATATTTTTAAAGCGTTAGAAGAAGGAAAAATTTCACGTACACTCATATATGGACTGTATAAAGTATATTTGAGATTTTTTGATACACTCAGTGACTTTGAAAAAGAGGGAGCCGATAAAAACTGGATTCCACAAATTCTTTATAAAATAACACGAAATGTGAAAGATGAACAGTTTAGAGAAGTGCTTATCACAAAGTTGATGAGAGAGAATCATTTTTATCATTACAGATTTGTAGCAAACTATATATTAAACAGAACCAGAGGGGGAAAAGATGAGTAATTATCAGAATTCAAAACCACCATATCCAGGACAAGGGAACAGAAATTATAACAGTGTTCCACAAGCACCAAGTTATGATATTTTAAAAGATTTAGAAAAAGCATTAGGAAGTTTGAAGGAAAAGAAACCAAGAGATTTGGAAGCGAAATATTATGCTATGGAAGATGGAATTGCATATAGGTTTGCTGAAAGTATTGGAAAAAATGATGATTTGAAAACCAATCAACTTAGAAAATTTTTTACACAAATTAGAAAAATTGAACAAAAATATAGATTTTACAAGCCTAATGATATAATAGAAAAAAATGAAGTGCTTATACTTCTACCTCAACTGGCTTATGCACAAGGTAGAAAAGTTTTAGATGAGGGTAAAAACTTCTATTATGGAATGTCTTGGTTTATAAAAAATATAGATACTGTAGCAGATTTAACAGTATTCATTTCATTTTATGAAGCGATTATTGCATATTCGAAATATTTAAATAAAACAAAATAGGGGGAGAGTATGAAATTAAATAGACGATATGAGATAAAAGGAACAATTACATTAAAATCAGGCCTTCATATTGGAACAACGGATGAGGGATTTAACATAGGAGGCGTAGATAGCCCTGTGATTAAAGATTCTGTGAGTGGGGAGCCAATTATTCCAGGGTCGACGTTGAAAGGGAAAATGGGCGCTTTACTTGAGTGGGAGTATGATCAGATAACAGTAAAAGGGACAGCAGCTTCAGGAAGAGATGGTGTAGTGGCGAAACTGTTTGGAACGGTGAATAAAGAGCTAAAAGAGAAAATTGGGCCAACACGTTTAATATTTCGAGATTGTTTTTTAACCAATGGTGATATGTTACAAAAAAACTTAGGAGAAAATATTTTCACCGAGTTAAAAGCAGAAAACAGCATCAATAGAATTACATCCACAGCTAATCCTAGATTTATTGAGCGTGTGGTGGCTGGAGCAGAGTTTGGATTTGAGCTACTTGTTACGGAATATGATCAAGATCAAAACGAGAATTTGCTTGAAGTGGTTAAAAAGGGATTAGAGCTATTAGAAAACACCTACATTGGTGGTGGTGGAAGTCGAGGAAGCGGAGCCATCAAATTTGAAAAACTAACGTGCCTAGACCTTTCTACGGGGGAATCCGTAGAGCTTTAGGAGGGCTTATGAAAAGTTATATTGTGAAACTTAAAGCAAGACACCCATTTTCCACACTTCCTACAGCAAATTCTATACTGGGAAGCATAGCATGGCAAAATGAGGAACAAGGTAAGTCAATAGATAGCCTGATTCATAATACAGGAGAAATAATTTTTAGTGATGCATTTATTGGAGTAGAAGAGGAAAATAAGGAGTATTATTTTCTTCCAAAACCCTTCCTTGGATATTCTGTGGATATTAAAGAGTTAAAAGAGGATTTTGAAGAGATAGATATTAAATCCATCTATACCATACAAAAAAGAGTGAAATCTCTTAAGTGGATAAATTATAGTGAGTTATTTCAACTGATTTCTGATGAGTGTAGCGAGAGCGATTTAATAGATGGAGCACTGATAGGACTAGAAAAAAGTGGTTTTAAAAAACAATTTGCGATAGGCTATACGGGGATATCACCGCTAAAAGAGGTATTGAGACAAAGAAATAGAATTAACCGAATAACAGGAAGCAGTGAAGAGAGTGGAGGAACATTTTATACTACGGGGTATCAATTAGCCCATAATGGCTTTCTATATTTTTTAGTACAAACAGATAAAATGCAGGAGTATAAAACCTACATCCAAAATGCTTTCAGTATCGGTATCGGTAAAAATAAAAGTATTGGGTTTGGTCAATTTGAAGTTGAGGTCATTGAAAAACATCCTTTAATTGAAAAAGTCACAGTTCATACGGGAGAAAAATCTCACTTTCACTATATTCTTTCAAATGCATTTTTACCTCTTTCTAAAATTGATTTAGAGAAGAGTTACTACAGTATTACAGGAAAACGTAGTCGCAGTGAAAGCCGTATAGAGGGCGAGAGTCTTTTAAAAGCAAAAGTAAATCTCTTCTCTTCTGGAAGCGTGATAAAATCGAAGAGTTTAACCACTTCTCTACAGGGGGAAAACAGAGTCGTTAAGCAGCATGAGAATGGAGAAATTTACTATTTTGGGCAAACACTAACATTAAGTGTTACAGAAGAGGCGGTGAAGTATGAGTAGAACAAAGAGCTATGATATTAAAATTAAAACTCTTATGCCTATTCATATTGGAACAGGAGAAGAGCTTTCTTCAACATTTTTTTATCAAGAAAAGAACAAGTATTTCATTTTTCAAGAAGATACATTGATATCTATTATTCAAGAGTATGGGTATTTTTCGCAGTTTTTAGAATTTTTAGAAACTTCTGCGGTTGAATCACGAAGAGATAACAAAGAAAATATGTCACTCAATAATTTTATTTCAAAGTTAGTAGATCCAAAACCACAGGGAAATTCTGCCTTTGCTAAACTTTTATCCTCTCCAAAAGTATCTCAAAATTCTGTAGATAATTTAAAAAATGCTTTGAAAAATCCTGATAATGCTCTCTATATTTTAGAGGGAAGTGCAAGAGGAAGTGGAGCCATTCAAAAATGTATCAAAGGAATTCATGGCCCATACATTGTTGGAAGTGAGATTAAAGGAGCAATTAGAACGGCACTTTTTTCAAGTAGAATAAAAGATACTGAGATATCAAACCTTCAAAATAAAATTAAATATGAATTGTTTAAAGGAAATAGTAAAAAATATTTTGGCGATAGAGAGACTTTTGGTGAAAAAGCACTATTTGGTCGGGTATCTGAGGATATTTTTAGAGAACTCAATTTTAGAGATAGTGATCCATTGGATATATCCTCTTTAAAAATTAAGTGTGTATCGCCTCTAGTTGATAATAAACCAAGAAATGACAAGAAACCACCTAAAGTGATGCAATATAATAATATTGAATGTATTGGAAAAAACAACGAATTTTCTACTCATTTATCGTTTAATCATGTGAATAAAAGTAACTTTACAGTTGAAGAGATCAAAACAGCATGTTATGAATTTACAAAAAAAATATTAGAGAATCTAAAAATAAAAGTAAAACAAAAAGAAAATGAAGTAAATCATTATCTACAACAAATTACTTTCTTAGAAAGTCAAAATAGCTTGGATACTCCGGTACTTTCTATCGGACGGTTTACTGGATTTTTCTCGAAAACCATTGGAATAAAATTATCTGATGAAATTATTAAAGATTTAGGCATAAAATTGTATCCAAATGGTAAGGCTAAAGCAGGAAAAGATTTTCCTACATCCATTTGGGTAACAGGGGAAAAAGAGTTGATGGGATTTTGCCAGCTCACATTTATTGAGAAGTAATAATTTTGTCCTGTCTCCCATAACGAAGTGGAGCTTAAGAAATCTATCACTTTGAATGAGAAGATCTCTCCACATTGGTCGAGATGACAAAAAGATGTTAATAAAGAAAAAAATATAGAAACAGTTGAAAAGCCCCTACCATTAGGGGCTTTTTTGAAAAGGGGGAAATGTGTATCATAGTATTATGGTCAAGTTAACTGCGCAAAGCTCAGGAGAACTCATAGGGGGTAGTGGGAAAAAAATATATAGTGCACTGCTTGCCCTTATCCAAGAGGTAAATCCAGAACTTTCAAAAAAAATTCATGATTTCCAAGGGTATTCATACCTGACGGTATCAAGTTTAAATGGGCAAAAGATAGATGCAAGTAGAGGGTATTCCTTTAGAATAACAACGTTAGATGAAGCGATATCCAGTGAGCTTATTATTCAACTTTTTAAAAAGAAGATTTTCAATACCCCGATAATGATTGGAAATATACTGTTTAATGTGCACCATGTTATCCTCGAAGGGGATGGGAATAAAGTGGATAAGGTCGATATTAAGGAGCATTATTTTTCTCTTTGTGAAGAGTGTGATGTAAGTCATCGGACATTTAAGTTAAATTTCACCTCTCCAACTTTTTTTAAAGTTGAAGGTAGGTATGAAAGAAAATTTTCCTTAGAAACACTGTTGAAATCCCTTATCAATAAATTGAAACAGTATCATCCTGAACTGTTTGAAAAGCATATTCAAAAACAGATCGTTGATGAGTGGTATAAGGCAATAGAGGTAAAATCCATGAGACTGACTACTGAAAAAGTTGAGTTAGATGGGTATTATCTTTTGGGATTTAAAGGGAGTGTTGTCATAGAGGTTGAATATCGACACGTTGCAATGATAAATTTGCTTTTGACCCTTGCGAAATATAGTGGGGTAGGTGCTAAGTGTTCCATAGGGTTTGGACAGTTTTATTTTGATACGCTTGAGAGTAAAAGGGTGCTTTTATTTTTCTCACATAGACTAACGGAGCCTCAAATTGAAGAGTTAAAAAAACAGGGTGTTTATGAGTTTATTGCTCTGCCAAGCCCCCTTCAAGAGAGATTTTCTAATATATCACCAGAAAATGATGATGAAACTCTAGTAGAAGAGCTGAAAAAATTTATACTGACGATGAGCAAACAGGGAGATAAAATCCTCATTCAAGGGGAGTGGGGAGTGACGTACTCAATGGTTTCATTTGCAAAAATGATGGGCAGAATACCCCTGTATTCTGCAACACATCGCTATATCGAAGAGAGAACAGAAGAAAATATTGTATATAAATCTTCGAAATTTGAGCATGTAAAATTTAAACTTTACTAATACAAGGGGGAATGATGAAACGTATACTTATAGCACCGCTTGGAACAGGAGCGTATCAAGACAGTTCGAAACCACGGTATGAGAGAGAGTATAAAACAGTAAAATACAGTTTAGAGGGGAAAATCTATGAGACCCCATTTGTTAGCGAAGCTCTTATGAAACATTACAAGGTGGATAAAATCATTCTTATTGGCACTATGGGCTCTATGTGGGATACACTCTATCAGTATTATGCTGAGCAGAAGCAAGAGTTTAATGAAGATGTCTATTTTGAACTGTGTGACAGAGTAGACAGCAGCAATCATACAACACCCTTGACAATGGATTGGCAGCAAAGCATAAAAAAAGTGATGCCTGTGGAGTGCGATATTATCTTAACCCCTTACGGTATCAATGAAGTAGAGCTTATGCAGAATTTCACCACCATTTTTTCAATTGCGGAAACTTTAGAAAAGGATTGCTCGATTATTTTAGATATTACCCACGGATTTCGTTCTCAAGCGATGTATAATTTTTTGATAGCGAGTTATATTTCTGACTTAAGACCAGATGTTAAGATAGAACATATCACCTACGGAATGTTAGAACTTCTCAAAGAGCTGAAAGAGTGTCCAATAGTGGACTTAAATGTTATGATGAGATTGATGAAATTCATAAAAGGAGCATATGAGTTAAAAGAGTATGGCAATGGATTTTTACTGGCGGATTTATTAAATGATGAATTAAGAACGGTGACACATAGTGAAGTTCAAAAAAAATTGGTTAATTTTACTAAAACGGTTAACCTTGGGTATATGCTTCAAATCAAAGAGGTCATAGAGCAGATTAAGGGGATTGAGAAGAGTATTAATCAGTTAGAGGGGTTTTATAAAACCATGCTTCCTAATGTGTTGGGGGATTTTGTTAAGCGATTTAAAAAAGCGAACAGAGAGTGGCAATATCAATTTGAGATGGCTAAGTGGTTTGAGGAGCAAAAACGGTATGGGCAAGCCTATATTGCACTAGGGGAGGCTATTGTTACGTATTATTGTGAGAAAGAGGGAGAAGACCCAACGTTAAAAGAGGCGAGAGAAACGGCAAAAAATCGAATGAAAAACAGAGAGTATGGAGTGGAGATATATAATTTAAGCAAAAACATCAATACAAAACGCAATAATATTGCCCATGCGGTGCTTGAAAATGGGCGTAATAGAAGCAATGTGCTTTCAGACTGGGAAAGTTTGCCAAGAGATATCAAAACATTAGAACGCCTGTTAAAATAGGGGGGAGCAGATGATTTTGTATGTAAATACCCAAGGGGCCAAAGTAAAGACATCTGAAAATAGGATTGTGGTAGAGGCAGAGAAAAAGGTGCTCTCCTCTACTCCTGTACATAGTGTGAAATCTATTGTGATATTGGGAAATGTTACCGTTACAACCCCTGTAATTACCCTCTGCTTGTCACTGGATATTGTGATTATATTTGCCACATATACCTACCTTTACAAAGGGATACTACAATCTGATTTAAGTTCACAACCGAAGATACGACTGTTTCAATATGAAGTGATACGTGATAGTAAATTGAATCTCGCTATGGCAAAGGATATTGTTAAAGTTAAAATTCGCAATCAGATGATACTTCTTACTAAAAAATCCCGTACACTTGAGAAAGAGAATTTAAAAGAGACACTTGCTAAGCTTTCATGGTTGAGTGGGATGACTGAAAGGGTAAAAAGTATATCTCATCTGTTTGGTATCGAGGGGATAGCATCAAAATATTATTTTTCAAATTTTGATAAAATGCTCTCTAATCCCTACTTTAAATTTGAAAAGAGAAGTATCCGACCCCCAAGAAATGAAGTGAATGCAATGCTCTCTTTTGGGTATGGAATGTTGGTTAATCGTCTACTCATTTATGTGATCTCTTTTAGGTTAGATCCTTATCTGTCGCATCTTCATAGTGTGGAAAATAATCGGCTTGGATTGGTGCTTGATTTAATGGAGGAGTTTCGAAGTAGAATAGATAACCTTGTTATCAATATTATTAACCGCTATGAGATGAATGCTTTAGAGGACTTTAGCAAATGGAGAAATGGGGGGATATACCTCAATGATAAAGGGAAGAAAAAATTTATGGCGAAATTTGAAAAGCTATGTGAAGCAGAAAAATTTGGAATAGAATTAAGGCAGAGTGTAAGAGCTTATATCAAAAAAATTAGAGAACTCACCGAGGGGGTAGGGGATGCAGTATTTACTGATGTATGACATTTCAAATAATGATACTAGACTTAGATTCTTTAAATTTCTTCGAGGATATGGGATACATGTCCAAAGGAGTGTATTTCAAGTGACATTAGACAGCGACAAGAAAATGAAAGCGATGAAAAAAGAAATTGCTAAAATGGTGCTTGAAATAGGGGATTCAATTATCCTGTGTAGACTAGATAAGGATGTATTCTATATTGGAAAGATGATAGAGCCACTGAGTTTAGAAGAAAAATATATGGAGATGGTATAAATCACGTGTGCCATTTCGATAAAATAGAGAATAGTGTCAAGCTACTATGTCCTGACAAAACTTTTTTCAATTTCTTGTAGAGAAAGCAGAGAAAGTATGATACAATGAATAAACTTAATTGAACTTTGGAAAGTTAGCTTTACGTATAATTTGTAGAAATTGTGAACCGTTTGATTTCAAGCCTTAGAAAAAAATCATTCGCAAACCTTTAGAAATAAAGGATTTGAGAAGCAATGAAAGCAAAAAGATGTGAAAAACATCGAAGTTATTAACATGTGTTAATAACGTGTGTTTTTTCAGCTTATTCGAAGCTAGCTTTTTCAAGGGTTCAAAAATAAGTGCAGTACGTACTTAAACATCCCCGATGGGGATTGAAACGTTACGAAAAAAATTGGTGGAGTATGCTTGGAGCATTACTTTAGTACGTACTTAAACATCCCCGATGGGGATTGAAACTTTTAATCATTTTAACTCCTTAAAAAACTTTATTTTTTGTTCACGTACGTACTTAAACATCCCCGATGGGGATTGAAACTAGAGTAACTCCAACTGAATGATAGGGTTGTTCATAATGTACGTACTTAAACATCCCCGATGGGGATTGAAACTTTGTTTCCTAACTCTATTCTTTTTATTTTCATTTTGGTACGTACTTAAACATCCCCGATGGGGATTGAAACCAGACTCATTCATTTTTTTCTCCTTTCCACTATATAACTTAGTACGTACTTAAACATCCCCGATGGGGATTGAAACCATAACTTAATACAGTTATTTTTATTTTTTAATTTTCGTAGTACGTACTTAAACATCCCCGATGGGGATTGAAACCAAATCAATCACATCATTTTTATTTTTTTGTGTTTTTTTTATGTACGTACTTAAACATCCCCGATGGGGATTGAAACTA
>Ga0247844_1008099_pt1 | contig 11564 bp, 20 predicted proteins | sample LaCtaG_FD_192421 | JGI IMG/M metagenome (GOLD analysis project Ga0247844, IMG submission 192421) | Freshwater microbial communities from meromictic Lake La Cruz, Castile-La Mancha, Spain - LaCruzMarch201714.5m_1 | ecosystem: Environmental > Aquatic > Freshwater > Lake | place: Spain: Castile-La...
CAGCTTCAAAATGCGAATATACGATCGCTGGGGCGCCATGGTGTTCGAAACAGACGACATCAATGTGGGGTGGGATGGCCGCGTAAAAAATGGCCCGGCTCCTGCGGATGCATATGTCTTCATTGCCGATTATACCATTGCCGGCGGGCAGGGGGAAAATCAACGGGAAACAGGGGTCTTTACGTTGGTAAGGTGAAGCCCCATTTTCCATCAGCACAGGTGATCTGACGCAATATGATTTGGGGATCAAATGACCTTGCCGGTAGCACCATATCAGCAAGCTCAATCGTTTTCAATTTATCTGCACGCAGCATCTCCGTGGAATCTGAAATAAAGATCAATATGCCGGGACTGATGAGGTTGCCTAAGGCGCCGGATTCGCAAATTACAGGATAATTCCCCGGGTTGCATTCCTTCATGAAGATGTCAAATGCCTTGGGCAGGTGCTCGTCATCGGTTTCCATGAAAAAGGATTGAGAAGCACCTGCTTCGAGGAATTGTCCGCTGTTTTTATGATGTGGGCCCAGATCCTGGAAAATCCGGATCCCTTCGGATGTTGCCGTTAATCTGGTATTTCCGAGTGAATCATGCACATGGGGCGAAACTTTCAGGGCCAGCAGGGGAAACTTCACTGAAAATGCACGTATCAGTGCTGTTGCCATGTGGGTCTTTCCAACCCTCTTCCCGGAACCGGAGATGATGATGAACTTTGGACAAGATTTTCGGAACATGAGGATGAAACGGATCAGGGAATAAGCAGCTTAAAACAGGCAAACAGCAACACCATCGCCAGGGAAATTTTAAAATACCTCACCGGAAGAAATTTCGTAGCGGTCATTGACCCCAGGAGCCCTCCTGCAACAACCACGATGATCCAATAGATAAAGTCCGGGGGGAGCATGATGCCGCTGAAACGAAGTCCGATCAATCCGGCCAGGGAATTACACAGGATGAACAGGGAGGAGTAAACCCCCGTCTCCTTTACCTGCGACCACCTCATCAGGATGAATATGGGACTGAGGATGATTCCTCCTCCGATCCCGATCATTCCGGAAAGAAGGCCGAGAAATGATCCGATGATCACAGACAACAATATTCCGGGAGCCGGTTTTAATGCATACGCTTTGGATGGACGATACAGAAGCCGCAGCAGCGCCAGGAACAGGAAAATCCCCAGTATAAATTTATAGGTGGCCGGGTTAATGTGAATAAGAGCCCCGAGAAAAGCCATAGGAATAGCAGGTAAGAGGAATGGCAGAAAGAGTCGCCACCGGATCTTAAAACCGCTTTGGAAATTGATGAAAGCAATCCCTGCAACAAAGAGATTGAGGATCAGCGCTGAACTCCGGAAATAGAGGGTGCTGACGGCAAAGATCGACATCACGGCCAGGTAGCCGCTGGCCCCGCCATGCCCTACTGTTGAATACATGAATGATACCAGCAACAAGGATAAAATAAACAGCAGTGAAATTTCCATGCAATGATTGTTTCCCTTTTTTATTGATCCTGCTAAATTAGAAAAATATCAGGTCTTTCTTTTCATTCACATTCTTAAAAAGCAAAGCTATCTCCTCAGGCGGCGTATCTGCCATGTCGAGCAGCTTGTGGGGCACACCTCCGCAAAGATCAAGCAGGCTCAACTTCCCCTCCTTGAAATTACGTTCAATCAGTGAAATTAAATCCCTGTGATAAAACGCACACAAGGGTTCAATAAAGCCATCGTGCAGGGGTAAAACCATCCTGACCTGCTGGTCTAATCCGGCTGATAAACGCTCAAGCAGCGCCTTGGTAATATTCGGCATATCACACGATAGTATGAGGTTCCAATCTGTGTTGCTGGCCCGAAGTCCGGCATGAATGCCAGCCAGGGGCGCCCTTACCTTCAGTTCATCTTTCACAACCGGAAATCCAAGGTAGTCAAGATCATGGTTGTTGGCACTGATGAGGATATTCCCGGAAAGCAAACGTGCAACATCGATGGCATAGGCAATCAGCGGTTTTCCGGAAAAGGGAGTAAGCGCTTTGTTCGAACCCATGCGTGAGCTTTGACCACCTGCGAGAATGATAACCGTGAAATTCATTGATGTAAAAGTAGCAAGAATCATGATCACCTGAGATGAAAATAGAATTTGATTCTTTATCTTTATGGCAAATTTCAATCATTGGTACTATGTCGAATCCTGTCATCCCAAGGACCTTTATTATTTTTTTAACGGGATTGCTGTTCCTGGTTGGGACCAGTTGCAACCGCTTCAAACAAGAAAAGGCCGTAGTTACAGATTTAATAAGCCCCACACCCGCCGTGGTGGAGGACAGGGATGGCAATGTGTACCACATGGTGACCATCGGCACCCAGGTATGGATGGTTGAAAATTTAAGAACGACGCGCTATGACAACGGTGAACCAATCCCGATGGTTAAAGATGATTCGCAATGGAACAAACTGACCACTGGCGCCTTTTGCAATTATGAAAACGATGCCAGCTATGGATCAACGTATGGACACTTATATAATTTTTACACGACCCTCGACACGCGCAACCTCTGTCCGGCTGGCTGGCATGTGCCAACCGATGAAGACTGGGATATCCTGAGCTCTTTTCTTGGCGGAGACCTTATTGCTGCGGGGAAGATGAAGGATACCAAGGCCTCTTCGTGGGATCCACCCAATTTTGGAGCGACCAATGAGAGTGGTTTTACAGCCCTGGCCGGGGGATACCGTAGTATAAAGGGCACATTTCACAGCCTGGGAAGCTATACGTTTCTCTGGTCTTCAACCGCCTATGCCCCTGAAACAGGCTGGTGCAGGTATTTTCAAAATGGCAGCGACCGGATGGATCGGATTGACAATTACAAGGCCTTTGGGTTTTCGGTAAGGTGTGTGAAAGACAAGTGAAGAAGGTGAATTGGTAGTGACCATTGCTAAAAGCAGGGGTAATCGAAAAGAAAAAATAAAACCAATCCCATAACAAAAGGGGCTATTTTGAATGGCAAATCCAGATTCTAAGCTTTTTTCATTATTTTAGTATAAATGAATCCAGTAGAACAAAATATCTCCTTAATTCAACATCTATGTGAAAATCATAGAGTTGACAAGCTTTATTTGTTTGGTTCTATGTTGGGAAGTTCTTTTAATGATAATAGTGATATTGACTTCCTTGTCAGATTTAAGAACATTGATTTATTAAAATATGCCGATAACTACTTTGATTTAAAGTTCTCTCTCGAGAACCTACTTAAAAGGCCTGTCGATCTTTTAGAAGAGCAATCTCTTAAGAATCCCTTTTTCCTCGATGCTGTAAATGAATCAAAAAAATTAATTTATGGATAGGGAAATCAAAACCTGGTTATTTGATATTCAAAAAGCTATTGAGGAAATTGAAGAATTTCTTCCCCTAGGCCAAAGAATTTTTGAGAATTACAAACATGACCTCAAGACTAAACATGCGGTTGAAAGAAATCTTGAAATAATTGGTGAGGCAATATAAAGGATTCTTGACAAAGAGGCCGGTGTTGAAATATCCTACTCAAAAAAAATTGTTAGTCTGAGGAACAGAATAATACATGGGTACGATGTAATTTCAGATGAATTAATTTGGGGTATTTTGATAAACGACCTACCAAAGCTGAAATCCGAGATTATATTACTACTAAAATAGCACTTCCTCTAATAACAACGAGCCGCTAAACGGCAACGATCTGGATCTCATAGGTCATTTCCATCGCTTTTTTGTACACAAAGGCGACTCCGCAGTAACGGTTTTGCGACAGTTCCACCGCTTTGGTCAATTGGTCCATGGGTAAACCATTCCCTGTAAATTCATAAATGACATGCATCCTGTCGTAGTGTTTCGGGTGCTCTGCAGTTACATTGGCTTCAATGCGGATATTCAATCCGGTAAATTCAACCCGCATCTTTTTAAGAATGGATACCACATCCATGCCCGAGCATCCTGCGAGCGCTGCCAGCATCAGCTCCTTGGGGCGCGAACCTTTATCCTCCCCGCCACCAGCCGGTGTTGAATCCATCATCACGCTATGTCCGCTCACGTTGGAATCGAACAACATATTTCCTTTCCAGGATGTATTTACGATGTGTGTCATGGTCTTTTCTTTAACGCTCTTGCAATGCAAAATTACTTAGTCAATAATCAGTTTACTAACCATCGACTTCTGCGGTGTCTGGATCTTCACCAGGTAAATGCCTTTAGCCCTTTCTGACAAATCGAATTGCAGGTGCTGCCCGGTTGAAGCGTCGGGGCCACGCTGAATAATGGTTCTGCCGGTCATATCCAAAATGGTCACCGTCGCCTCTGTAAAATCAACACCATCGACCCGAAGCGTAAAACGCCCCTGTGATGGATTGGGAGAGAGGACCATACTTAACGAAGATCCTTTTGTCTCTGTAATTCCAACGGGTCCGTTGAAATGGATGATCATGCTGTCGGTTGCTGAAACGGTGCAGGGCGACTGGGCTGAAGCGGTGAGGGTGAGGGTGACGATTCCCAGATCCTTATCTTCGGTACTGGGGAGATAATAACCAGCCAGCGCAGTGGGAACAGTAAAGGTGCCGCTGCCCGAAGTGGACCAAAGAATACCGGCATAATTTGAAGCAATCCCGTTTAACGGAACCTGTGCAGTGATGTAATCGCACGTGGTATCGTTACCGGCACTGGCTGTGGCAGGCTGATTCACGGTCACATCCGTTGAAACATCAACAGAGGCTGCACCATCAGCAACATTGACCAGATACTGCGTAGAAATGCCGGGCGAGACAACCGGGTTCTGGATAGCGGAGGTAAATCCGGCGGGAATGGAGCTCCAGGAATAAGTATAGGTTCCGCTGCCGCCTGCCGGAGTGACGTTGAGCTGGGAACTTTGCCCGAAACATATCACGGGAGGTGTTGCAGTTGCAGTCGCAGAAAGAGGAGCTGCTGTGTTTTCATTAACCACCAGGGTGGATAGTTTAGTAACGGGCTTATTCACGGTAAATGCCCCATAAAAGGTAACCACTCCGGTACCTGCAGCAGGGGCGGTCCATGTAAAATTCCAGATTTTTGTTGCAGATGAGCTTGAGGATGATTGGGTCACATATTTCGTTCCCCCGACAAGTTTGCTTCCCGTCCCTGCGCCTAAGGTACCTAACTGCGTTCCGGAAGGATTCTGCGGCGAAACTTCAAAGCCTTTCGATCCAGATCCGGTGACGGTGACGGTAAGATTATACACCGTTCCTGCCGTATATCCCTGGGATGGGATGTTAGAGGTAATCCAACCACTCACGGTAGCTGCAGATCCTCCATGACAACTTACACAATGTTGGCCATCGCCCGGTGACCCGGTATATCCGGCAGGGGACCCGGAGGGATAAGCCATGGCAGCGGTACTGATTGTTAGGCTAATTATCACTGATCCAATCAGTTTAGCAAGAAAAGTTACGGTTAGTTTTGTCATGGTTCTTTTGATAAGATTAAAAACAAAAATAACAAAAAAAACATCCATGATCCCCTGCACGTTTGAAAAATCGGCTGAGGATCATGGATATTCCGTTAACCTAACAGCCTGATCCGGGTTCATGTTTGCCGGCAATAATCGCATTAAACTCCTCCTGAGTCAAATACTGAGGAGTATAGGCTCCTCCCAGGAAGAGGATATTTGCATAAAAAGAACGTAAATGGTTTCTCGAACCCCGCATCAAATTATTAAACACCGCAGTGATGTCCTGGTTGTCAACCTTAAGCAGGTTGTTCTTCAGGTCTGCAATATCCAGGTCTTCGATGGTGGCTCCGATGTTCAGTCCGTCCAACAGGGATGTTGAACCCTGGCTGACCAGGGATGTATAAAGGGTTTGAAGCACCGGATTGGTAAAAATTCCTGTAACATGGTTGGCTGCAGGATCTACCAGCGCATATTTCATGATCAATGCCTTTATGGCATCCGTATGCCTCTGCTCACTTAGGGTGATGTTCCTGAAAATGGGTTTGATGTAGAGCTGAGACAGCGTAAGGTAGACATCGTGTGCGAGGTATTCCTCCTCACGCATATAAATGAGTGCATCCGTTTCGTCCTGGCTGAGGGTTTCATATGGCAGGGAATCAATGCAACAGCTCGCTCCAATTGTGGTGTCAGTATAGGAATAGTTAAAGATGGCCTCCTTTGTTTGGGTTTCATCAGCGGGTGCGACAACAGTTTCTGCTTTTGTGCATCCGTTAAAGGAGAGGGTCAGGAATGAAGTTCCCAACATTAACATCATCACGCGTCTGAACATTTTCGTTGTTTTCATAATGGAAGTTTTTTAGTGGTTTAGTTTAAATTAGACGGAATGCATTCTTCGAAAACAAAAGTAAACACATGATCATATATATCTATTACGATATTTTAACAAAGATGTATAAGATTTTAATGTGAGAAATTCCCAAAATTTCACACACATATTGATATAACCTTTATCTTTGTTTCGTTATTCTACGAAATACAAAATAACATGATGGCAGAAAAGAAATATTATACGGTATCGCAGGAGCAGATGTCGCGGTATGCAAAAGCCATTGCACATCCGGCAAGGGTGTACATCCTTGACTTCCTTGCCGGTAACATTGATAAATGCTGCTATAGCGGTGACATGGCCGAAGATATTCCCATAGCAAGGTCGACTCTTTCGGAACATCTGAAGGAGCTGAAGAAAGCCGGACTTATCCAGGGCGAAATCAATCCCCCCTATATAAAGTACTGTATCAACAAGGAAAACTGGGAAGAAGCCAAAGCAATGTTTGACAATTTTTTTAGAAAATAGATCATGGAAATTAAAATTTTAGGTCCGGGTTGTTCCAAATGCGGGTCATTGGATAAACTCACACGGGAAGTGGTGGAGAAGAATGGGATCAGCGCTTCCATAACCAAGGTGGAAGATATCATGGAGATCATGAAGTACGGCATCATGTCAACTCCCGCCCTGGTGGTGGATGAAAAGGTTGTGGTCAGTGGCCGTATTCCCTCTGCAGACGAAATCAAACAATTGTTAACCAAATAATCTATTGACCATGAAAAAAAGTATCCTGTTTATTCTTACTGCCATATTCGCAGCAGGCGTATTCGCTGCAAATCCGGCTCCGACAGCAAAAATCGAGGTCTACTACTTTCATTTCACCCGGCGGTGCACCACCTGCAACAATGTGGAGAAAGTTTCCAAAGATGCCGTGCAGACCTTGTATCCCGAGAAGGTGAAACGGGGAGATATCTTCTTCAAAAGTGTAAACCTGGACGAAAAAGAGGGTGAAGCCATCGGCGCAAAGTATAAAATCGAAGGTCAAACCCTGATTGTAATTTACGGAGATAAACGCACAGACCTTACCGACAAAGGTTTTCTCTATGCCAACGACAGCCCTGATAAGCTGAAAGCTGAAATTAAAAAGGCAGTTGACGGAATGATGAAATAGACATTTCCACATCCCCAAATCTTCACATCTTCACATCCTCAAATCTTCACATGGGCTCCTGGTTACAAACAATTTTAGAAAACTCCCAGTATGCGGCATTAACCGCCTTTATCCTGGGATTGATGACGGCCATCAGTCCGTGCCCGCTGGCGACCAATATATCGGCCATCGGGTTTATCAGCCGTGATCTTGACAACCGCCGAAGGGTCTTTATCAAGGGGTTGGTATATACCCTCGGTCGTGCGATTTCCTACACCGCACTTGGGGTGATCCTCTTTTTGGGCGCCAGTAAAATGAAGGTGACCCTGCTCTTTCAGGGTTGGGGAGAGAAATTGCTTGGGCCCCTCCTTATCATGATCGGCCTTTTAATGCTGGATTTTATCAAGATCAGATTTCCGGGGTTCTCAGGAGTAACTGAAAAGATGGGCGAACACAGCAAAAAAAGCTACTGGGGCACGTTGTTCCTTGGAATGGTCTTTGCCATGGCCTTTTGTCCCTACAGCGGCGTACTTTACTTTGCCATGCTGATCCCCATGACAATTACCAGTGCCAGCGGGTTGTATTTGCCGGTTGTATTTGCCGTTGCAACCGGTTTGCCGGTAATCATCTTTGCATGGTTGCTGGCCTATGCCGTGGGCAATGTCGGAAAACTTTACAACCAGATCAAAACCTTCGAACTGTGGTTCCGCAGGATCGTTGCGGTATTGTTTATCCTGGTCGGGCTCTATTACATTGCGGTGTTTTTTATGTGAATTATATGGAAGATGGTTTTTTCAGCGGGGGATTTTTGAGTGCAGGTATCATCAATGTGACACCCCGCCAGGCTTTTGCCTTATGCCAGCAAGGCGCCGTAATCATCGACGTTCGCGAGGAGGAGCTGAACCGGTTTAAAATGTTCGGGGTTCCCGAGGTGATCTATTGTCCATTCAGCATACTCGGAGAGACTTACGAACATCTTCCTGAGGATAAACCCATGATATTTGCCGACGCTGCCGGTCTGCACAGCAGGGAAGCTGTAAAGCTGCTTATCGCGAAAGGACTTGCAGACAGGATAGCCAACCTGGCCGGCGGAATGGTTGAATGGGAGCGCGACGAACTGCCGCTCGTCATTGATAAAAGCGAAAAATTATCCGGCTCCTGCATGTGCCAGCTCAGGCCGCGAAATAAAAAAAGTTGAACTTATGTCAGAAAAGAATAAACCTGGTTTTATTATGTGCGTTTGCACCGGAAAATGCCCGGGATTTTCACAAATGGATATCTGGGACTTTATAAACAGGGTGCGAATCGAGCTGCCTGTTGAATATGGATTTATCCATCCGCAACTGTGTGAGGAGGACGGAGACCGGTTTTTACTAGATTTTCTGAAAGCCCACAGAAAAGTAGTGATCGGAGGCTGTGCACCAAACATGCAGAACAAGCTTTTCAGAGATGCGTTTCAGGCATCCGGTTTGGATATAACCAAAGATTTGGTCCCGATTGACGTGCGCGACATGACCACCGATCAGGCCATTGAAAAGGTCAATGCGGCGCTTATAAAAATGGAGGCATCGATATGAGTGCAACGACCTTTATGGGCGTCGAACGCGATACAATCGACTGGAAACCCACCATCGATTATACCAAATGCGACTATTGCATGGAGTGCGTAAAATTCTGTCCGCACAAGGTTTTCGAAGTACGTGAATCCGAAGAGATTAAATTGATCGTCAGAAATGCAAATAACTGCGTGGTCTTCTGCAGGGCATGTTCAAAGATCTGCGGTCCCGACGCCCTTTCATTTCCCGATAAAAATGCCACCACGCAACGGATCAAGGATATAAGAAAGGAGGAGGCCCATGGTTGAAAATTATGCCATCCTCCCATGCAACGGATTGGATAAATGCGCCGGGGTTATATCAAGGGAATTGGCGATAAAATTCTGCGAAAAGGGTGAAAATGAGATGATTTGCCCCGTATATTACAGAATTGCCGAAGCAAAATATAATAAAATCGCAGGAGAACATGCGCTATTCGTCATCGATGGTTGCCAGACCCGTTGCGCAAGTAAACTTGCTGCGGAAAAAAACCTGAAAATTTCCCGGAAAATAACCGTGACCGATGAGGCTAAAAAACATCACATTGAATTGAAGAATCATCTCCGGCTCCTGGAAAATGAGCATACCCTGATTGAATTGATATTGAACGGACTGAACAATCCCGAAAACTTAGTCGCAACAACTGATGAGGAAATACACTATTCATACGATTTCACCTATACGACATTTCAACATGGCAAATTCCTCTTCAGGGTACCTGCCAATCAGGAAGTTTACTTTAACGAAAATGATTGCTGGGCCTGGGTGATCGGGAACCGCGCCAGAATAGGCGTTACAGATTTCGTTCAACAAAACCTTTCCGATATTTTATATTTTACTCCGCCCGAAATGGGTGCTGAAATCGACCAATTCGGTGCAGTCGGGGAGATCGAATCGTCAAAGTCTGTCTTTGAATTAATTTCACCTGTGAGCGGCAAGGTTATCACCATCAATGAAACGCTTATCGAAAAGCCTGAACTTATCAACCAAAACCCGTATGAATCGGGCTGGATAGCAGAGATCGGATTGACTGATTTTGAAAATGACAAAGAACTTTTAATAGGATTCGAACCCTATTTTGAAATCCTGAAAACAAAGGTGAAGGAGATCGATGGATAAAAAGGTGAAAGTTGTTCCATGCAGCGGCATTGGCAAGGTATACGGACTCATGGCGAGAGAGGCGGTTTTGAAGACAGTCATGGAGTTATGTCCCGAAAAATCAGAGACGGTGTGCCTTGCCTGGATCGTAACCGGCGATAAAGAGGTAAAAGAAAAAATCGAAGGCTTTGATTGCATCACCGTCGACGGCTGCCCAAAAATGTGTGCCTCAAAAAATGTCTCCATTTCCGGCGGCATCGTGATAGAAGAGATAAAGGTTCTGGAGACGGTAAAAGAACATAAAGGGAAAAAGTTCGGTTCACCGATACAGCTTGATGCTGATGGCGAAGCTGTTGTAAGTGAAATCGCGGAGAAGATCGCAAAAAAAATTGAAGAAATATATTAAGCGGCGTATTCATGTCTGAATTAAAAATCGGCCTCATATCATGCAGCGGCGAGGAATGTCTCGGCGGGACCATTTCAAGACTTGCCACGAGAAGGGTCCTTGATGAACTTAAACTGGTTGAAACGGTTACCCTCTGTTTGCCGCTGTATCTTGCAGGTGGTGAAGAGGAAAGAAACTTTGCAAAAGTATTTCCGACCATATCTGTTGACGGGTGCGATAAGCTGTGCGCTAAAAGAAGCACTGAAAAGTTTAGCGGCAGGATCAACGGTTTTATTGATATTTCAAAAATTATTGGAAATGAAAACGCCCTTAACACAAAAATCGTACGGAATAAAGATCTTAAGGAGGAACATCTTCAAATGGTAGATAAAGTCGCCGGTGAGATCGTAAAGGCGATTGGCAGTATCAGCCCGGATTCCTATTCCGGAAAATCTTTTCAAGGTTGTGGCTGCGGCAGTGAATGACCGCAAAAATGCAACGGTCAAATTCAGGGGGAGCACGGATTTTTAAAAGGAATTCAGGCTTTGATGAAATTTCGATAACTTTGTTTGGCAGATCATATGATCACATGAATTAAGCCATGATGACAAATGGATGACGAAAGTTGGATGCCCCGGGTGGAGGAACCCATGGAGGAATACCTGAAATCAGACAGGTACAGGAGATCCGCGACCAATATTACCTTTTCAGACTTTAAAGGCCAGGAGGAGGCAAATTATGCTTTCTGGCGTCACCTTACACCCTCACAAAGATTACAATTGCATACGATCATGGTTAAATCCCTGTATGCTGATGTTAAGACGCAAAACACCGATAACAATTCATTGAAAATTGTTTTCTCAGACCCATTTAAATGAATATTTTTAACGAGTTCCATCAGCGGTTCCTGAAAGAATTAATAAATAATGATGTTGATTTCATCGTTGTTGGTGGCTTGTCAGTTGTTTTCCATGGATATATCAGAACAACCGGAGATATGGATTTGTGGATTCGACCTACAAACGAGAATAAATTAAAATTACTGCCGGCTCTTACGCAATTTGGTCTATCATC
>Ga0247844_1008109_pt1 | contig 11547 bp, 9 predicted proteins | sample LaCtaG_FD_192421 | JGI IMG/M metagenome (GOLD analysis project Ga0247844, IMG submission 192421) | Freshwater microbial communities from meromictic Lake La Cruz, Castile-La Mancha, Spain - LaCruzMarch201714.5m_1 | ecosystem: Environmental > Aquatic > Freshwater > Lake | place: Spain: Castile-La...
TGGATTTGGAAAAACAGTAACTGTAACAATACTAGAACTTGTGCAACCAAATTGATTAACTGCATTTAATGTCAAAGAAGTAGTTTGATTTGGAGAAATAGTAATCAAACCATTAGGTAAGTTTGGAAATTGTTGCGAAATCCAGCTGTAAGTTGCTGAATTTCCTGGATTTAAAGTTGCTATTCCTCCTGAGCAAAAAGAAGTGTCTAGATTTGGAATAATTGGTGGTTCAGAAATAATTAAATCAAGATTTACAATTGAATCACATCCATTAATAGATTGTAAACTATCGATGTAAGACCCTGAAGCTGTTAAATTCTGATTTCCAAACTGATAAGACCCACCATTACAAATAGTTTGAGTCAAGTTTGTTGTAAAGTTTGGGTTTACTGTCACAGTGACTTGGTCAGTTGAGGGACAAATTCCAGGACTTGCTAGTAGCGTAGTTGTCACGGTATAAGTTTGTGTAATAGGTGTTGATCCAGTGTTTGAAATTGTAGAAGTTGGGTTTGCAATTGTAGTTGAACTCAAACCTATTGCAGGCGACCATGAATATTGATACAGAGGATTAGGAGCTGAACCAATTGTTGCAATTTCTCCATTACAAACAGCGTCATCTACTCCAGAATTTGCTACGGCTTGTTCAGTGTAAATAATTATATTTTTAACTGAATGTTGATCATTTGCTCCACCTGTCGAAGAGGTAAATCCCATATATCCTGTAAAATTTATAGTAAAATTGGCAGTTAAATATTGCGTGTTATTGATAAATAAAGTAATAACACCATTGTTGTAAGTGATTCGAACACGCTTATAGGTATTTCCTCGAATAAAATTCAAATTTCCACCCGTATTATTCAATTTTACAATTCCTGCTGCACATTCATTATAACCCACTCCATAATAAATTTGCAATTCAGGATTGGTTCCACATCCATTATCCCAAGTATCTAGAGCAACTTTTAGTCCATTTGCTGAACCTGGAATTCCAAGACCAGCCCCACTTACAAACCCAGTTGGTGGAACATCTAAAAAACAAAATGCCAAACCGTCGGCCGCATTTCCTCCCCAAATACGATAATCAAATTCAACTGTCCATTTAGAACAGATTAAGGGATTGATGGGCGTTGCATAAAAAAGTCCTCCACTTTGAGAATTCGAATTATTTGTAAGGCGAATTTCATCTTGAAAAGTGTCAGTGTCACCTTGTGTATCTGTTGCAGTTGCGTTTCCAGTTAAGTTCCAACCTGTAGTGCTAATCGTTTGTGTTCCTCCTGATAGTTGAGCGAAAACGTTTGTTTGCGAATTCACCCCTTGTAAAAGAATAATATGAAATAATATAGCTAAAACAAACTTTTTCATAATTCGACAATTAAGAATAATATAATTAACCTTAAATTGATTGCTAAAATAATTCAAAATTTTGGATTTACAATATACTTAGTGTATATTTGACACAAACTAACATGCATGAGTCAAACAAAAAACAAGCATAACAAACACACTGAAATATTTCAATCTTTTAATATAATTGTTTTTGGAGGAGACGGTGATTTAGCGCTCAGAAAAATTTTTCCAGCTATCTTTCACCGTGAACAAGATGGTCAATTACTATGCCCATACAACGTTGTAGCCATTACAAGAAATAAACCTGAAGAAACAAAATTTTCTGAAGAGCTAATCAGATTTTTAAAACTAACTGCTGAAGAACACACTACCGAAGACTCAATTCTAGCTTTTGCAAAAAAGGTAAAACTTATTCAAGCTGCAGATGCATCTGTTGAATTATATCAAGATTTAGCAAATTATTTAAATCAATTTCCAAATTACCAAAATATTTACTATTTCTCAACTCCTTCTGCTGCATTTGGTCCTATTGCGCAAACGTTACAAGAGGCAGGATTAGTTAATAACTCAAGTAAAGTTGTTCTTGAAAAACCTTTGGGTAACAGTTTAGAATCTTCCAAAAAAATCAATAATGACATTACGAAAGCATTCAATGAACATCAAATTTATCGCATCGATCATTATTTAGGAAAAGAAACTGTTCAAAATTTGATGGTATTGCGTTTTGCTAATAATTTATTTGAACGTGCTTGGGATTCTGAACACATTGACAATATCCAAATCACTGTTTCTGAAAGTCTTGGCGTTGAAAAACGTGCGGCTTACTATGACAACAGCGGTGCTTTGTTGGATATGGTTCAAAATCATTTATTACAACTTTTATGTTTGGTAGCAATGGAACCGCCACATACCTTAGAAGCTGATGAAGTTAGAAACGAAAAATTAAAAGTGCTTCGAGCATTGCGCCCAATGAATCGAAAATCGGTACAAACAGATTCTGTAAAAGGGCAATACACACGTGGCGTTGTGAAAGGACAAGAAGTTCAATCGTATTTAGAAGATATTGAAAAATTCAATTCTAAAACAGAAACATTTGTGGCTTTAAAAACCTATGTTGACAACTGGCGCTGGAAAGACGTTCCTTTCTATTTAAGAACTGGTAAACGAATGAGCAAACGCTATTCTGAAATAGTGATTAATTTCAAAGAAGTGCGCCACAATATTTTTCCTTCTAAAGAAAAATTGAACAGCAATAAATTAATCATTCGTTTACAGCCTGAGGAGCGTATCGAATTGGTTCAAATGACTAAAATACCCGGGCCAGGAGGTTATCGCTACAAGCCAATCGCTTTAAAATTAGATTATTTAGATTCATTTAAAGAGCGTTTTCCAGAAGCTTACGAACGATTAATAATCGACGTCATTCGCGGAAATCAAACACTTTTTATGAGTCAAGACGAGTTAATTACAGCTTGGACTTGGATTGAAACAGTGACTAATAGTTGGAAAGCAAACAATCAAGCTAATATTCTTTACGAAGCTGGAACTTGGGGTCCAGGAGATTTAATTATGGACGAAGGAACTACTTGGATTACCAAAACGTGGAAAGAATGATACTAGAATTTGAGTCAAAAGAAAAAATGTTTGAATCCCTTTGCTCTAAAGTAATTGAGGATTTAAAAGAAGCTATAAATACAAATGGAACTGCAACGCTTTTAGTTTCAGGTGGATCTACTCCAAAACCTCTTTTTCAATTAGTGAATCAATGTGAATTAGATTGGGAAAAAGTGACAATTGGATTAGTTGATGAGCGCTATGTGAACAATACCAGCGAATTTTCTAACGAGAACTTGGTTATCAACAACTTAGTTACAAATCTCGCTAAAAAAGCAACATTTATCCCAATGGTTTTTCATTCAGAAAACGAAAATTTAAACCTTGAAATAGTAAAGAAAGCATATAACGTTTTTGAAAATCCGACGGTTGTTTTATTAGGAATGGGCGATGATGGTCATACAGCATCTATTTTTCCGAATGATGAAGCGTCCACTATTGCCAATTCAACTTCAGAGTTAATCGCAATTACCAATGCACCAAATCATCCAAAAAGACGAATTACGTGCTCAACTTTCTTGCTGAAAAATGCAAAACACACTTATTTATTGTTTACAGGTGAAAACAAAAAAGTAATTTTAGAAGAAGCAAAAGAGAAGAATTATCCAATTGGTGAATTTTTAGACACAATCGATACAGTATATTTTACAAAATAAGAAATTATGAATCAACGAATTATAGAAATTACAAACCGAATTATAGAACGTAGTAAAGTTACCCGCGCTGACTATTTAGCAGATATGAAAGCAGCAAACGAAGAAGGTGTAACTCGTAAAAATCTACATTGTGGAAATTTAGCACACGCATTTGCAGGTTGCTCTTCGCACGAAAAAAGCGAGTTAGCTGAAAATGAAACTCCAAATCTTGGTATCATTACTGCTTACAACGATATGCTTTCTGCACACAAGACATTCGAACACTATCCTGATAAAATTCGAGCTTTTGCAATCAAACATCAAGCTGTGGCGCAAGTTGCAGGTGGTGTTCCAGCAATGTGTGATGGAGTAACTCAAGGTCAAGTTGGAATGGAACTTTCTTTATTTAGCCGTGATGTAATTGCTCTTTCTGCGGTTGTTGGTTTAACACACAATATGTTTGATGCTGGATTATACCTTGGAATTTGCGATAAAATTGTTCCCGGATTAATGATGGGTGCTTTGCGATTTGGACATTTACCCGCTGTTTTTGTGCCCGGTGGTCCAATGCCTTCAGGAATTAGCAACGATGAAAAAGCTCGAATTCGCCAAGAATATGCAGAAGGAAAAATCGGACGTGCAGAATTATTAAAAGGCGAATCGGATTCCTACCACTCTCCTGGAACTTGTACTTTTTATGGTACAGCAAACAGTAACCAAATGTTGATGGAAATTATGGGCTTGCAATTACCTGATTCAAGTTTCGTAAATCCTGGAACAGAATTGCGCGAACTTTTAACCGAAGAAGCTGTGAAAGTTGCTCGAAACAATTCATTAAAAGGTTTTGAATATTCTTTAGCAAATCAATTTGATGAAAAAACAGTTGTAAATGGAATCATCGGGTTGTTAGCAACAGGAGGTTCTACTAATCATACCATCCATTTAATTGCAATCGCTCGTGCTGCTGGAATTATTATCAATTGGGAAGACATGTCGGATTTATCAGATGTTGTTCCTTTGTTGACACGTATGTATCCGAATGGAGCAGCTGATGTGAATCATTTTCATGCTTCTGGTGGAATGTCATTCGTGATGCGCACTTTATTGGAAAATGGAATTTTACATGAAGATGTAAGAACGATTTTAGGCCACGGATTAAAAGCTTATACAAAAGAACCAAAAATTAAAAATCACGAATTAGTTTGGGAAGAAGGAGCAACTGAAAGTTTAAATACAAGTATCATTCGTTCGGTTAATGAACCATTTTCAGCTGATGGAGGAATAAAAATACTTGTTGGAAATATCGGTCGCTCTGTGATTAAAACGGCTGCGGTTGCACTTGAAAATAGAATTATTGAAGCTCCAGCAATTGTTTTTGATGAGCAAATTGACTTAATCGATGCTTTCAAACGCGGTGAATTGGAAAAAGATTTTATAGCAGTTCTTCCATTCCAAGGTCCAAAACAAAACGGAATGCCGGAGTTACATCAGCTCACACCAACATTGTCAATTTTACAAAAAAGAGGATTTAACGTTGCGCTTGTGACGGATGGAAGAATGTCAGGAGCATCTGGAAAAGTACCTGCTGCAATCCACGTTGTTCCCGAAGCGAAAGATGGAGGTGCAATTGCTAAAATTCAAACGGGCGATATCATTCGTCTGGACGCAACAACTGGTACTTTGACGTGCTTAACTCCAGAAATGGAAGTACGAACAGCACGAACGAAAAATGTTCGCACGCAAGGTTATGGTAGAGAATTATTTAACAACTTGCGCCATCAAGTTACTTCGAGTGAAGAAGGTGCATCATTTATTTTATAATCATGGTACAAAACGGCATTGAAACTGTATTAAAAAATAATCCAGTAATTCCAGTTGCAACGATTCACAACGCGGAAGAATTGGAGACAATTGTTACTAAAATTCAAACTGCAGGAATCAATTGTATTGAAATTACCTTGCGAACAGAATATGCATTGGAAGCAATCAAAGAATTGAAATCAAGAAACATACCTGGTTTTTTTGTGGGTGTTGGGACTGTTATTCGCCCAGAGCAAGTGGAGCAAGTAAAAGCCTTGGAAGTAGATTTCATTGTTTCGCCCGGATTAACAGAAAAACTAGCTGAAGCATTAGCAGTTTCGGGAATTCCTTATATTCCAGGAGTTTCAACTGTAAGTGAAATCATGCTTGGAATCGAAGAAAATTGTGCGTTTTTCAAGTTTTTTCCAGCCAATCTTTCTGGTGGAATTGAGGCATTAAAAGCATTCGGACAATTGTTTCCAACTGTGAAATTTTGTCCAACAGGCGGCATCACAGAAAGCACTTACGAAAGCTATTTAGCTGAAAAGAATATTATTTCTGTGGGTGGAAGTTGGATGATTAAATAATAGCTTAAATAACGGTTAGGATTTAGTTTCCAATAAACTAATCAATTCAAGTTTGCTTAGACCACTTGCTTTCTGCAAAGATTTGTTTTTTAAGGCTAAAAATTCTATTTTGTTTTCAATGCATAAATCCAAATCGTGGGTGGAAAAAACGATACATTTTTGCTTTTCTTGCGCTATTTGAAGTAATTTATCTACTAGGATTTGCTTGTTGGCATAATCTAAAAACGCACTTGGTTCATCGAATAAAAGAACAGGTGTTTCTTGAACAATCGCTCGTGCAATTGCGCAAAGTTGTCGTTCACCATCACTTAATGAAAGGGTCTCTTTTTGCAAAAAGGTTTCAATTCCAATTTCGTTTGCAACTTGATTTACGAAATCCCAATCAGCTTGACTCAAACGGCCTAATGCATTTGTGTAAGGTGCACGTCCTAAAGCCAAATAATTAGCAACACTTAGAAATGCAATTCCGTCAAATTTACTTTCAACAAAAGCAATTGTTTTTGATTTTTCAATGGCATTTGCATTTTTAATAGAAACAGAATTTATAGTTATTTCTCCTGCTAGTAAAGGCGTTTGACCAGTTATCGATCGCAAAAAAGTCGATTTTCCACTTCCATTTCTTCCAACTAAAGCATAAACTTTTCCAGCCTCCAAACTCAAATCTGTCACTTTCAAAAGTGGATTTTTGTAACCTATTTCTGCTTGTTTAAAGTGAATCATTTCATTTTTCGAATTAGTACAAAAATCACGAAAGGCGCTCCAATTAAGGAAGTTAGTACGTTGATTGGCAATTGAATTTCACTTTCTAAAACTTGAATAAGAATATCGCAAAGCACCAAAAACGCACTGCCAATCAACAAGTTACCAGCAATTAAATAGAAGTGATTTTGTGTTTTTAATAAAATGCGTGTAATATTTGGAACAGCTAAACCAACAAAGGCAATTGGTCCACAAAAAGCAGTGATTAATCCTGTAAACAAAGCTGTAATAATCAAAATGATAATTCGCGTTTGTTGAATTTTTATTCCCAATAATGAAGCAGCATTTTCACCTAAAACCAATAAATTCAAAGGTTTCACAATCAATGCACTTATAATTATTCCAATCACAAAAAACAAAAGAATCAAGGGAATTTGTTCGAGCAAAACATTTTGTAAAGATCCCATCGACCAAAGGGTGAAGCTTTTTAACTGTTCTGCTTTAGAGCTGATTTCAAGAAACGAAACAATCGCTGAGGTGAAACTTCCAAACATCAAACCAACCAACAAAAGAGAAACTTGCGATTTTAAGAAACCTACCACAGACATCATCAGCATTCCCGCGGCAAAAGCACCAATTAATGCAGAACTAATCAAACCGAGATTCGTTCCAAAAAACTGAATTCCAGTTAATAAACTAATTGCGACCATCAAACTTGCCCCAGAATTAATCCCTAAAACATAAGGTCCAGCAAGTGGATTATTGAAAAGCGTTTGCATTAACATTCCAGCTAATGATAAACCTGCACCTGCGACGCAAGCCATTATCAAACGTGGAAATCGGAATTCCCTTGCTAATAATTGGGCTGTGTTTGTGGAATCGTAAGCAAAAATTGCGTTTTTAAAGTCTGTCAACGAAATTTCTTGTTGTCCAACGGTCAAATGAAAGTAAGCAATCAACGGGAAAATCAAAAGTGAAACTACTAAAAACCAGTTTATTCGTTGCGTTTGGATCATTCTACCGATTTATAAAAATACAATTCGTCATTGGAAGTTTTTCCTGATTTAATGGTTTGTAAATCTCGTAAAAACCAATGAGGTTGAACGGTGCTATTTTCCCAGAAGTTGTTCATATTTGCTGAATAGCAGTAAATTTTTCCTTTTTGAAAAACGCTTAAAAATGCCGCCTTCGGATTTGATTTTAGAATTTCTGCCTTGCTTCCAAAACCGGGATTTAACCAAACAGTTGCTTTTTCAGCATCTTTAATAACTTGTTCCATCGGCAAAGCCAAACTTCCTGTTCCTTTTGTGTCTGCGTACAAATAGTTGATTCCTGCGTCTTTCAATAAAATGGCTTGATAGCTTTCACCAGCAGGCGCATACCAATAATCTCCCATTTGATTTCCAAGAAGAAAAATTTCTTTGTTTTTGATTTTTTTTCCTTCAATAATTCCCAGAGAATATAAGGCGTATAGTCGATCGATTATTTCTTTTGCCTGTTCTTGTTTACCGGTCAAATAACCAAAAAGTAAGAGCCAATCTGCTTTTCCAAGTGGAGTGGTTTCACGCCAATCATAATTTGGGATACTTGTAATTCCAAGTTTTTCAAACTGTTTTTGTTGAGATAATTCCCCACTAAAAGCACTGTAAATCATTGTTTTAGTTTTGGAAGCAAGCAGTTTTTCAATTGAAATTTGACCTTCGTCACCAAGCGAAATAATTTTTCCAGTTTTCACACCTTTTTTCACTTGCTGATTGTAAACAAACTTTACATCCGAAATAGCTGAAATGAAGTTAATAGCATTTAATTCTGAAAGCATTCCGATATGCGTTGCCGAAAGCACAGCCAATTTCTGACTCGGAAGTTGAATTATTTTGGTGGAATTAACTCCTTTATTTGTAGGTTTTCCAGAAGTTTTATAGGTAAAAACTTGCTTTGGATTATCAGGATTAGTGATTTGAATAATAACTTGATTTTCCGTTTCATAAATCTTCAACCAGCGACTATGTTTACACACGTTTTTGGAAGAATCAGTGATTTTTATTTCCTTGTTTGAGTTTGAATTACAAGCACTTAATACAAATAGTAAAAAGAATAAAACAACTGAAAATCTACTGAAAATCATATTCCAAACTTAATATTGTTCTGATTCGTTAGGGAAATCTCCAGCTTTTACATCGCGAATATATTCTTGAAACGAAAGCATCATTTGTTCATGTAGATTATTGTATTTACGGAGAAAACGCGGACTAAATTCATTATTGATTCCAAGCATATCGTGAACCACTAAAACTTGACCATCAACACCATTTCCAGCACCAATTCCAATGATAGGAATCGTTACCATTTGCGCCACTTTAGCTGCTAATTTTGCTGGTATTTTCTCTAAAACAATGGCAAAACAACCTGCTTCTTCCAATGCTTTTGCGTCTTCTATCAAGCGATTTGCTTCTTCTTCTTCTTTTGCTCGAACGACGTAAGTTCCAAATTTATAAATCGACTGTGGCGTTAAACCTAAATGTCCCATTACAGGAATTCCAGCTGTTAAAATACGTTTGATGGATTCCAAAATTTCTTGTCCGCCTTCCATTTTTACAGCGTGGGCACCAGATTCTTTCATAATTCTAATGGCACTAGAAAGCGCTTCTTTTGAATTTCCTTGATAAGAACCAAAAGGTAAATCAACTACAACCAATGCTCTATTAACAGCTCTCACAACGGAAGAAGCATGATAAATCATTTGGTCTAAAGTGATGGGTAAGGTCGTTTCATGCCCCGCCATAACGTTAGAAGCCGAATCGCCAACAAGGATAATATCCATTCCTGCTTCGTCAATAATTCTTGCGATAGAAAAATCATAACCTGTTAGCATGGAGATTTTTACACCTGCATTTTTCATTTCTTGCAAGGTGTGAGTTGTTACTCTTTTTACGTTTTTATGGACAGACATTTGAACTGAAAGTTGAGAACTGAAAGTTAATAGAGAAAAGTTAAGAGTTAAAAGTTAAGAGTGCAGTCTCGTAAACTTTCAGATGAACAATGAGTTCACAACACAATTACAATTAACTTTTTACTAAATACTTTTAGTTGTGTTAAAATGTAAAAGTAGAAAATATTGAGTTTATAATCTTAAATTGATTTTTTAAATTCCTACTTATTGTTAGAAAAATCAAATTCCAATCCGTTTTTGTGATTGAATTATGGTTTATTTTGCTTTTGAAAAATGGAATCAATGAAAATAGAAACTGAATTTAAGGAAGCTATTCTTGCAATGCCTGAGAAGGAAAAAGATAAATTGTTAATTCGACTTATCAAGAAAGACAAGGTTTTGGTGAATCAACTCTATTTTCAATTGTTAGAAACGAAATCAGTGGAAGCTTTTAGGTTCGAATTAGAGGAAAGATTTCAAAAAATTGTCGCAGCTGTTAAAACCCGATTTTATTCCTCTGATATTTTCTTACAAGAAGTGAAGGAAATGAGTGGAATGATTAATGAACTTGTTTCAACCACAAAAGATAAATACAGCGAACCTTACTTGAATTTGAAAATGTTGATTCTTTCGCTTTCAAACTTAAAAGAGGAATTAAACCGCGAAATGCCCAATAGATCGTATGCTTTTAATATGTATGTGATTGCGAGAAGTTTCAAAATCTTGACACAAATCAAAGCAATGCACGAAGATTTACAATACGATTTCAAAGAGGATGTTGAAACTTTAGGTGAATTGATTGCTTATTTTCCTAACATAATGAAACTAAGTATTTACAACGGTTTGAATGTAAATTGGCTGATCAATTTTGAAATTCCAGAAGACATTGTTGCCATTCAGAAAGATTTACGAGCAAGGGGATTTTTGAAGTAGAATATTTGTTATGCTAAATGAATACCCCTTTTAATCTCTCTTCGAAATAAAAAAGATATTGGTTCAATCTAAAATATTTGAAAAGTAACAGTCACTGACTCATATCAATAATTTCTCTCGAAGTGAGATTAAAACTTCTCCCTTGAGGGGAGACTGAGAGGGGTGACACAAAATCTCAATCCCTTTTTCCCAACTTGTCAAACTGAATCAACTTATACAAATCAAACATCCACAAAGTAAAAAATCCTTTCTTTAAAAAATAAGAGATCAATGGTAGAAATAAGATAGAAACAGAAAAACCAACTTTTAATACAGGATTGTTTTTGATTCGTTGGTAAGCAACCACTAATTTTATGTTTTGGGTAAATTGCTCGTTATGATTTACAATTTCTAAAACTTGAACCAAGCTTTTTAATCCCTCGTTTGTTTTTCTTAAAAATGTAACGTTGTCGTCTAAGTTTTTGTTTAAAACAGGATTGTCAATGTGTGCAATTGGTAAAGAATATTGAGTTAATTCAAAACCAAACAAAGTGTCTTCGTGGCCATAACCTTTAAGTGATTCATTGAATTTCACTTTTTCAAAAACCGTTTTACGGATTAGGAAATTATTGGTTTTAAATCCTATGTTTGGATTTTTTAATCGCTCTTCAATTGATTTACTTTCTCTTACAATGCTATATTTCCAACGTAATAAATGATTGTTGTCGGGTTTGTTTTTTTGATAAACACTTGCGCCACAAAGCACGAATGTTTCATTTGTATTGATATATTGAATGTAATCTGACAAAAAAGTGGGGGAAATCACTTCCGAATCGCCATCTATAAACAACATAAAAGGCTGAGACGCAAATTCCAAAAATTGATTTCGAATAGACGCTCTGCCTTTGTTTTGTTGATTTTCTATGTAAGTGACTTTGATTGAAAAAACAGCGTTTATTTTCTTAGTTGCTGGATTTGAACCATCATCGATTACAATGATTTCGATTGTTTCTTTTATTTTTTT
>Ga0247844_1008110_pt1 | contig 11547 bp, 8 predicted proteins | sample LaCtaG_FD_192421 | JGI IMG/M metagenome (GOLD analysis project Ga0247844, IMG submission 192421) | Freshwater microbial communities from meromictic Lake La Cruz, Castile-La Mancha, Spain - LaCruzMarch201714.5m_1 | ecosystem: Environmental > Aquatic > Freshwater > Lake | place: Spain: Castile-La...
GAACAGGCTGCCCCATGACCCAAGACGCCAAATCCACAGCCAGAGCGGCGCATCCGGTTTTTGCAGATCCCGCAGTGCGGGTTCATATGGCTGATGCGATGAAGACAACCTTCCGGATTTATGTCATGGAGGTAACGCCTTCTGTGGAGTCTGCTGTCTCTGCGGCGTTTCAAAAACTCGAGGAGATCGAGAACCTGCTGAGTCGCTATGTGCCCGGTAGCGACATCAGCCGCATCAATGCCATGAAGGCGGGAGAAGCACTCTTCCTCAGTGATGAGTGTGACCGGTGCCTGCGGTTGGCCATCGAGGCTGCGAGAGCCACAGGCGGTCGATTCGATCCCTGTGCTGGCACGATGATCGATGCGGTAAAGTCTGGTTCGGGACTCACGGGAACGGTGCGCGGGGTCCTTTCGCTCGATGAGCACAGGCCACTCGTCACATGCCTCGAAGCCGGGCGTGTGCTGGATCTTGGGGCAATCGGCAAGGGGTTTGCGCTGGAGCGCATGGGAGAGATTCTCGCCGCGCATGGAATCGGCGATGCCCTGCTGACCTCCGGGGCGAGCACGATTCTGGCCATGGGGTCGATGGATTGGCCGATTGACATCCCGCATTCGGCGGGAGTGAGGCGCTTGCTCTTGCGCGCCTCCGCGCTGGCGGCGTCGGGAAATTCTCAACAGGGCGCGCACATTGTGAATCCCGAGGATGGCACGGCAGCGCAGACCTTCCAGAATGTCTGGGTGATCCACCCGAGGGCACCGTTGGCCGATGCGTTCTCCACGGCGTGCTTCACCATGACGCCCGAAGACATCGCCGATTTCACGGTGCTCCTCCCGGCGGGGTGCCGCGTGATCAGTGATCCCGACTGGAGCGCGTAAGGCTCAGTGATTGGCCGAGAGGCTGACCGCCTTGTATCCCCCACGGGAGCGGAACCACACGATCAGGCCGAGGTAGCAGACAAGCATGAACGCCGGAAAGACGATCACCTTGGCCAGCGAGCCTTGGCGGGCGGTTTTGGCGACGGTGTCAATTTCCTGCGATTCGGTCTCGGGAAGCGCCGCGAGTTTCGCGGGGTCCAAGGCGCGGTAGGTTCCGAAGAAATACGAGTCGGATTTCGAGACGGCTTGGTAGGCTCCGGGTGCCTTGGCCTCGATCGATGATTCGATCGAGCGTTCCTGCATTTCGCCGATGAGCGGGCCGCCGAGGATGCCGACGGTGAGCATGCCGATGCCTGCGATGGCGTTGAGGGTGAGCGCTCCGCCTTTGGGGGTTTGTTCGGCGACGACGCCAAGCATGGTCGGCCAGAAGAAGGTTTTTCCAACGCCGTAGAGGGTCGCAGCGAAGAAGATGAATGCGAGACCTTGGGCTGTTGAAAGTAAAAACAGGCCGGCGGATGCAAGCACGGCGCAGACGGCGAGAAGGCCGAGAGGGGTGAGTTTATGAACAATCGGGCCTGCCACGAAACGAAGGCACATCATGATGCTCGATGTGTAGATGAGCACCCAGAGCGGGTTCGCGCCGATGGCATGAAGAGGTTCTTCCATGATACCCGAGATGGCGCCGTCGGTTCCCAATTCGGTAGTGGCGAGCGGCATCATGATGAGGCACAGGAAAAGAAGGATCGGACGGCCAAGCGAGCGGCAGTATAGGCCGTAGGCAGCGACGGACAGGATGAGGAGAATCCAGGTGACTGCTTGTGGCCAACCGAAAACCATGCCGAGTTGCTTGAAAACGAGAAATCCGGCAAGGGCCGCGCCGAGGACACCGAATTCGGCGAGCATCTCGCGATAGGAGGCTCCGGCGGCGACTCGTTCGTTCACCGGGAATTTCGCTCGGAAAAGCATCAGCATGTAAACGACGGCCGGTATCGAAATGAGATAGACCAGAATGCGCCAATCGGCCGCGACCTTCGCGCCGAGGAAGATCGAGATAAGCCCGCCCACGACAAGGCCAGCTGGCCAGCCAGCGTGAAGCATATTCAGCCATTTCGTCTTCTCACGGCTGAAAAGAGTGGCGACGACGGGGTTGATGAAGGCCTCCACGGTGCCATTGCCCAAGCCGAGAATGATCGAGCCCGCGTAGAGCAAGTTCCAAGCGGATGCGCGCGCGGCGGTCAGAGCCTCACCGTCCAGCGGAGCCCCTGCCGGGTGGAGCAAAGCATAGGCTTGAAGAGCCAGCACGGCATAGATGGCATAGCACACGAAGCTAAACACCATCGCTACCCGGTAGCCCACACGGTCGATGACTAGGCTGAAGAGGATGATCGATATGGCGAACGGCCAGATGCCTGCGCCGAAGAGTTCCTGGGCTTTGACCTTGTCCAGACCGAGGTCTGCTGGCCAGAGCGAGGGGTCGTTGACGAGGAACGCCCGCGTGATGAAGGCGAACGAGGTGGTAACAAGGGCGATGAAGCACCCCCAGAAGAGTTGCTGGTTTTTGTCGGGGTTTGAGCTCATGGCAGGATGATTCGAGGGCTTTGCGGCGGGGTTCAGTTGGTTGTGGGGTTGGGTTCGGCGGAGCCAGGAGCCAGGCCGAGGGCCCAGCGGATGCCACCGAGGAGATGGCTGCGGAATTGGGAGGCAATTTCAATCGAGTTGATGCGCTTCGGAAGTGCGGGGTCAATACTCCAGATATCCTCGCGGTGGCCGAGGGTGGTGTAGAAGACGCGTCCGTCGCCGAGGTCGCGCACCCACGCGACCGGGAAGAAGCCTTTTTCCTCGGGCTTGTTCGGGTGGTGGCGCATGAACCAGATCGAGCGCACCTTGTCGCGATCCTGTTTTTTGATGAGATACATTTCCTCTTGGGAGAGGGTCCAGATGTCCCCGATGTTGCCATTGGCTGGATGCTCCTTGTCCCCCGCGTTGAGGGTGGCGGGGACTTGGGGACCGTGTCCATCGAAGGTGCCACAGAGCATGTCGGTGAAGGGGAGCGAGTCCTTGAGAGTGTCGCTGCCTGCGTGCATGCCGATGAACGCACCGCCGGATTTCACCCAGTTGGCAAACCCCTCGAGATCCGGCAAGGGCAGCGCTCCCGAAGTGTTGCAAAAAATCACGGCATCGATGCGGTTGTCGCGCAGGGCCTGAGGCGAGAGAGCCTCGAGGGTTTTGGCCATCGCCGCATCGAACTCCGCCTTTTTAGAATCCGATTTTCCCTCCACCTTCCATTTTGCGATGGCCTCTTTGTGCTCGGCGAGGGCGGCGGTGTATTTGTCGAGTTGCTCTTGGGAAGCATCGCCCGCTGGCTTGCGGGGAGGCTTGGGCGGTTGGGGAACCTCGATGTCCGGTTGGCGGAGCCATGTGACGATTTCGAAGTCCGGTGAGGAGGCATCCAACGCCGCGAGGGCTTCCTCGCCTTGGGGAATCGACGAGTGCCGGAACCCCACGGTGGTGGTGCACACGAGGACGCGCTTGGGGGCGTCGGCGGCTTGGGTCAGAATTGAAGAGCCAAGAATGATTGCGAGAGCGAGGTGTTTGATTTTCATAGTGGGAGAGAGGTCCAGCGGGCGTTGTGTTTCGAGCTGTCCACTGCCGCTTCGATGAAGGCCATGCCGCGGATGCCATCCTCGATCTTCGGGTAGTCGAGCGCAGTGGCGTCGGGCGTGGTGCCGTCGATGACGGCGCGGAGGTGTTTCGCGAAATTGCGGTAGATGTTGGCAAAGGCTTCGAGGTAGCCCTCGGGGTGGCCCGCCGGGATGCGCGTGTGCGCGGCGGCGTTCGCGCCGAGGTAGCCTTGACCCGTGCGGCGGATTTCCGTCGGGCGGTCGTTCCATTTCACCAAAAGCGTATTCGGTTCCTGCTGGTGCCACTCGAGTCCACCGAGTTCGCCATAGACGCGGATATTGAGGTTGTTCTCCTCGCCCACAGAAATCTGGGACGAGTGGAGGATGCCCTTCGCGCCGTTGTCAAAGCGGAGGAGGACATTGCCATCGTCATCGAGCGCGCGGCCCTCAACGAAGGTGGTGAGGTCGGCCGCGAGTTCCTTGATGCGGAGGCCGGTGATGAACTCTGCGAGGTTTTCGGCGTGGGTGCCGATGTCGCCGAGGCAACCGGCTGCGCCGGATTTGGTCGGATCGGTGCGCCAGGCGGCTTGCTTCTGGCCTGATTCCTCGAGGCGAGTCGAGAGCCAACCTTGCGGGTATTCCACGACGACCTTGCGGATTTTTCCGAGTTGGCCAGCGTGCACCATGTCGCGGGCTTCTTTGACGAGCGGGTAGCCGGTGTAGTTGTGGGTGAGACCGTAGAGCAGACCTGTTTTGGCAACGAGGGCGCCTAGTTCCTTCGCCTCCGCGAGATTGAAGGTCGCGGGTTTGTCGGAGAGAACCGGGAAGCCATGTTTCAGCGCGGCTTTGGCGGCGGGGAAGTGGACATGGTTCGGAGTGACGATGGCAACGAAATCCATGCGCTTGCCGAGCGGCAAAGCGGCCTCGGACTTCATCATCTCCTCGAAGTTGCCGTAGCATCGCTCCGGTGGGAGGAAGAAATCGGCTCCCGAGTCGCGCGAGCGTTGCGCGTCGCTGCTGAACGCGCCGCAGACGAGTTCGATCTGCCCATCGAGAGCCGCTGCCATGCGGTGGACGCCTCCGATGAAGGCTCCGCGTCCGCCACCGACCATGCCCATGCGGATTTTGCGTTTGGCTGCGCTCATTGGGATTTGCCCTTCTTTTTGTCAAAGGCGGCGTCGAACGCCACGGCGCTCGGAGAGAAGTCGAGTTGACGCACAAAGTCGGCCGACTCCGTGGCGCCGTGGATGCGATCCATTCGGATGTCCTCCCATTCGACCGAGAGCGGACCATGGTAGCCAACCTCGTTGAGGGCCACGATGACCTCCTCGAAATTGATGTCGCCGCGACCCACCGAACGGAAGTCCCACTGGCGGCGGGCGTCGCCAAAGGTCGTGTGACCGCCGAAGACGCCGACCGAACCGTCGCCGTGACCCCACCAGGCATCTTTGATGTGGGCATGGAAAATGCGCGGGCCAAATTTCCGGATGAACGCGACATAGTCCACCCCTTGATAGCCGAGGTGCGAGGGGTCGTAGTTGAAGCCGAAGCGACGGTGGTTTTTCACGGCAGCGAGGGCGCGCTCGGCGGTGGCGATATCAAAGGCGATCTCGGTAGGATGCACCTCGAGCGCGAAATCGACATCCACCTTGTCGAACGCATCGAGGATCGGGGTCCAGCGTTTCGCAAAGTCGGCGAATCCGGCGTCCCAGTATTCCTGCGAGGTCGGCGGGAACGCGTAGATCGAATGCCAGATCGAGGAACCGGTGAATCCGTTGACGGCAATGCGGTGAGGGGCTTTCGAGAAGCCCGGCTTGGCGTTGAAAAATGCGCGGGCGGCCTTTGCGGTGAGCGCCATCTTTTTAGCGGCGCGGCGGCGGACGCCTTCCGGTTCGCCATCGCCCCAGACATCGGGCGGGAGGATGGATTTGTGGCGTGCATCGATCGGGTCACAGACGGCCTGGCCAACGAGGTGGCTCGAGATCGAGAAGCAGGTCAGACCGTGGTCGGCGAGGAGATCCCATTTTTCGCGGATGTAGGATTTCGACGAGGCGGCCTGGTCGACATCGAAGTGGTCGCCCCAGCAGGCGAGTTCGACGCCGTCGTAGCCCATTTTTTTGACGAGCGGAGCGAGGGCGGTGAGCGGGAGGTCGGCCCATTGGCCGGTGAATAATGTCAGAGGTCTTGGCATAATATGTGAGTGGGTGTTTTTTGGATTGGGTGGAATGAATTCTTTAAATGTGACTTATCATCTTGATGGAGCTCGGCTGATGAGTGGTCGCTCCATTGCGGTTTATTTTAATCTTTCGAACTTTTATCTTTTTCTGCGTCCGCCCCTGCGAGGTGCTTCTGATTGGCCGTCGATATTTGCCTCGGTTATCGCTTTTTGGACAGCATCGCGGATGGGGCCCTCTGGAGCAGCAGCGAGGACTTTATTAGCGTAGTCTTTTTTATCCTTCACATTGGCTTTCACGGTCGGAAATAAGAGGCGCGTGGCGGCTTTGAAGAGTTTTTCGCGACTGGGATCGTCCAATTCAGGAACCGAGGCGGCAGCGAGGATGGCGTCGCCGGCGGAGAAATCGGACCAAGACGAAAATTCATTGATGGCGGAGGATCGCAGCTTGGGATCGCTGCGAATCCACTCCACCAGCGTCTCGGCGGACTCGCGACAACGGAGAGCGGGGATGGTGTAGATGAGCATCTCGCGGTTTTCCGGTGATGCAGTCTGGAATGCCGGGAGGAAGGCGGACTTCCAGAGAGCAGCTTCGGCGCTCAATCTTGGAGCGATTTTACGGAATGAAGCGATGTAGGGTTTGGGGTCGAAGCCTTGCGGAGTTTCGCCGATCCAGCGGAGGAGCTGGGAGGCCGTTTCGAATTGGCCCATGATTTCGAGCGATGCAAGCGCAGCCTTGCGCTGCTCGGCGCCAGAAGTCGGCGCGGCGAGTTTGAGAAGGAAGGCTTCTGTGCCATCCGGATTGCGGAAGGCGAGTAGCGTGATGTCATTGGGGCTTGGCGCGCCTTGAGACTGCTCGAAAATTCGTTTTTCGAGGCCGGGAATCTTCAGGCGATTGATGGCGAGTGAAGCGGCAGGAAGGGTTTGAGGGGATTTTTTGGCCGCCTCAGCGACGAGAAAGCCCACACTTTTTTCTGTGCCACAGGAGCCAAGAAGTTCGATGGCGATGTTTTTTTTGTTTCCATCCAAGGCCGCGGCGAGGGCTAGGAGATCGTCTTCCCGCGAGGTGTCCGATTTTTGCGCCAGCGCGGAATGCACGGCGAGGCGTGCATCCTCTTGGAGGGTTGGCAGTGCGGCAAGGACGGGGTCCTTCAGCTTGGCGTTGCCTGAAAGAACGGCGAGGCAGAGGATTTCGGTGGTGGCCGGGGTGTCTTGTTTGGCGATGACTTCGGTGACAAGGGGCGCGGCTTGAGCACCGTCACCAAGGCTGGCAAGGGCATTGAAAATCTCGCAACGGATCGAGGCGTTGACGGCCTTTGGCCAAAGGGAGGAAATTGTTTTGGCTCCATCCGCTTGTTTTGTGGCACAGCGAACGAGCGCGCCTTGTGCCGCAGGAAGGATCGCGGGCGGGCAGTTTGGCAGGAAGTTGTTCAACGCCTTGAGCGCCTCTTTGCCACCAAGCGAGCCGAGGGATTGGGCGGCCAACGAGCCAATGGCGGGATTTGGCGAGGTCAACCTCGAGGCGAATGCGGGAATGGCGGAGGCATCGGCGCGTGCGGCGAGCGAGTCCATGAGACCGAGCGTCCATGCGGGTTGGTCGGCTTTTTCAAGAGCCTTCAAGAGCGGCGCGGATGCGGTAGGGGCTGGATTGTTCTGCAGAGCACAGCGGGCACCCTCGCGAATGAGGGGCGTGGGATCGGAGAGCAGGGCCCCGAGACCGGGCACCGAGGACGCGGAGGCCAAGAAGGGCAATTGCTCCAAGGCGCTGAGGCGCGAAGGCTCCGGGACTGCGGTGTCCGAGGCGAGGGCCAGAAGGTCTTTTTCCAAAGCGGCTGCGGTGGTCGGGTCCGCTCCGGGTTTTCCGGCTGCGTAGGCGAGTTGGCGGAGTTTTGTTTCCGCCTCGAAGCGCTTCGCCAAATCGGGCGAGGCAAGGTTTTCGAGGACATCCGCTGGAATGGCTGCTTGTGCGGCCAAGGCGGTGGCGAGGAAGAAGGAGGTGAAAAGGTGTCTCATAATTGTGGTTGATAGAGTTTTCAAACGGGGAGCGGATATCCGGCACGGCGGGTGTAGTCGGCGAAGCGGGAGGCTTCGGGGTCTCCGGTGATTTCCCGTTTTTCGGGGTTCCAGCGGATCGGGCGGTTGAGGCGCTCTGCGATTCCCGCGAGGCTGCAGATGTCAAAGGTGCTTGCGCCGACGGTGGCCGGACAAATCGGGGGCCGTCTCGAAATGATCGAATCGAGCCAATTTTGGCGGTGATTGTTCGAGCGGTAGGCGGCAAATTCGCTGGAGGAGGGGACGCGCGAAGCCAAACCGGCGGGCGTGGTCTCGATGGAATCCCGCGATACCTTTGCCTCGCCGTTTTTCCCGACAAAGCGGATCATGGCTCCGTTGGCCGGACCGCCACCTTTCGAGGCAGTAACTTTTAGGCCGTTTGCATACTGATGGTATTGATAGGGAGATCCTTCGAATCCCTTTGGAACGAAGAGCACGGGCCCGTTGCCATCCATATCGAGGGCCCATTGCACGATATCGAAGTGGTGCGCGCCCCAGTCGCCGTTTTTGCGCGATCCGTAGTCCCAGAAGATACGCCAACCGCCCCCATAGGTGCCAAGCACTCGCAGGTTGTTGTAGGGCCTCCACGGGGCGGGGCCAAGCCAGCGGTCGTAGTCGATGTCAGCGGGGACAGGTTCCTCGGCAAGCAAGCTGACGGGTGCAAAATCACCTCTCAAATCAATGTGAATCTCGGTGATCTCGCCGATCCAGCCGTTGCGAACGATGTCCACAGCTTGGCGGAATTCCGTGTAGGAGCGTTGCATGCTGCCGACTTGAAGGATGCGACCGTAGCGTTTTTCTGCTGCCACCATGGCCGCCGCCTCGTCCAGCGTGAGGGCCATGGGTTTTTCGACATAGACATCTTTCCCGACGCGCATGGCATCGATCGCAATCGCCGCATGCCAGTGATCAGGCGTGCCGATAATGACGGCGTCGATATCGTTGCGGGCCATGATGTCTCCGTAATCGACATAGCCGACGGCGTCGGGGTTCTTTTGTTTGAGCTGGGCCAGAGCGGCTTCGCGTTGGGATGTTTTCACATCGCAGACAGCGACAAGGTCGATCATCGGGTGGGACTGCGCCCAACCGTGGTGACCTTTCATGATGAGGCCGCAACCGATGAGTGCCATGCGGACGCGGTTGTTTGCACCGATCGGATTCGATCGAGCGATGTATGGGAAGAAAATGGTGCCGGCGGCGGATGCAAGTCCGGCCTTGATGAAGGATCGGCGGGAGAGTGTCTCGATTGTGGGTGGGTGGGTGTGCATAGGTGTTGGCGATAGAGTTTTCAAATAGGGAGCTGATATCCGGCGCGGCGGGTGTAGTCGGCGAAGCGGGAGGCTTCGGGGTCGTCTTTGATCTGGCGTTGATCGGGATTCCAGTGGATCGGCCGACCGAGTCTCTCTGCGATTCCTGCGAGCGCGCAGATATCGAAGGTTCGTGCTCCAATGGTGGCCGGACAAATCGGGGGCCGTCTCGAGATGATCGAATCGAGCCAGTTTTGACGATGGTCGTTTGAGCGGTAGGCGATGAATTCGCTGGACGAGGCCACGCGTGAAGCCAATCCGGAGGGGGTGGTTTCAATGCCTGAGCGCGAGACTTTGACCTCCCCGTCTTTTCCGACAAACCGGATCATGGTGCCATTGGCTGGACCGCCGCCTTTCGATGCTGTGACTTTCAAGCCGTTGGCATACTGGTGGTATTGATAGGGAGAGCCTTCGAATCCTTTGGGCACAAAGAGCACCGGGCCATGATCGTCCATGCTGAGGGACCATTGCACGATGTCGAAATGGTGCGCGCCCCAGTCGCCGTTTTTGCGCGATCCATAGTCCCAGAAGATGCGCCACCCACCGCCGGCGGACCCGAACACTCGTAGTTCGTTGTAGGGCCTCCACGGAGTGGGGCCAAGCCAGCGGTCGTAGTCGATGTCGGAGGGAACGGGTTGCTCGGGGAGAAATCTGATGGGTGGAAAATCGCTCTTAAAATCGACATGAATCTCAGTGATCTCGCCGATCCAGCCGTTGCGAATGATTTCCACAGCCTTGCGGAATGAGGGGTCCGAGCGTTGCATGCTGCCGACTTGGAGGATGCGACCGTAGCGTTTTTCCGCCGCCACCATGGCCGCCGCCTCGTCCAGCGTGAGGGCCATGGGTTTTTCGACAAAAACATCCTTTCCGGTGCGCATGGCATCGATCGAAATCGCCGCATGCCAGTGGTCGGGCGTGCCGATGATAACGGCGTCGATATCGCTGCGGGCCATGATGTCTCCGTAATCGACATAGCCGACGGCGTTGGGGTTCTTTTGTTTGAGCTTGGCCAGAGCGGCTTCGCGTTGGGATGTTTTCACATCGCAGACAGCGACAAGGTCGATCATCGGATGGGACTGCGCCCAACCGTGATGGCCGCCCATGATGACACCGCAACCGATGAGCGCCATGCGGACGCGGTTGTTCGCGCCGATCGGATTCGATCGAGCGATGTAGGGGAAAAAAATCGTGCCAGCAGCGGCGGAAAGTCCGGCTTTCAGGAATGATCGGCGAGAGAGAGTCGATGTGGAGTTGGCCGGAATGATTGTCATGGGACTTGGGAATCTCAACGGGCTTTGGCGACAGCAGATTCCAGGGCTGCAATGACGGTGGCATCGCCTCGCTGGCGGGCGATGGAGAGGGCGGTATCTCCGGTTTGCGAAACAGTGGCGGGATCGAGGCCGTGATTGAGGAGGAGGGCGATGATTTCGACTCCTCCGCTGGCGGCGGCCTCGTGAAGCGGGGTGCCGCCGCAGGCGCTGAGAACCTTGGTGTCCGAGCCGCCTTCGAGCAGGGCGCGCACAACGGCGGCGTCGTTTTTTGCGGCGGCGTGGTGGAGTGGGGTCCAGCCTATGGTGTCGCGGCGCGATGGGTCGGCTTTGCGGGTTAGGAGAAGACGGACAATCTCGGGATTGCGGCGATCCACGGCGAGATGGAGCGGGGTTCTTCCCGAAGAATCGGGAGCGTTCACATCCGCCCCCGCCTCGATCAGGACGGCCGCAATTTCCGCACGGTTGCGGAGGATGGCTTGTTGAAGCGGCGTCATGCGCGGATTGGCTCCGGCCTTGGCGAGAGTGGGGTCGGCAACGAGAAAGCTTTGGACAGCCTCAAGGTTTCCACGCGCGATCGCCTCGTCGATGGATTTGCAATCGACGGGATCCGCAGCAAACAGAGGGATCGAGGCCGACAGAACGGCGAGCACCAGGCGTGTTTTCATTTCTCGATGCCGACTGGGCCTGCGGGTGAGAGGACCTGGTCGTCGGGCAGCGACTCAATCCAGATGTTGCGAAACTCCACGACTTCGTTGTGGTTTTGGAGCATGAGCGGTCGGGCATCCGCGTGTTTCTGGTAAGGGGGGCGTTTTTTGTGCGACGAGGGGCCGTCGAACGGGACATTCTTCTGAACGATGACCCCGTTGACCATGATGGTCACGCAGGCGGGCGATCTCATTTTTCCCGAATCATCGAAGACTGGGCGCTTGAACCAGATGTCGTAGCACTGCCACTCCCCGGTTGGGCGGAGCGCGTTGAAATCAGGAGGTTTCACACCGTAGAGGGCGGCGGCCATGCCATCGGGGTAGGTTTTGTTCTCGTAGGTGTCCAGGACTTGGATCTCGTAGGTGGACATCAGGAACACGCCGCTGTTGCCTCTGTCCTGACCCGATTTTTTGGTGCTTTCCGGCGGAGTTCTCCACTCCAAGTGGAGGTGGCACGAGCCAAATGAGTCCTTGGAGCTCAGCGAGGTATTGACCGGGCGCACTTGGAGGACGCCTTGCTCGAGGATCCAAGGCTGGGGAACAT
>Ga0247844_1008111_pt1 | contig 11546 bp, 8 predicted proteins | sample LaCtaG_FD_192421 | JGI IMG/M metagenome (GOLD analysis project Ga0247844, IMG submission 192421) | Freshwater microbial communities from meromictic Lake La Cruz, Castile-La Mancha, Spain - LaCruzMarch201714.5m_1 | ecosystem: Environmental > Aquatic > Freshwater > Lake | place: Spain: Castile-La...
CGACAGTAAAGTGCCATGGTTGCTCATTGTGACCACTCGGTGCAAAATTCCCAGCCTCTAATATTGCAAAAAGCTCTTCTTCTAAAATAGGTTCTTGCTTAAATTTTCTAATACTTCTTCTGTTTTTGATAACATCTAATACTAAATTTTTCATAAATCCTCCACTTAATTGTAATTTAACTTCAAAATCAGTATACTCCATTTTTACAACAACTTCAAGTATCTAACTAACCTAAAAATAGTATTGACATTTTTTATAAAATATTTTATAATTAATATGTTGTGCAAGGGTGGCGGAACTGGTAGACGCGTACGGTTGAGGTCCGTATGGAGAGATCCATGAGAGTTCGAGTCTCTTCCTTTGCACCAACCTAAAATAAACCTCAATTTTATTTTAAATAAACAAAAAAAGAGTTCTGTGCGAACTCTTTTTTTGTTTATCCTAATTTTTAGGGTTGATAATTTGTAATATACTCTTGATACTCTAACGATTGTATAAAATAACTAAGACTCTTAGGTCCAAACCAATCATCGGTATATGCTGAAAGTTTTATGGTATTATATGCATTTAAACTGCTTGGGAGTGCATTAGTGTCACTTAATAGTCCCATAGGTCTATAAAGTGCTCCGAGAGTGTTCACCCCACTCCCCGTTGAGATGATTTGTGCTACACTCACTGTCATTCCATCAGAGAGTTGGATAAAGTATAAGGGATATTTAAATGATATATTTTTACCTAACTCCGCCATCATATTTATTTCAAGTCCATTCTCTTGAGCAAAATAGGAATTTTCAATATAAAAATTCACATAATCTATGATCGAATTGTTCAAACACGCAGTAGCATACTGTGACTGCTCAGGTGTGAGATAGCCACTTTTGATATCTTTTCCCAATTGTGAATAGCAATATCCATACAACGGATAAAGCATTGATGGTACCCCAGATAAATCCATCGTATCATCATTCAAAATAATTTTCGGCGGTCCTAAAATCGAACCATTGGTGTTAAAATCATAATTCACCAGTGCTTTGGTAATGCCAGAGGCTTTAGAGTCTTTTGAAATTAGGACTCTCTTTGGCATTTTACTATACTGCATAAAATTAAAATGAATGGCTAGTGTTGATGCTGCTTGTGAGGTGTCAATAGAACAATTTTTTGTTATCCATGAAGGGGAATACCCAGATAGTGTTAACGCGGGTGCATTTTTGAAACTCACATAGTATGCTTTATTTTGCTCTATTTGAAGAGCGCAAGCCTTTAGGTTATCCATAAAATCAGAGCTGTTTTGCGACTCTAAAACAGTTTGAGCTAACCCAAGTACCATTTTTTGTTGATTAAAAATTGCAACAGGATATGTATACTTTTTCTTTGAAATGACGTCTGTCAATTGAAATTCATCTACCCCATTTTTTGTTAGCGTTGTATAATTTTCAGTTTGAATTATAGATAATTGTGAGGCTTCAAAACTTTTAACTTGCTCTAAGCACGCTTCACAATTGGATAAAATTTGATTAAATTGCGCTTGCGTGATGTATCCATTTTGTAAATCTTGATATGCTTCCATTGGGAATACTAAAATATTACACACAGCATTTTGAATATTTATGTAGGTTAAAACATCGTTCTCCCCGATAATATCTTGAGCTAAATTTGAAAAATTTTCAGGAAAATAGGGTTGTATCGCCGCTTTTGAATAGATCGATGCAGTGTTATTTAACACTATCGCCGAGCCACTGACAATAAAATTTTTCATATACTGTGTCTGATAGTATTTCAAATTGGCTTGAGAATAGAGATTAGAATCCCCAGATACTGTGATGATGGGTGTTGCTTCTATCATCGCCACACTCAAAAGAAGGAGTCCCATTACAAAAAAAACTCTTATTTTATTCATTCGACTTTCTCTCCATTGGTTAATTGATTTTGTCTATATAATACTTTTCACCCATTTCATCACTGTAGATGAGATAGAGGTGGTTTGAGTTATCTTTGTAAATATTTTCTATAGAATAGAGTGCTTTCCCATGGTATAAGAGTGTTGAGTTATCATCATTAGAATTGCTAACACCTATTCTTCCCACCTCGTTTTCATCTTGAGTATACCAAGGAGAATAAATCACGCCATTTGCTACGATTGCACTTGGAAAACTACCATAACTCTCTGTTGGCAAAGTGAGATCTCTATCATTTTGAAAGCTCTTAGAAATTGGGTCGTACACATAACTCTCTACATCTGGGTCGTCACCATTCTGATCTTGATAGATAACCACTCCATACAGTTTTCCTCCATCTAATTGCAAATACCCCTTACACCCCTCAGATGTTTGAAGCTCTAAATTTTTCCATTTTTCATTAGAAAACAGATCTACCGTCACTGCACCATCCGAGACTGTCTTCTCATAAATAGTGTATGCAACAAATAGCTCACCGTTATATGAAACTAAAGAGTTTAATGCGGTATGATATTTTTCAGGTCCATCTCCTAAATCAACCGTTTTACCATTGATAAATTTACCCACCTCAATCCACTTTGAGTTTGTTAATTCCTTAACTCTAAGATGACCTGTCGTATTGTCGACATACGCAATAGTAATATTACCCTTATCAACCGCTATCTGTGGATTTCCAAGATACTTATCATTATATGTTCCAATTTTCAGTGTTGGCCCTAATGTATTCCATGATTTTCCATCAAAACTTTCTACATACACTTGCGCTTCATCCCATTGATTAACATTTTCAAATACACAGTAGAGTACCCCTTGATACGCCACCACTGAAACCCCAACAACACTTGACATATTCCCCTTTAAATTCGGAACTGTTTGTGTAATCCACCCATTTCCATCCCACTTAGATACATTCATATTACACTCATCATTATCGGCGGCTTCATCATCACTCGCCGAATAAAACCAGTATGGGGTCCCGTTTAAAAAAGCTAGCTGCTCACAAGCTAAACTCCCTACTTTAATGTACCCCATTGAACTGAATTTAGGCGCTGCACAAAAGACCACAACACCTAAACATAACATTAAACCCAAAACACTGTATTTTTTCATGCGCCTCCTAAATTTTAAAGTCAATTGACTCTTCACTCTCACTCTTCTCATCACTTATCAAAATCCATTGGTGTTCATTTTAATGTATAAATTTAATAATCAAGGGGAATATCGAAGCATTAACATGCATCTTTCTGACACAATCACTGCAATTATGGAGTCTCCTCTTGCATCGCTTGTGAAATCTCTTCTATAACTTTATCATAATTCTCACCAACAAATTTAGAAAACCATTCAGCTTTAAAAGTTGCTGGGGTAAGCCCACTATAACTCTCTAAATTTATAGGATTATTCCCATTTTTATTTCCATAATTCATGTATACCGCATTAAAAACTTTAAAATACATCCCTAAAACTTTAATATTTTCATCACTTTGATTGCTGCTATTTTGCATTGCTAAATACCCCTGCATAAAAAGCGCATCACCTAGATTAATTATGTAGCCAGGAAATGTATTCTTTCCTTGTTTAACCATCCCGTTAGAGTCTTGAGTCGTTAGCAAATAATGTAACTGAGAAGAGTTTAATATATAAGCATTCATCATTGGAATCATCGCATTATTAAGGGTTTGCATCAAAAAATTATATTGTTGCTGTGTGATAAGTTTATTAGCGAAATCCTGTTGAACTTTCAGAGAGATATTCCCTTGCAGTCCATTTTTAAACTCTAAAAGTAATGAAGAGGCTAAGTTTGGTTCAGTCATATTACATACCAAGCTAGATACTAAAAATATATTATATGGAACTTTGTTATAGTGTTCAGTGTTTGCGTAGTAAAATAGTATTTGGGTAGCACTGCTCAGTTGGTTGATATTTTTAGGAATCGGTTGTGTAGGATAACTATTGCTTGTTTGAAGGTAGTGGCACTGTTGTCCTAAAACGCTCAACAAATAGTCTGGCGGAAAAGTGAGATTATTAGTTATCCACGAAGAGGTGTACTGAGAAAGTTTTACGGTACTCATTGAACTCTCTTTTCCACTTGTATAGAAAAGTCTATTTTTTTGTACTTGAAGTGCAAACTGCTGCATCATACTATAAAATTCTTGTGGATTCTTCGCCGTAAACGCTTGCTTAGCAAGCGTTAGAACATTTTTTTGTTGGTCTATGATATCATACGACGCAGAATATTGCGTATTGTTTATCGTAAAATTGAGGCTCTTTCCTTGTGGGGAATTCACAACTTGTAAACCGTCCGTTGTTACCAACATTTGATACAATAAATCATTCAAATTATCCACTGTGGCTGAAGCAGTGTTACAATTTTGTAAAATTTGGTTGAATTGCCCTTGTGTGATGGTTCCCTTTTGTAGGTCTTGATAAGCATTCATAGCAAACACCATTAAATTACATGCAACATCTTGGACATTTAAGAATTCTAGAAAATCGTTATCTCCTAAGTTTTGTGCTAAATAGCTAAAATTGGTGGCAAAATACGGTTGAATGGCAACTTTAGAATACTGTGAAGCAGTGCTATTAATCGTAATACTCGAGCCACTGACATAGAATGTGTTTTCAAACTGTTTTGTCGCGTTACTCAAAGTGGCTTGCGAAAAATACTCCCCTGAGGTAGCACTCCCACTTGTGGTTTGTGGGGCTGTAATTGCACTCGGCGCAGCATATGCTAGTATAGATAATCCTAAAGCCGCGACTGTTGTTAAAAAATATTTTTTAAATTTCACTCTCTTCTCCTCTATTCTTTGTTTTCTTCCTCAGATTTTATCATCAAATTATTTAACTCATCGATGTCATATTGCATATCATTGTAAACCCATTGAGACGAATAGTCCTGAATTTTCAACTCACTCCCTTTTTTACTGAGATTGTTGTTATAATAGTACCCAGACTTTAAAAGCTGAAGTTCTATGAGTTTAAATTGTCCAATCAGTTCATCTGGCGTTTGAAGGGTTTTTAACGCTGAGCAAGAGTCAAAAGCACTTTTCATCATCGCCGTTGAGTTAACCGTCACACAGCTACTTCCTGAAATGGTATAGGATGCTCCATTTTTGTGTGTGGTGATAGGAAGCTTCACAACATTTTGATAGTATCCATTGAAGAGGGTCTGCAACTCGGCTAAAGAGGGCTGCATATTTTGATTGATTTTCATCAACTGCGCAACACTAATATTTCCTTGTTGATAATCATTGATGGCATTGTACAGATAAAATAACCAATTTTGCAATACATTGCTCTCATCAACCATTTGTACCACATCATTGTCGCTTTTCAATGTGGTGTTACCATTAAATAGCTGAGTAAATTTAGAGTTGTTCGCCATTTTAGTATAATCACACCCATATTCTGGCGTAGAACTGAGTAAATTTAAAAATATCGATTGGTCCACATTATAAGGAGATGTGGTTGGGGCTAAAAAGTTTGAAAACTTCACACTTGAAATAGAATTTAGTACATCTGGCGAGGTGGGCAATACTGACCCATTCCAAATCAGAGTATTAAGCACTTTAATTTTTGCATTCAAAATGGATATTTTACCACACTGCTGCAGCGAATCAAACGTAGGAGCATTCAATATCGTTGAACTCATTTCATTTAACGAGGATAGCATCTGTAGATAATAACTCGGTATAAATAAATTCTTAACAGGATATGGGAGTTTTAAATTGTAACCACTGATTCCATTTTCTTGAACAAGAGGATTTGATTTTAATAAGAGTGTATGATTTTGGGCAACAGAAATAAGTGGCAATAAAAAGGTTCTCTCAGTTTGAAAGAGTTCATTCATATTTTGCTTGCTTATTTTTCCTTGTTGATAGCCTAAATAACTCTCATATAAAAGCCCCATTCCCTGTGATACTTGAAACGTATAGAGTTCTACATAAATTGCAGAGAAATCATACTGAGAAGGCGTATCATATGTCCCATACATTGTGGTTATTGCATCGCCACTTACGGAGGCATTCCAAATTGAATAGTAATGGGTTAAATCCAAACTCATATAGTTAGAGTTTGCAAAATTAATACATGATTGATTAACATTTGACACACTCTTTCCATAGGCAGAAAAGTTTTCTGAAGTTACTTGAGTGGAACTGGGGGTTAAACTTGCACATCCTGTAAACAGGAGTATCAAAGAGAGTGCACAGGCACATATCATTACTGCTCTTTTCACATTCCCCCCCTATATTCCGCTCATCATAGAGTCTAACTCTGATTGAGGAAAGTAGAGTTTTGGATTAACTTTATTGATATCTGTTGGTTGATTGGAATTAGATAGATTGAGTTGATTGATACCCTTACTGCTCTCTAAGGCTTTAATACATTGATTTAATAATAAAATATTTTGAAGTACATCGTTTGGGTCACTATCAATCATATTAGAAGAATTAACCACTTGCTGTAACACCTCATACTCATTGTTTGGGATAGTGTAGAGTGTGCCATTAAGGGTATATTCCATGGCATTGTTGGAAGAATTTTGCATACCATTAAGCGTCGTATTCAGTGGCGCAGCAACCAGTGTGTAGAGACCTCTTGCGGAGTTCAACATCTTAGTGTAACTCTTTTGATTGACTAGGTTTTTATCATAGTCTATATCAAGATAATAGGCATATACTAGGATATTATTTAACTCACGGAAGTAGTCTGCATAAGAGCTTGGGGTATTATCCAATTTTACCGAAAGGAATTTATTCTTTAAAGCTGTGTAATTTTGTGGTTGAGAAAACCCATAGGTGTATTTTGACGCATAATAAGGGTATGTGGCTATTGAAAATTGCAATTTTTCACTCTTATACTGTGTGCTTTTCATCAGCCAATTTTCATTAAAATTGGCTGGAGAATAGTTCGAGAAGCTCCCAACATTATTGACTGGAATACCTTGTTGATTCACTCCCAAAACCCCCTCCGCCTGCTTTTCAATTGAGATTATTTGAGCAATGGTTGTGTTTACTGATGAAGTATTGGCATTAATGGAGGCAATTTGAGAAATGGCCGAATCAAGTAGCGAAATATAGTACGCCGCTACATACGAATTGGAATAATCCGAAAGTGGCTCTAAATACGCACTGCCGATGTCACTGTTTTGAAGTGGGTAGCTTTTTAGCATTGCCTCATTGATATTATAGTTCAAAATGACATTGCCTAACGTCTGGGCAGAGTTTTTTAAGATTGTCGTCATCTGTGCTTGAGTGATTAAATTTTTATCTAGCGCTTGCTGTGAATAGTAGTCATAGACCAAAACATTATTTGCCATGTGTAAATTTTTCACCATCTCAACACTTGCTGTACCATTTGCAAAGTGGTTTGCAAAGTACCCCGTGATAGATTTTGAAAAATTAGGTTGTAATGCCGTTAATGCATACTGCTGCTCAATGGGAAATGCTGCCGTTCCACTTGTATACACATAAGGCGCAGGATTTTGAGGTACGGTATTTGCCGCCAATACAGGTAGAGTGAGTGCCGTGGTCACCGCAATCATATAGCCGATGTTTTTTGATAGTTTCATTCTAGTTTCCTCCTTGAGCTGCATTAAACCCTGCTTGTAAAGCCATCATAGGGATTTGCGTATTATTTAGCAGCCAGTTCTCGTTAAAATTTTCAATTGTAATCTCTTTAAGGTTTGTCGGTTTATTTGAAGTTGAATAGAGCTCTGCCTTTTGTAAAGAGATAGAAAATTGCTCAATATCAGTCAATACTTCAGGAACGCTATTGGCATTTCCCATAGCATTGTATGCTTTAATCGCATCTTCAAATTGGTCGACACTCTTCGTACTTACATAAAAGTAACGCCCATCTTTTTTATCTACAAAACACTTGATGCCATTGTGCATTATCGTTTGATAATTATATACATTTACTTGTGAGAAATCAGGGATATACTCTTGATTCAAAGCGCTAATAATTCTTAATCCTTGAGAAAAATTTTTCTTATCTATATTGCCATTGTAGTAATCTGTACATAAGCTGTATTCATAGACTAAAATATTGGCCTCTAATTTTACACTGTTCACATAGTAGGCTAGAGAGTTATTCGGCGCAATGCTTTTGCCCTCCGCATTAAATACTTTCATAAAATTAGGGGCAAGAAGTTGGGCTGTGTAAAATGACTCCTTTGTGTTAGTAGCCGTCTTAGGGATTGCTACTGGAAGAGAGGCTACCGGGGTTGAATTTTGTTGAATTGAGGTTGAAGTGCACCCTACTAGTGAGAGGGTCGCAGCGCCTATCATTGCGCTCACAATCAGAATTTTTTTTGTTTTCATTTTTATCCTTTCGAAAATATGATGTATTTACTATCACTCATAGAGTGTGATATACAAATGTGCTACTCTCTGTGAAGAGGTGTATAGGGGGGGATTCATTCCTATTTGAATAGTACTTGAACACTATCTGGTGTTGCAAAAGTATTATCCAAAAGCCATTTTCCTTGAAAAGTATTCGCATTAATTTGGTCCATTCCATATTGTGTGTTATACGCACCATAAAATGTACCTTGCTCTAAATAAGCTCCATATTGCTTAATATCCTGATATATTTCATCGGGATTTTTACTTTGATATATTTGTTGAGCTAAAGCCATCATTGTACCTTGTAAGTTGAAAAAATTCAATGTCATTGTATGCCAATTCCCACCGCCTATTTGCATTCCCACAGATTCTCCTTCTGATTCTTTTAGGTTATATCCAATTTGATTAAACTTTGTTAAATTGACGTTATATAAATTAATTATATTAGTAGCACTTCCAGAAGTATTTTGCATCACCTGAAAAAATTGAGACTCAGATATATTTCCAGCCTTATAATCTAAGTAGGCATAGTAAGGATATACTAAAATATTCCCCATTACTTTTCCCGTTGTCCCAACAATCCCTAAGCAATCAGAGCCACTACTTGGTTGCATTGCTTGATTAAACACTGTACTAAAATCTTTTCTCAGCCCCACCTTGGTATACGGGTTGGCTTTCAGAGTATTCGGAGTCGCTGCCATTACCACTACGGTGATGATGATTGCCGCTATCACTAGCGCTATAAGCCACTTTATCTTCTTATTCATTTCTATCTCTCCTCATAGTATTTATTCTCCCCCTTTTAGTGGGAGTTAATGGGGGTATCTTTTATTTTCTTATTCTTCAAAAATCTGCTCTTTAACTCATTCTGCCTTTTTCGCTATACGGGACGCTATGCCTACTATAATTTATAGACTATCTACCCTATTAGCGCCTCACTTTTGGCATTGCCCCAAAAGTAAGCAAAAACGCTAGTCCGTGTGATTTTACCTAAAATTCTTTCAGTTCGCTGACATTTTTCGCAAACTCACTTCGTTCAAACAGTGCGAAAAAAGTAGGCTCCTTTGAAAGAATTTCTTAACGGTAAAATCTCAATGGACGGGGTAGGTCAAAAGAGTATAATTTCATATTTTTTCTGTGCTCATCTGTGTGTATCTGTGGTTGAATATAGTGTTTTGATTTTAGGTTTTATCGAATTACTTCACTCTTTTCTCTGAGTCCTCGGTGGCTCTGTGACAACTCTTCTATCCGTGAAAATCAAAGCTATTCCGTGTATGCGATAGCATCCGTGTGCCAACTGTTTTGATTTTAGGCTTTGTTGATGTAGTCTACAATATCCGCTTGGCTTTTATATAGGTAGTTTGTAAAGTTATCCTCTGTAATCGTTGGAGCCGTTACATGAAGGTTTGTAAGTGAGAGATTACTCAAAACAGTTTCTAAAGCATCAAAATACTTACTCTCAGGGGCGTAAAAATAGATATAATTCGGTGTTGCGCATGCTTTAGCAGCCTTTTGTAATTCAACAAGTGAGCTGATATACCCTACCCCAACACCATTTTCTAATGTCCCATAATAATCTTGCACTTCTCCACTACTGATAGGAAGTTTTTGAACTGCATCTAATGCGGTATTCATCTCACCATTTAAGGTGTTGATGTGAGATAACATCATAGAATTTATACTTTTATATTGGCTCTGTGTAATCATTTTGCTGTTGTAATCATTGTTTGCACAAATCAAAATCTCTACATCCGTATTTAGCATCAGATAATAATTTTGCAGAAATTCTATTGAACTTGCACCACTTGGGGGCGACATTAAGTTAGAGTAGTTCTCTAAAAATTGGCTTGTCAGCGCCACTTGAGTTAATGGCGTTGCAAAAATTGGTGTTGTAGAGAGTTGACTAATGTAAGATTTATAGCTTTGAACTACTTTAGCACTCGATTGTGATGAAAACCACTCCAGTGAAAAGCCACTCACTTGACTTGATAGTATTTGAGTTAACGCTTGGGGGGAAGTTGCTCTGACACCCTTTGAAATACAATAAAACTGAAGTGCACACTGTTTAAGAGTCGCTAATAATTCATCACTCTCCATTTGAGGTGAAGTAGCCATTTTCGTTAAAAGTGTATTTTCAAGTTGAATATTGGATTTCAACACTACTGGCATAAGATAATCCGTGGTGTCGTTATCAACCGTATATACATTTATTCCATTTTGGTAAGCGGTCTGAAGTGAACATATGGCTTGGTAATTTTCCTTTTGTGCTAAAGCCCCTTTTTCTATATAGGGCGCTACATTCGCCTCGATTTGTAAAAAATCTGCTTTCGATAATGTTCCCGCTTCATAGTTTGATGCAGCCATATAGTCCATCAGTAAAAACTGTCCAAGTTGAGAATTATTCTCTAAATATGTCGATATCGGCTCGCTTTCACTAGAATACGAGACCATCCACTTATCTCCAAAGCATTGCTCTACCTTCTGATTGAAATTTGATTGAAGGGGAATGGTTGTGTAATTTAAAAACAGTGTACCATCTCCGCTAATACTCTCTGAAAAAGAGAGGCTATACCCCACAGACAGTATCACAATTATCCAAAATATTTTTTTCATTTTTCATCCCTCACTATATGATTTTAATTATTTAATGTATTAATTTTATCACACTATAAAATATTATTGCATTTTAATATTATACCATAAAATCTCAGTTGCGTAAACCTAAAAAACAAATTAATTAGTTTGATAGTGTCAGTGGATTAAAAATATTAATGCTACATTAATCATTTTAATCCATCAACGTGTTTGAATTTTAAAGTAATTCAAAAATAAAAAGCCTTGAATGGTTTAATTTCAAGGCTTCATATAGGATTATACCGCTCACTCTAACCACTCCGCTTCTAACCAAAAGTTCTATTCCCCCTTAGGCATAAATGTAACATAGCAATTGAAAATATTTAGTTTCAATGGTATAATATTTAAGTTCACATTAAGAGGGCTAAAAGAGTAACTTTAAGTTCACTCTACATAGCTTGAGACTATGAACGCTATGAGTGAGTATATTGCTCTATTTTTATATACACATAGGAGGACATATGGCTTCAAAAAAAGTAAAAGAACCAACGTTAAGTATGGAAGAGTATTTTGAAATCGCTCAATACAGAGTTGATGATTTTTTAGTGATGCTGAAACGCGCCACTTTTAAAACAACAAAAGATGACGTTTTGAAAGAGTTTAATG
>Ga0247844_1008112_pt1 | contig 11545 bp, 9 predicted proteins | sample LaCtaG_FD_192421 | JGI IMG/M metagenome (GOLD analysis project Ga0247844, IMG submission 192421) | Freshwater microbial communities from meromictic Lake La Cruz, Castile-La Mancha, Spain - LaCruzMarch201714.5m_1 | ecosystem: Environmental > Aquatic > Freshwater > Lake | place: Spain: Castile-La...
AAAGTTAGCGAATTAATAATTAACAGCCAAATTAATTAAGGTTAATTCATCTTTACTTTCAAACATTTATCTTTGAGTATCGTATTGACTTATTGATGATTAGAAGTTTTCTTTCAAACACTATGTATAATAGCTTTGGGTTGTTATTTTTCTGGCGCAAGTGCAGCACGGTGGTGGTGGTCCCGCCTTAAAGCGGGATAAATCTCCGTGCAAACGTCTTTTTTGCCTTTTGCAAAAATTACTACCGTGATATTTTGCAACACTCGGCATAGCCCGAACAAGTTCGGCTCTGCGCTCGCTTATGCAAAAAGTGTGACAGAAAAAAACAACATTAGGGTGGATTGTGCGGAAGCCTGCAAAAAGACCGTGCAAGCCATGAGGTACGAATGGTGGGGATTTTTGCAGGCTGGGGGTTTGCCATGCGGAGCTGCCCGTAATTTACTTTCAGGTGAAACCTGACCGCTTTCTTCGCAGTTAAATTTCCATTGATTTCCATTCTACTTTCTAGAATTCAATATGGTTTAACATTGGAATTTCAAAAATACCCCATGGTTGCGGAGTTGCGGTTGCGGAAGGCGTCAAAGCCTTTGCTGTAGCTGGTTCTGGAGATTTTACACCGCAACTAAAAAGAATATATTTTTCTTCAATATTCTATTTTGGTTATGAAATTCCAAAAATTAACGAATTAAGGTTGACTGTTTTATACCTCAATGAAACTCAAATCGGGTGGTGTGTAGTATCTCATTTGAGTTATTCCTTTTGGAAATCTTGCTTTATTGATTGAGATGGCATTTTGAATAAAAGTATCACATTTGGTTTCATCATAAACTCCCTTGTTTGCCGCAACGGTAAGAATGTCTAGTGTTCCCAAATAGAAAATACCATTTAATTGGCAATATGGTGCTATGTCCCTAAAGTTACTGCTTGCAATTATGTTGTCTTTGTGTTTAGCAACAGCCATACATGCTCTTTCTCCATCACCAATCAAATAATTGTTTTTCTTAATTTGAGCAAATTCCACTTTAATTCTTAAATCTGAGTTAGGAAATGGCATTAACTGAACATTGTTTTTTGCAATAAGGCTATCTAAAAATGCCTTACGAAAGGGACTACGTGCTATCTCAGCATACACATAGTCGATTACGACACATTGGTGAGGAGCCAATATCTTTGGTAAATCATCTAAACAATTATTGGCAATAAAATGTGAAATCACATCGCTATCCAGCAGTATTATTTTATTTGGCACACTCATCCTCACTTTCAGTTTCAAAGATTTTAGAAATATCTACTCCGAGGTCTTCTAGTAACGATAAATAGGCACTTTCCGAGACAATGCCCTTATCCCATGCATTGTAGGCTAAAGTACCATAGTCTCCAACCACTTCGTTTTCATTACCTTTCTCATATAAATCCGTACTAAATCCTAATTTACGGGCACTGTTTTTTATTCCAACTGAGTATTGCTCTTTAAAACTTTCATCTATTAATCCCATATCCATTAAGCGATACAATAATGTAGAGCGAGAACAGGCATAATAATGCTCTATTGACAAAAGCGTTGCAATAGATATTTTGTTTTTGGCATTTTCTTTTTCTGGAATTAATTCCCAAACGCCCCAATGAGGAAGAAGCAAAAAGCTTGCAAACAAATCTGCATTGTATTCTTCTGGATTTCCATGTTTGTCAAACTTTCCTGAAATGCTGATTTCAGCAGAAATGTTTTCCTGATAGTACAAATGATAGAATTCGTGACAAATGGTAAAATGCTGTTTGCCAATAGAATGTTCGCTATTGATAAGCATAAAGCGTTTGCACACTCCACCAACATCAATTTTTATCGACATACCAGAGAAATCTGAACTTAATGGACGATAAACGGTTAAGATGTTGTTTTTTTGCAGGATGCTTTTAATACGAATAGGTTCTTTTTCATTCAAAGCATTTTCCTCTCTGAATTTTTTAGCGAGATATTCAATGCTGTCGCTACGTTTACTCATGACTAAGTGCTTCAGATAAGTGAAAGTAGTTCAAAACAATTTTTTTGAATGCTGAAATACTTTTGAAGTCAGCTTCAACGAGTTCGTTGGCACGAAATGCAAAAGCAGATAGAATCTGTTGTTGTTGAGGGTTCTCCTGATAAAGGTCATACTCTTCAACACTAAACAGTAATGATAATTTACTTACAACTTCTGTAGAAATGGCTCTTGCATCGTTTTCGTATTGATTGACTGCCGATGTTGAAACACCAAGGTAATTGGCTACTTGTGCTTGCGTGTAACCAAATTTCTCACGCAGGGAGCGGATGTTTTTGGAAAGCATAATTTTGATTTTTAGTTGATTAAGTTGAATCGATTGATTTCTGAGATCTGTTGCAAAAGTAGTATAAAATTTCAAAGTGGCAAAAAATATAACAAGAAATATTTAATTGGTTGTAAATAGAAAGAGTATTCAAAGTTGTAAAGTAAATGTTGGGAAACACTTGAAAAGTTGAAAAACGGCATAGAACTATATCAGACATCAGTATATACATTCAGATGAAAGGGTTGGTTGTTAGAAAAATTGAAAATCTAATGGTTAGCAATTAGTTTGGATTAGTCAAACATTATTGTAAAAAGATAGAGTTGAAAACCGATAGCTACTGTCATCCTGTAAAACTAAATTTATAAAAATTTTAATGGCAAGAAGCGCAAATAAAAAGTTTAATTATTTCTGAGCCATTATAGAACGAAAAATTATTTTTATCTGCAATTGAATTAGTCAATTCGTCATTTGCATAAACTTTTCCATCTTCAATGCATTTTTTTATATCTTCGATTTTTGCAGCACCAAATTCATAACTTTCACCGTATAATGTAAAACTATTTGTTTCTATATCGAAGATATAGCTACCTCCGCCTTTTACTCTTGATTCATTGGTTGCTATGTCTCTGTGATTCTTAACTGTTTTAAGTATCATATTCTCTTCTTCAATGATAAATTTGGGAAATAATTTCATAATAAGTTTAAGATAAATGATTTATTATAGTCTTTACGATTCAGGGAAAATTTTGAATTAAATTACTCTCAACAGTTATCCATTACTACCTTACCCCTAACCTGGATAAAACAGAAATAAAGAATAGTCCCGAATTCTACGGGAGCAGATTTGCGCTGATGGAGCGGATTAAAAAACGGATTAGAAAAATACTTCGTCCCGATAGTTATCGCGGATTGATTTTTAATACCATGTTTGCAAAATATTTGAACGCAAATAACACAAGTAAACGCGAATAAAGATAGAAAATTTGTATTTAAACTTCACTATAAACATCTGATATAATGTAAGATATTTGAATATTGTGCCATAAAATACACCAATTTGAGAGATTAGATACTAAATTGTTTTCTTTCCCAATAGGAGAAAATTTATGGATTTTAGGTTTTGGAAAAGGATAAGAAGCATAAAGTCTAAATTATTTTCATCGAAGACTTAAGTCATCAAAGCACATAAACAATTTATTTTTAATTAAATACTAATACAGCTTGCAAGCACAATCTCCTATTTCTGCAATAAAGAAGTGATTTTTTATGCCTGTATGCCTTTCATAAATTGCACCAACTCTTTTGATAAATGTTTCAATTGCTTCTTCTTTTACTAATGAAACCGTACAACCGCCAAAACCAGAACCTGTCATGCGTGAACCAATAACACCATCAATTTTCATTGCTTCGGCAACCATTGCATCCACTTCTGGACTAACAATTTCGAAATTATCTCGCAATGAGATGTGTGAAGCATTCATTAATTGCCCAAACAAAAACAAGTCACCTACTTTTAAAGCATTTATTGCCACTGAAGAACGTTGCACTTCACCAACAATGTGGCGAGCGCGTTTTAATGCGACTGGGCTGGAAATGAATGCTTCGATTGAATTGAGTTCAACGTCTGTCAACTCCGTTAAACATTTCAAAGGACGAACCACGCTTAATTGCTCAACTACCAGTAAGCAGTCATCTTTTCGTTGTTTGTCAGCTGCAGCATCAAGTCTATGAGGTGTGTGTGTATTTGTAATTATGATTTTTACACCCTCCATTTTTAAAGGAAGAAAATCATTTGGTTTTGTATGACACAACAAATTTAGTGTTTCATCTTTTAGTATTTTTGATGCATATTGCTGTTCCCGTAAAGAAGAATTCACGAATGCAAATTCATGTTCTGTTTCCTTTCCAATTTGTTCAAAGTTTGTTGTTTTAAAATTTGTGCCCAGTTGATTGTTCAAGGCATAAGCTGTAATAACTTTTAATGCATTGGGGGCAGAAAAGATTGATGTAACGGGTACATTACCCCAAACAAGGATATCAAATCCATCATTTAAATTTAAACCAAGTGTAATGAAGTCAGCAAAAACACTAAGCGGATATTGTATCCACGATTTGACAAGAGGTGAAGTTAATTGATTAAATTCAAGACTAATCGCTTCTGGCTCATTTAATGACCAAAATTTAACACATTTCTCATCGTTTTTTCTAATCAACAAATATATCCCAAAACTTAAGCTAGGAATAACTTTATTGTCTTTATAACATATATGTTCTCCAAGAAGATTAATGCGTCCAGGTGCAAAATAAATATCATCAGGTTCGTGGTAGAAAGCAAAAAAATATGCGGATTTTAAATCTTGAACGGTCATTTATTTTAAGTTATAAAATAGGCTATTGGGTAGAAAATAGTTTCGATTGATGTAAAAACAATTCTCTATTCGTTGAAAATTCAAAATATTGTTCTATAAAAAGATACTATATGACGAATTCATATCAAAAAATAAGAAATCCCAAATATCCGTATTCATCAAAATGAATTCTCAATTAGACAAGAATCGGAAATTCATTCAATTTTCTTTTACACATTTTTATTTAGGGAGTAATTTGTAAACTTCACATGCTGCCATTAGAAATGCACCTGAACCATACGTTTCACTGTCATCTACTGTAACTTTATTTGGAGATTCACCTACTTGTTGTACATATCCCAACTTCCCATTTTCATTTACATTATATAGAACGCAAGAATCAAGAGCCAAGAAACAAGTTGGAATACCCAGTAGATTAATACGTTGCAAATTATTATGTCAGATTATTTAATTCGTTATATATATTGACCAAAACCGACCATGCTTTCATAACGGTTGGTTCATATTCTGTACGGTTGAATAATCAAGAATGATTTTTTTCAACGCAAAGAAAACAAATTCAAATACGCAAAATTACTAGATGAAAAACCATAATACTTATTTTGCATCCTTACTTGTCAAACTAAAGGGACAGGAGTCAAATAATCATGAAAATGATAAATTCTATATTTAAATCGTTAAATAAGATAGTACGAACATTATAATTATAATAATTGAAAAATACAGTTTAAGATTAAATGATATAATGTTTTACTATAAAAGCTTTCAATAGTTTCATAAACAGGAATTTAGTTTAAACACCCAGGCATATTGAGATGGATTATTTGCAGGCGACATAGATGGAAGTTTGATAATTAGTTTATTTTGACGAACTGAAAACTTTACAATTCCACTAAATCCCAACATAGTTACATTTTTTGTTTTTGTAATACCCTCCACAATAATGGGATTATCTTGCCATTTGGTGACTATTACATATAAATCTGAGTCTTTTCGAGTAAAATAACATGTACTTTTCTGTGTTATAGAAGGTGCATTCACCCATTTTCTAGAGTTATAAATAGCTTCTCCGTTAGTTTTCAACCATGCACCAATATCCGAAAGCCGTTGTTGCATAATCACTGGAATACATCCATCTGCTGTAGGGCCAATATTGAGTAATAAATTACCGCCGCGAGCAACTTTATCGATAAGGATATGAATTAAAGATTGCGAAGACTCGTAATCTGCAAGATTTTCGTTGCGGTTATATCCAAAAGAACCGCCTATGCCCCGGCACTCTTCCCATGTGTGTTCAAATTTTGTTCCTTTTGAATTTTCATCACCGACCAAATCATACTCAGTTGTATAAATGCCACCATGCTTGCCACGTGTTTCTTTACCCCAACGATCGTTTATTACTACAGTATTTTTAACCAGTGATTCATTATAAAGCCACGCAAGAAATTCAGTGCTTTTCCATTCATCGCTTGTGTGTTCCCATTCTCCATCAGTCCAAATCACATCGGGTTGGTAGCGTATAACGATATCTTTTAATTGTGGAATCATGTGATTTGTAACGTATTGTGACAAATTCGATTTGTATAATGGATTAAACCATTCGTGTAGCGAGTAATAAAAACCCATGTGAAGACCTTTTAATTTTACCGCTTTTGTAAGTTCACCACATAAATCGCGATGAGGTCCCACATCGACAGTATTCCAATTTGAACTTTCGGGACTTGGCCAAAGAGTAAAACCATCATGATGTTTTGAGGTCAGGACTACATAATTAGCACCTGCATTCTTAATAATGTCAGCCCATTGGTCTGGATTGAATAATTCTGCTTTAAAATCTTTCACGAAATCTTGATATAAAAATTTCTCCCCATACATTTTATTATGATAATCAACAAAAGATTTCGTCGGATTTCCATTTGGATTAATGCGATTCCAATACGATTCAGCATATTTTTCGTAGACATTTCCATTGGTTGGACCCCAAGACGGAACTGAAAACAGACCCCAGTGGATAAAAATTCCGAATTTTGCATCTTCAAACCAAGAAGGAATTGGACGGCTATCAATTGATTCCCAAGTTGGTTGGAAGATTTTTTGGCTATGTGATAAAAACACGCCAAATATAAATAGGGTTAAAGTAATGAATGTTAGTTTTCTCATTTCTATTTGATTATTTTATATTCCGAAATAAAATCCTATCTATTTTTTTAATAACAAAGAAATTATTTTTGTGTTAACAGGTCGTTTTTTTAAACATGTCAACAATGAAGAATCAAGGATTCCTAAAATCTTCCAATATTGAAAGATATAAAGGATATGAATCTCTATAATAATATGTTATAAAATTCAAGAGTTGTTTTAGTAAACTTCAATATTAGAAATAATAGGAGATGCCTTTGAAGCCTTGATTGAAATCATGACTTTTTCAGTTTCAGTAGGTTCAATTTTCATAATCCTTTTATATCCAATTGTAGTTCCAGATGCTACTTCAATCCATTTATTATTTTTCCATACTGATATTGCAAAGACTTTAACCCTTTGACCTAATTTAATATATTCTTGTAAAAGAATGAATTTAACGGTTTTCGTTTTGCTAAAGTCAATGATGATATTTCCAGTTGTTACGTTGTCATTTGTGGTCCAATAAGAGTCTTTTATTCCATCATTGACATTTGAAGGAGCGTACAACTTATAGTTTCCCCTAAATGAGTCTGCAGAAACCTTAGATTTAAATGCAATGTTGTATCTGAAAGCATTATCTATTAACTTTTTCCAACCAAGCAGTGCTTTCACATCATTTTCGTGAAGTAATCCCCTTCGATCTGGTGGAATATTGAGAATTAAATTTGCACCCCTACCTACGGAAGTGAGGTAGATGTCGAAAAGTTCTTCGGGTGTTTTTACTTTATCATCTTCATCAGCATGATAAAACCATCCAGGTCGTATAGATACATCAACTTCGGCGGGCATCCAGTTTTTTCCATTCTCTGAACCTGTGTTTAATAGGTGATTGATTCCACTTTTTCCAGCAAAGAGAGTATCAGAACTAATTGTAGACCAGTTTGTTTTGTCGATATATCCTTTTTCATTTCCACACCATCGAATATCAGGACCACCATCGCTAAAGAATACAATTTTAGGTTGTATCGATTTTACAATACTTAAAGTCGTTGACCAATCATAATACTTAGATCCATCTATTTTTCTTTTTTCATTAGCACCACCATAATAGCCTTCACCACCATTTGCCCCATCAAACCACATTTCAAATGCCGGGCCATAATTAGAAAGTAATTCACGTAATTGGTTACGATAGTATTCTAAATAAGAAGGCGAACCATAATCTTCACGATTTCTATCCCAAGGAGATAGATACACACCAAATTTTAAGCCATATTTACGACATGCATCAGAGACTTCTCTAACTACATCGCCTTTTCCATCTTTCCATTTACAATTCTTTACTGAGTGTTCCGTATATTTGCTAGGCCATAAGCAAAAGCCATCATGATGTTTACATGTAAGTATTACACCTTTTAATCCAGCAGACTTAATTGTTTTAATCCATTGATTAACATCAATTTCAGAAGGATTGAAAACTCCAGGGTTTTCATCTCCAAAACCCCACTCTTTTCCGGTAAATGTATTGGTTGTAAAATGAATAAAAGCGTATTGTTCCATTTCATGCCATGCCATTTGGCGATTAGTAGGTATAGGATAAACTGGTACTGGAGGTGAGACTGATTTATTAGTACCAAATGCAAATACTTGAACAATTGATATTAACATACATAATAATACTAGTTGATTCTTCATGAGATTAATAAATAATTAATTTAACAGAACATTAGCTGATTATATACCAATTAGGCATAGAAACAAAATTAGGCACAGCAACTGCTGTGTCATCCAAAAAACCACCCGATAGGTATTTGCTCCAATTGGTCAAGATTAGAAATGCTATACCCGAAGTTAATCTAAACCTCCGATAGACCGAACATAATAAGTGGTGTCATAATTTGTAAGTGCAAATGCAAGAGAAAGAGCGATAAGTAAGTATTTTGTTTTCATATAACTGGATTCACGATTTTGAGTAAAACAAAAAATCATTCTATTTTGTGAATCTTGATTTCTTAAGAGTTTTTAATTACTTTCATTTAAACAAATTACAAATAATCACTAATTCAAAATCAGATTCTTGATTTTCATAAACTTATCTTATTGACACATATTTACATCACCCGTCTATTTTTCAACACCTCTTTATACCAATAATAACTAAGTTTAGGAGTTCGTTTCAACGTTTCATAATTTACATGCACCATACCGAAACGTTTGGAGTAACCATGGTTCCATTCAAAATTGTCCAATAAGCTCCAGGGGAAGTAACCTTTAATAGGATAACCATCGTTAACGGAACGAAGTAGTTGCGCTAAGTAGCTACGATAATAAAAAACACGGTCAATATCTTCAACATAGCCATCGGCATTTGCCTCTGTTCCATCAGCATATCCATTTTCGCTAATAAATATTGGTAGCTCTTTCTGACCAGCAGCATCGCTCACCATACGTACGCCCCAGTAAACAGCTTCAGGCACGATATTTAACCAATTCATATTTCCTTTTGGATAATTTGCTGAAAAGTTTATAGTCTTATATCCGTTAGCATTTTCTGCAGCTTGTACATACATGCCAGTGTAACAATTATATCCAAGTTCATCAAGAGGCTGACTGATAAGTTTCATATCACCAGTATGTATATCTGGTGCATTTTTACCCATATCTTCGAGCCATTTATCCGGATATTTTCCAGTAAGCATAGGCATTATAATTCCAGCGTTTACTTCATCGCGAATAAATGCAAGGCGGGCAGCTTCAATATTTTCGGATGTTTCAATAGTTGGTATAAAGCTGTTGAAATTTTCGGCAGCTGCTACGTAACATTTCTGAGGCGAGGAAGCTCTAATTGCCTGGCAAGCTGTACCATGTGCCAGTAATGCATTGTGAACAACCTGATTAAACTCTTTTTTAGAACCTAATGCTATCGAAGGTGCCATTTTTTTCTTCTGATTTACGCCATAACTCCCGAAGGTCATTGATGCAATTTCATTCAAGGTCATCCAATGTTGTATTCTGTCACCAAGGCGTTTAACGATTATTGAAGCATAATTACCAAAATCATTTGCCACTTCTCTACTTTGCCAGCCTGCATATTTGTCCTGCAATGCCTGCGGTAAATCCCAATGGTACAAAGTTGGATGTGGCATAATTCCATATTTCAACAGTGTATCTACCAGTCGATTGTAATAGTCAACACCCTTTTCATTTACAGTTCCCTTACCATTGGGAAGAATACGTGACCAAGAAATACTGAACCGATAATGTTTAATTCCCAAGGCGGCCATCATTTTTATGTCGTCTTCGTAACGATGGTATTGGTCGCAAGCCACATCGCCAGTAGCACCATTGAAAGTAGTACCTGAAGTATGACTTAATGTATCCCAAATACTTGCACCACGTCCATCTTCATTTGCAGCCCCTTCAACTTGATAAGCAGCAGTTGCTGCACCCCACCAAAAATCGACTGGAAAAGTATTTTTTGTATTGTAATTTAATAACTTTGTTGGTTTTGTTGATAAATTAGATGCTAATAAATCAGGTATACTAGAACCAATCGCTAATGTAGCTGTTGCTAATGCGCTTTTAGTTAAGAATGATCGGCGTGTTATTTTTAATGAATTGTCCATATTTTTCAAATTAATGTTTCTGCAATGACCTTTAAAATATTATTTAAGCTCATATATTGTAGCTTCATAAGGATTAAAATCAAACTGACCGTTTATTATATGAGACTGCGATGGTTTATCGAAATTTGAAATTTAATCTACATTCATCAACCTTTTTTAACCAACTATTCTGTTAAGCTTATATTGTCGTTAATCGAAATGCGTCATACCGTTAAGAAACGGTTGGACGCAGAATCCGCTCAACCGGTTTAAGCAGGTTGTAGGATGATGCGAGCGTCATTAATGTCCTAACATAACACTCGTGCTGTGTTAAGTGTGTTTTTGTTGTTAAGTAATGGTCCAACCGTAAAAAGAAACTGTTGGAGACTACTCCCGACAAACTGCTTATAGCGGTTTGTCGGATGCAATGCGACATTTGGTGCTTAACACAACACAAGTTACTTCAAACTATTTTTGTGGTTATAAATTTAATAATACTAAAAATAGTTTCCCTTCTCACGTTCGTAATTAGGTGTTCACTTTTGGATCTTTTTTGTCTAATAATGTATAATCACCATATATCAAAACAGGATTTGCTTTTCGAAGTTTAGTTATTTTTCGGAAAGAGTTCAACACGCTATTTGAATCTTTCTCCTCAAATAGCACATTGACTTTTTGATTATTTGGATTGACTTTTATCCATGGCTTTCCAGTTGTGAAACCACCATTTATATAAATATTTCACTGAAAAGACACTCCCCTTTATCTATTAATTCAGTAGTTTATTTTACGATTATTTTGGCGGATCTATTTCCTACTCGTACTAAATAAATACCATTCTGTAATCTAATTGAAATATCTGAGCTAAGTGCTATTTGACTCATAACCTTATTACCCATAATTCCATATACTGATATATTATCACCTACATTTACAGCACGCAATTCAATACCTTGATTAACCGCATAACATTTAACAATATCTTTTGTATCAATAAGCTGAGTTGTAAGATTTGGATCTTCAAATGCCCCTACATCAACTCCAACCCGATTCGTATTTCTTTGATCTACCAATGGCGCTCCAGTTGCATATCCAGCATTGATTGCCGAACTTCCTGCACTAATTGCCAATGTTTTTGTAGCTCCA
>Ga0247844_1008113_pt1 | contig 11545 bp, 10 predicted proteins | sample LaCtaG_FD_192421 | JGI IMG/M metagenome (GOLD analysis project Ga0247844, IMG submission 192421) | Freshwater microbial communities from meromictic Lake La Cruz, Castile-La Mancha, Spain - LaCruzMarch201714.5m_1 | ecosystem: Environmental > Aquatic > Freshwater > Lake | place: Spain: Castile-La...
AAGGAATACCACGGATCCTATAACCACCACCTGCGTTGGTCACGGTGGGGCAGGTAAACTGCTGTGTTCCTGGCAATGTGGGTGCCACTGTGTGTGGAACACCTAGACTGATTGAGGTCAAACTTGAAACAGCACCTGACACAGGATATGTGCCATTGGTGAGGTTTGTGACATTGGCAATGGTGACCAAGGCATTACGACCAAATGGGAATGAAGTTTGGTTGGCTATGGTAAAGGTCACACCACAACGAGTCAGGGTCAAACCTGTGAGTGTGCCTGCTGTGGTGTCAATGGGAGGTCCGTTAGGTGTAGCACTGAGAGTGGCAGTGGTAGTGCTGGCTGTGGCGATGATCCAGTAATTGTTGCCTGTGACGATGCCAGTGGCTGTGCCTGTGAGTGTGCCTGTGACACGGATGGCTTGACCCACAGCAGGAGTTGTTGCATTGAAACTGATCTGGCCCTTGGTGCCTGTCACACTTGGTGAACCCAGGGCGGCACGGAAACTTGAAGCCACTGCTGTGATGTCTGCACTTGTGAGTGTCTTGGTGCCATCAGCAAAGGCTTCTGCGGCAGTGGCCTGGAATTGTATGATATGACTGGTTGCTAGGCCACCACCCTGATACTGCGTGGCTATGTCATTGGTGAAACCCGTGGTGGCATAACCGTTGTAGTTTGCGGTTCCTAAAACATCACCTGATTGGCTGGCTGAAGCAGCCACAGAGTTGGTGCCCAACCAAGGGAGATTCACACCTGCCACTGAGTTGCCTTGAGCCTGGCGGAAGTTCAAGGATGCCACAGCATTGCCACCTGCGGCAGTGTCACCAGTGTAATGGATGTATTGTGCGTTGGCTTGAAAACCTGAACCTGTGGTGCCAAAACTTGATGCGGCTGAATAACCGTTATTGTCAGAAATGGTGGTAAATTGGCTCACAGGGAACACATAACTGTTGTTGGTTGTGGCTTGGCTTTCACCACGCAATCTTGTGATGCTGTCAAATATTGAGACACCTGTGCCATTAGGTGTCAACACAATATTGCCGTTGGTGTCGGTGCTGGCAATGGTATTGTCTGTGGCTACACCTACACTGATGTTACCACCAGTTACACCAGCAAAAGCAGGTGAGTCACCTGTGCCTACTGCTTGTCCAATAGCAATTGACATTTCATTGGCATTGGTCTGGCTCACAGTTACGCCAGTGCCTGATGCAAATTTCACAGTGTCTGTGGTTGAATCTGATCCAACCAAGTTTAGATTGGCACCACCTGTGGTGCTTGATGCATCAATGGTGTAGGTTGTGTTGCTGTCTGTGGAACTGATTGTGATTTCATTGGCACTGGTTTGTGTTACAGTAGTAGCACCTGATCCTGCAAATTTGATAGTGTCGGTGGTGGCATCACTTCCTACCAAATTGAAGTTGGCACCACCTGTGGTGCTGGAAGCATCAATGGTGTAGGTTGTGTTGGTGTCATTGCTGTCTACATAAGTCTTTGTGGCCAAATCAGTGTTGTTGATCACACCAGCAGGGTTGATGGTGGCATAGACAGAACTGCCATCGGTAATGTCAATACTGTTGTTACTAGGTCCTAAAACACCTGCGGTGTATTGACCAGTGACAATACGCAAAGGACTAGAACTATCACCACGACCTTGTATGGCAATAAATTTAGCATTGTCAGCATCGTTGGTGTTGAACATTGATGTTGAAGCGGCAGCATTAGTAGTAGCATTAGGCGATAGGATACGCAGGCCAGACTGATTGCCTGAGGTGCTTTGTATTTGAAGTCGATTGAGCCTGTTATTGGCTTCACTGTAAAGTATGTCAGTAGATTGTGCTAGATTGATCACATCGCCAGTGACAGTTAGATCATCGGCTATGGTCACTGAACCTGCGTTCATTGTAATAGCCGTAGTGCTACCTGATCCTTTGATGTCATTGCCAGTGACAACGAGATCACCTGTCAATGTGGCATCGCCATCTACTTCTAAACCGTGTCTTACACGGAAATTTTTATCTGACATGGTTCATTTTCCCCATTGAGTTTGATTAGACTACGATCAGCGTCCTGCTGACTTTGTAGGTTGTCACAGCATTAGTTGGTGTGACTCTTAGCAACACATTACCACCTGAAATGGTTGTGTTTAGTGTAGTTAGGCTGGTATTACTAAACATGTCAGCATAAACTGTTTGATAGGCTGTAGTGCCATCATGCATGACCAGCACTTCCATTACATGCACATCTGATCCAGAACTGATGCTGATCTGATATTTGGCACTGCGATATGAGGCTGCCGCAAATGAATCTAAAGTTTGGTTGGCTGCGGTTGTAGATGTTACAAGTTGTGTAGAATCAAGAAATACTCTGTTGTCAATGTTGACTTGGTTGAATACAAATGTACCACCTGTGAGATAGGCCACTGTGACGAGATCTGTGCTGGCACTGGGACCTGCTGGATTGATAGTGGCATAGGTAGTGGCACCATCTATGACTTGTATGCTGTCACCTGACGCACCCAGCACACCTGCCACAAATTCGCCTGTGCGGATGCTGATAGGAGTGGCTGAACCATCAGCACGGATGTTGATGAACTTGCCGTTGTCAGCATCATTGGTGTTGAACACACTGGATACGGCCACGGCACTGCTGGTGGTATTGGGTGCTTGGATACGCAGGCCTGAAGTGTTGCCTGAGGTGCTTTGTATCACGGGACGATTGAGCCTGTTGTTGGCTTCACTGTAAAAGAATGTTGTGGCTTGATTTAGTAGTAGATCTGATGCTGTAAATTGGATTTGATTTGTGTCAGAATCTAGGCGTAAGTCCTGACCTGAACCGGTGAGAGTGGTAATGAGATTGGTAAAACCACTGGGTGCAATCGTTACATCATCAGCAGTGACACCACTTGTTGTAATGCCAAAGTTATAATGCCAACGAGTGTCAGATTCTTGCCAACCAATCGTGGCATTGGTGCTAGAACCACGCTCTACTTGAATTGTAGCATCACCTATGGTTGTAGCATTACAACGCAGGGTGATGAGATCACCTTCAATACAGACATCGTCACCTACAGTAAGTTCACCTTGTACAGTGGCATTGCCAGTGACTGTGAGATCACCACGAACCACTGTGTTGCCATTGGCGCCAGGCACTGGAACACCACTGCCACCATACAAACTGGTGGTGTCGGTGCCTGCTACTTCTGGTGCTGATGAACCTGAGTATAAACCTATTGTTGATGGCATCGTGCTAGATCCTTATTTGATATTGTATTGGCGATATTGTCTTGGTTGCCATACTGAGGTCAATCTTGTGTGACCTCCTGACCATTTGCCTAAGTTGTTTTGGTCATTGACCACATTCCAGGCTTCTTTGAATTTGGCATCGTAGATGGCAGCATCTGCTTCGTTGTGGCGTTTGATGTAGTATTCACGCAATGTAGCATATACATAACCTTCAGGCCAACTTGCCAACACTTGATTAGTTTGTGTGATTTGGTCTACTAGATAGATGTTGGTGATGGTGCCACCTGTGGGGCTGGTGCCACCTGTGACACTACAGGTGATTGAAGTACCAGAGTTCACTGCTGTGACCACAACACTGGTATAGCCTGTGCCAAAATTACCTGTGCCGGGTGTGGCATCAATTTCGTCACCTGCGGCAAGACCATCTGTTGAACTCATGCCTGTGATGGCAATGGTCCAAGGACCAGAACCTGATATGGGATTGATGCTGCCAGTGGTTGAAATCAGTTGATCCACGACAGGCGAGAACAGCAAAGGCCAGGCCTTGTAGTAATACATGTTGATGAGATCACCTGCGGCCACATAAGGTAGGAATTCATAGTGATCATACACTTCTGAGAACTTGCCACGGATCACTGCGGGCACATTCACTGGTTGTAGATACAGTTGTGCGATCATGCCTTGTGTGATGATGTCTCTGTCACCAATGCGATCGTAGATGATCCAAGGACCTGTTTGGCTTGAACTTTGGCCTGAACTGGTAAACACCAATTGACCACTCACTGTGCTGGCATTGTTGACACTGAGTGTGATCACTGTGCCAATGCCGCCTGTGCCCGAGATATTGGTAATTTGTGCTCCATTGCCAACACCTGTGCCTGTGACCAACATAGTGGTCGTGATGGTCTGTGCTGGAATGCTGGTCAGTGTGATGGTATTCTGTCCTGCGGTGCCTGTGGCCGTGGCAGTGGTCACAACTTGCTGGCCCTGTTTGAAAAACAGGATTGGTTTGTTCATGTCACCAGGAATAGGAATATGGCCATAAGCATCAGCAATGCCAATGTTTTCCACAGCATAAGGATCACTTCTAAGTGCTGGCAGTTCAATGTTACGCATGCTCATCTCTGCCATGAATATGCATTGCTTGATTTCTGTGTCGTTGGTGCTGCCTGTGAAATCTTTGACGAAATCAACTAAGGCATCAGCATCAGGTAGTATAAACATGGATTAGTGTCCCTTGAAATATCGTTGTTGACCCTTTTTGGTAGGGTAAGGCACTGTGACTGGAATAGGTAACTTGCCACCAGGATATGCTATGTATTCTGGGTATTCCTGTTCTACTACTCGGTAGAACTGTGCCTTGAGTGTTCTGTCGTGTTTGAGTGCATTCCAAGGAATACCATCAAAGTATTGATCACTGATGCGGATGCTGATCACATATGGTAATTCCATCCACTTATAAGTCAATTTACCATCTTCGCCAATGGGTGCTAAAGGATCTGGCACGCCCTGTTCTGCGGCATGCCTGTAGTTCTTTACACGCAGTTTAATTTCTTCTGTGTTTTGCTGTTCTCTTCGGATGTAGAACTGGCCATCTTCACGACCAGTTGTGGTAATGATGTTGCCGGATTTGTTGGTAGCAGTCCTGGTCCAATCGCCTTTCATGCTACGATAAAGGTCATTGTTTTGCAACAGGCGATCTGCTATGCCATTATGGCCAGTGACCATACCACCGTGATCTTGGCGGTAATAATCCCAGTTCTTTTCTGGGTCTGTGTTGTCTAGATAGTCTGGGTTGTCGTGATCATTCATGCGAGTATTTAGTCCTGATCCAGATAGTGGTCATAACGAAGGGCTCCTAAGAGCCCTTCGTGGGTCACGCAAATCCAGTTATGGATTAGGGTGTTACATCGCCTGCGCCAAAGTTGACACGGCTTACTGTTGCACTTGCTCGTGGTGTAGTAACCAATGAACCAGAGTTGGTGATGTTGTTCAACATCGCAACACCTGCTGGGTTACGCACGATCAATGTGCCTTCCATGATGAACTGGTCTAGAGAAGCATCAGAATTACTAAACACTTCGTTGTTGGGACCTAGGTCACGCAACGAACCCCACTGAACTACATCTTCGTTCAAGAAGTAGATGCTGTTGCTGACACCTGCTTGATCCATGATCCAAGAATCCATGATCTCGTAGGTGTAGTTGAAGTCGCCTTCGTAGGTCTGGATTGTGTCGCCTCTTTCAACATTACGACGGTTGATAGAAGTGTTAGAACTACCAATGTTGTCACTGATGATGGTTCTTAGTGAAGTAGGAGCAACCATGCAACGGATCTTGGCATTGTAACGCTGTTCTGCTGTGGTCACCAACTGCTTGTAAAGCACAGGACTGAACACTTGGTTAGTGAATGTGCCTGAGTAGTAGTAAGAACCGTTGGCATAGATACGCAATGCGTTAGAGATCTGTGTTGCTGAGTCAGTGTCTTCGTTGTTGAAGAATGTGTCCAAACCACTCACAGAACCTGAAGTAGTGTTGAAACTCATTGTGCCTGCGAACGAAGCCAATGAACCCATACGACGGCCTGTTTGGCCTGCTGGCAAGCCAGGGGCTGTGCCTGACTGACCAGCATACTTGGTGCCGATCTGGTCGTTACGAACCAATTGTAGTTCCACATCAAACATTAATTGAATTAATTGTTTAACTTCTTGGTAGGCAGCGGGATCTCCACCAGACTGCATCACTGCACGGGCTGTGCCAGTGGCAGCAATAACTGTTGAGAAGATCTGGGTGTAGTTACCCAAGTTGTAACGCTGATTGGCTGAACTAACTGCGGCGCCTTCAAGTTGTGCTTGAACGGCTGGAGCACGGTAAATGTCATCAGTCCATAGTGGTAGAGTTGAGTTTACCTTGCGTTTTTTGCTCATACACATGTTGAGCACGGGAGTGTCATCTTTGACACGGTTGGATACATCTAGGTCTAAGTCTTTGACAACGATGTCTGAACCATATGCGGTTGTGCCGTTACCAATTTGACTTGTGGTGATTTGTGCCATTTTATTATTCCTTTAGTAAATGGTTTATCTTGAACCTCTACCTGCACGAATACTCTGTAATCGTTGAACAAGTAGGTCCTCGGCGGCTTTCTTGTCGCCTTTATTGGCTTGTTCACGAAGTTTGCTTAGGTCATCTCCACCACGGTTGTTGGGTGTAGAACTACCTTTGCGGCCAGTCAATTGAGCCATGCTAGAACCTGCTGATTTAGGTGTAGGCTTGTCACGATATCGCAATCCGTCTCTGATCAAACTCAGCAGATATTCATCACTGCTGACAAGATCAATGTTGGCAACACCTGGCACGATTTCACCACGAGCCTCGGGCCAAAGTTTAGCAACTTTTTCACGCACTTCATTGTAGACATATTCGTTTTTCAACTCTTTGTCTTGGAAATTCTTGCGTGAATATTCCAAACGCTCTGACACCTGTTGAGCACGAACTTGTCTGAACTGGTCTACTGCTGGACGCAATTTGGCAATCTGATTTTGTTGCTGGCGCATATACTGTTCGTTCTGAGCCATGCTTGCCTGGATCCTAGCGACCTGTGCAGGGTCTTGTGTTCTACTCAACTGTTGCTGGAAGGTTGCTTGATAACCTTGTGTTTTCACAATTTCATCATAGGCCTTTTGCAACTTTGGCTGTATCGTGAATTCCATTGCCAGTGCCAAACCTTCTTGGCGACTACGCACATCCTTCAAATACTCATCAAATTCAGCCTTTTCAATTTTCAATTGACGGGCTTCTTCGTGTATTGCTGATCCTTGACCTAGTATTGCGGCGGCTTTCTTAGCATCAATTATCACTTCTTGGCCATTCTTCATAAATTTGAATTTGGCGTTTGGGTTTGTTTCTGCAAACTCAATAAAGTCGATAAGTTCTTCTGCTGAGGAATCATTTCTGTCAGTGCTTACAGTTTCCTGGGCATCTGCTTCTTGATTGCCATCTACAATATCAATGTCACTGGTGTCAGTAACTTCTGGCTCAACATTTTCCGTTGTTGCCACAGGGCCGGATTCTGCTGCCGCATCGTCCTGACCTGTTGCAGTCTGTTCAGTTGCACGAAGTTGATTACGCACTGTCTGCTTTTGCATGGCGGTCATCTTAGATGCAATTGCGTCCAAACTTGGAACTGCGGGTGATTCAGTGCCCGTGCTACTAGAAGCATTAGGGGTGATCGTATCTGTCATTTTTTACCTTTTCTAGGGCCGATTAGGGTTACCTTGTGAGTTTATTTAGCCATTTGATCTGTCAAATTGAGTCTAAATTCTTTTCTGCAGCCAACATTTTGTTTTTCTTGAAGACTGCTCGTTTTAGGCTGTTGACAAAAGCATCAACACCTGATAATTGATTGGCCAGAGCCACACGCTCGGCGTTGGCTTCTGCTGAGTGTCCAGTGATGTTGACCAATGCATCATTGATTTCAAATCTAAAATGATGCACAAACATAGCCAAATCTCTATTGGCCACTAAATTTTCAGCCAAAGAACCATACTGCTTGACAGCATCTCGCTGAGCAGGAGTAAGGTTCTTGATATTGCTGGTATCTACGGTAAGCCTACGATTGTAGGCTTCTACTACTTCTTGATCAATCATTGCATTTCCTTTAGGTTATATCAACTGTAGACTTTGGGATCTCCCGCAGCCACAGCCATAAAGTCAAGTTGGCTTTCGGCATCAACTCCTTCAGTTTCGGCAGCAATCTGCTGAGCCTTGACTGTGTCAAGGTTGGCTTTGGCTAACCTTACTTTGTCTTCTGGGCTTGGTTCACGAGTCTTGGCTGCTTCTTCGGCTCGTTGAATCATTTGTGCCACTTCCTGATCACTTGGCAAATAGGTATCACTGTCTTTGACACCCACCACATATAGGGTATCAGCAAATGGTTTCTTGATTTTCTTATAAATTTCTGGGCTCAGTGTACCAGACTGGGCCATCTGTTGGACTGTTTGATACAGTTCTTGCTGACATTTTTGGATGATCTGTAATCTGCTGATGGCGTTTTCATCACTCATCATGCCCAATGCCAGTTCCATGTGAACTTGTTTGCGATCGCAGAAGTTCATGTCATCAAAGGCTTGATAATCTAAGAACACTGGTTGTTTGTCAGGATGAAATTCTTGTGCCAGTTTCTTCACACCATAGTCATCACCATACTGGATCAGAGTTCGCCATACCAAATACAAGGCTTCACGCAGGCCTTCGGCACTATTACGAACTGTGTTGTCTTGGATGATCTGATTGGGGCTTAGAGCCATCTGTAGTTTGATGCCTGAGTTACCAGGTGCCATCACTTCTGGATTGAACACATCTTGTGGAGTAGTCATACCAACCATAGACATAGTATCTTGTTGGATACGGTTCATGGCCACTTCAAGAAACTGTAAATTACCTGATGGAGGAGGCATTTGGTAAATGTCTTTGCTGGGATCAAATTTTGAGTCCAAGATAAAGATTGCTGATTCACCGTCTTGGATCATTTCAAAATCAACACGATCTGGTTTGACACCAATACGAGGAGTTGCTGTGAGCAGGCCTAACTGAATCTCAGCACGAGCCGCTGATGTTTTGTATTCCTGCATGGGAATCACCGATTCGCCAATGCTCATGCCATAAAAGTTGCCAGGCAAGGGTTTTGGACACATGTTGGCCACAGGAATGAATTCTACTTCACGGGCGGAAATAATATATGAACCTGAATAGATCAATTCAACAAGTTCTAGTTCACCATCACCATCAATGTCATATTTGTTCCATACTGTAACAATACTGACCTGGCGGCTATCGGGATCAGCACTTGCGGCACTTGAAACTGGAATACCCATCACAGGCACTGAGTCTCTGGCATGGATGGCCAAGTTGTTCAGTACTGAACCTGCTTGGTAAGCACCGTTCATGTTGTATTCAGCATGGCGTTCAAATTCTTCTAGGTTGTCACTGATGCTGGGATACAAGTCTGTGGCTTCCTGGATGGTCATTGGATCATAGTAGCCGCAGAAAGGTTGGTCACGCATCTGTGGCACTGTGGGATCACAGATCCAATAATGTTGTGCGATGGGATGGAATCTGATGTTGATGTTGTAGCCAGTGAGTTTGTATTTGGCTTTGTAAATTGTGTTTCTAGCAATGCTTTGGTTGATGATAGATTCTTCATCGGCAGCCTGTGCTGTTTCAGGCATGACAAGGTCTTGATCTTCAGGTAAACTACGCAGGCTTTCAATCTGTTGATTGACCATTGTTTCTGCTTGTTCTGCCTGCATCTGACCCAACAACTGAGTAGATTCAGCCATCACACGATCCATCTCTACCCTGCTACGGCGTTTGTTTTGACGAAGTGCAGTTAGTCCTGAATCTGCGGCCTGTAGTTCAAATGCTTTTAGTTGATCATTGGTTCCTTCAATTTCCACATAACGAGTGATAGGTTCACGGATAGGTTTGATCATCATCATGCCATTTTTATGCATGGCAGCATCCATGACCCAGCGTTCTAGTGTAAAGTGCGGATCATTCATTTGGTTTACTACTTTAGAAACCATGTTTGTGGCCTGGCGAGCCGCAGTTTCATCTTCAGTACCATCTGCCACGAACTCAAAATTGATTTCGCCACTAGGCAGTAGGCCTTTGGTGATCACTGCTGTGGCATAATCTACCACTGGCTTTACTGAGGGATGGATGTAGTCAATGCCATTTACAGGTGCTGTGGAATCTGTCACAGCCAAGCACAAATAGTGATAATCTGTGGCTCTGTTCACAGCATTTTTGGTGCCCAAGTATCGCAGATAAGATGCCATCTTTACATCCATTTGATTTTTCATACGGACAAAAGTGGCGTTTTGTTTTATGTTTTGATTTATATCTTGGACTGGTGTATTTTTTATATCAAGCATCTACTGGATCCTTTGTTAGATCGTTTATTTAGTATCGTTTGATTTTTGGTCTTTAGAACGCTCTACGATGTCGTAGAACCAGTCACTGCCGGCTGACCATTTGCGTGTGCCGTCCACAGTCCATAAGTGCCGTGCGGCTTGGAAATCTGGGCGTTTGATTTCCATGGGCACCAGGCTTTGATCATACCATTGGCATCTGTTGTTGGGCTGAATGGCAAACTGCCCATTTTCTAGTTTGATAAAGTTGAAACTCTTGTGTTCTTCAGCAACTTCAGTGAAACCTGTGTCTATGTCCTGGCCGTCAGCACAAAAATCTACTGTGAACATGTATTGTCCGTGATAACACTCACGATCTTTGCCCATAAACTTGACACCTAGATTACGCAGGCCAATTTTTTCAACGATGGTAAAACGATAGCCCATGCAGTCCCATAACTGCAATTGATCAATAGGCAAGGTTCCTGTGTGATCAGTTCGCCACACATAAGCATGTATAGGCAGTTTATCATACAAGGCTCCATAGTTGGGCAACAGACTTTCAATTCTAAACACTTGTCCTCTAAGTGCTTTGAGACTGACCCAGATAGCAGGTTCTAGTTCTCCGTGACCTCGTTCAAAGTTGTAGAGGAATTCTCGTTTGACAAAACATTTCACGGGTGGTAAACTAGCAACGATGTAACTCATATAAATTCTCCTGGAGTGATGATCTTGGGTTGAGCAAGTTCTGCACTCAATGCACAGGCTTGACACATGTGATCTTCAGCATCAAGTCCTGAATCACCATCTTCTATCACTTGGTTTGGACGGGCATCTAAGCCATAGGCAGCAAATGGTACATCTGCTGTTTTCAGCATGGTGATCATGGATTCTAAGTGCCTAGGGCAAAGCAAAACAGGGGCGCCTCCTTCACCAACTACAATAAGGTTGGTGGCTAGGCTGGGGTTTGCGTCTGACATAATGATCCTTGTTTTTTTAGAGCCCATGTTGCGGCTACTTTTGCTTTTCGTTCTTCTGTCCATGGAGATCTTGTAATGCCTTTTCTCCTTGGTCTTTTAGATGCTTCTGCTATCTTAGCCAATGCTTCTGGCGAATGTTTACTTCCTTTTATCCAACCAAGTCCATTTTGGTGCGACTGACTGTGATTTTCATTACATGTAATCTTTACAACATTATCAGGATGATATGGACCAATATCTCCTTTGCGAGCCATAACCAACTGACCTGATTTGTTACCTCTGTTTACGATATCATCACCCCACCATTCCAACCAAGACTCATATGTAAAATGCCAATCAATATTGCGCATTTTGGCGCTATTTTTTTGTATATGGTATTTGTGTCTGATTATATCTCTCATGTTGATTCCTTA
>Ga0247844_1008118_pt1 | contig 11542 bp, 8 predicted proteins | sample LaCtaG_FD_192421 | JGI IMG/M metagenome (GOLD analysis project Ga0247844, IMG submission 192421) | Freshwater microbial communities from meromictic Lake La Cruz, Castile-La Mancha, Spain - LaCruzMarch201714.5m_1 | ecosystem: Environmental > Aquatic > Freshwater > Lake | place: Spain: Castile-La...
TTTGATCAAAAATTGAAACTTCATATTTAGGATGTCCTTTGTTTAGATGAACGATGGTTAGACTTGAAAATAGTCGAAGGTTTCATCAAGCATCCTTTAAGGTTGGGTTAAAATGGGATTGACACAACGAGAAAGGCGTACTTGTTGGAAGGTTTCCCAATCGGCAAGCACAGCCCCTTCCTTTTTCCAGACCTCGAACAGCGGGGCAAAATCCAAAACCCGTATTTCGGATGTATTCCAAAGCAGGGTGATCTTGAAAGGCATGACCTCGATGATGCGGGCGATTTTTGGCAAGCGTATCATCACAAGGGTATTTTCTCCAACTTCAAAAAAACATCCTTCAGGTGATCGAAATCTGCATCAGTGGTAACCAAGGTTGCACCCGTTGCATGAGCCGTTGCTGCAATCCATAGGTCATTCTTGCCCATGTTTCGAGCAGAAAAAGGGCTCGACATTCGGGAGAGTTTCCCCTGTGAATAAGCATCAATGTCTGCGTAAGCTTGTAAGAGTTTTTTATCACTCCCGCTGATGTCAACAATGAAAAGTGCGTCAAGCATTCTCTGAAGGGCAGTCATTCTCTTTTCATTCCAATTTTGTTGCTCTGCAAAAGACAATATCTCGCCTTGCGTGGCCACAGAAAGGATGATAAAAGCGTCAGGCTCGGTAAGTCGACAGGTTTCCTCCACACGGCGGTACACCTCATGTTCGCGGACATAAAAAACGAGGATATTGGTATCCAATACAAAGCGTCTCATCGGGTTAGAATTTTAAGGTCATCTTCTATGCTTTGTCCCGCTTCAGTTAGGATACCAATAAAATTGCCAAAACGGTTTTGCAATCCTTTTTGCTGGATTTGGCGTTCCAATTGTTGTTCCACCGTCTCGCGGCGCGGTGGCCTGGAAAAATAATCATCTTTTTCAGAAGGCTCAAACATACGCTCGACTTCCACAAACGCCATGCGACCACTGGGTCGAAAATGTGCTGTGCCAGAGATTGTCACTTTTTTACCCCAATATTTGCTCGCTTCACCAGTCAGTAAGCCTTCAGCCAAAACTCCATTGAGGCTACGGCCCTCTTCCGTTAAAATCACGATTTTTGATTTCGAATATTGAAGCATCTCCACCATTCCACTCAAAATAATAGGTGCTGGATCGGGGGTACGATCTTCCATGGATTTTATTCGTTGAAAATCCTTCCGCATAAGGCTTAACTCGGGTGCCCCCCCTTCATTCTGTAGGCTAAACACCTCATTATCATCCAGAAACAGTTTTTTGAAATCCTGCAAATCATTAAGCAACGGTTTATCCAAATAATCGGAGTCATCACCGCTGTCAGACAGCGCGTCTGCAAATGTTTCCATGACCAGGGCTAAAGGCGACTGGTTGGGTAAGCGTTCCAGCAGATCAGGCTTGAAGAAGTCTCCCTGAATATGCGCCAGTGTATTTTTGAATGGCTCGCATTCCAATTGGAGCACGGTACTTCCAGGTTTCAGACCTTTTAGCCGTATACGTAGCGCATCATTGATCTTGCGGGTCTCGCGTCCCTTCGACTGACTGGCGCCAAGCAAACGGATTTGAAGGGCGCCTTTGGCAATATCCCGCAATCCATTGGCCAACTGGGCCAATCGATCCAGGTCAATCGCGCCATCATCTTGCGGTGCGCCGGAAATTTTTAGTTCGTATTGCATAGGGAAAGTGGCCTCCTTTTATGGAATGGAAGACAAAAGTAAGTATTTTGGGTTGGATTAGTGCTGGGCTGCTTGGCGCCTGAAAGACTTTACCTCAAACCCCCAGCACCTTCATACTCTCCTCCCCAAACTGACTCACCACCCTAACCGCAATCTTCCGCCCAGCCCTCCGCTCGATCGGGTGTGAGCGAAACCCATACAACAGGTCAAATGCCTCCTCATCCAACTCAACCCGCAAGGTGCGCTCGGCGTTTTTCTTCGTTTGTTGCTTGGCCAGATCGGATAGTCCACGTTTCCATTTGTTGAACTCGTCTTTGTCGCCGCCGCAGAAGAAGACCTGTTGGACAATGAAGTTGGAACCATCGTAATCGTCGTCCACCATCCAGTAGGCGATGTCGGATACGGAACGGGCGCGGACCTCGTCGCGGATAGGGTCGTAGATGTCGAGTCCCTGGATCTCGATCTGTATATGCGTTGTAGTGAGGGTCTGACTTGAAGTCAGACCCTCACTTGCCGGAACAATCACCACATCCGGCTCGCCAATGGTGACAAAACTCGCCGCTTTTTTGTCCTTTTTGGTGAGGCCCTCTTGCAGGAGGTCGTCGTGCATACGCACTTTGGTGACCTCGAAGGAGCCCATGCTCATGGTGACGCTCTGATTGCTGATGTCGCTTTCAAAACTAAAGCCGAGGATGATGAGCCAATCCGCATCGCCACGGGAGCGACATTCTTTGACGGCCTCGTTCACGCTTTGTTTGCTGACGGTGCCGAATTGCGGCCCGATGTGCAGGTATGCCTTGCGCTCGCCGGAGGCCGAATTGAAGTAACCCTCGGCGTGCAGGTGTGGACTGCCGATGCGCTCCACGCGACTGAACACCGCCCGTTCGTTTTTAGCTCCGTTCATGACACCGGTGGCTTTTAGGTGCTCGAATACGCGCTCCTCGAAAGTGCCCGAAGCGCCGGGTTGCTCGCTGCCGTCTGAGGAGGCCTGGAGCGACTCCGCGGATTGCGGTTCATAGTTCTGCAAAGTTTCTACGGTGAAAGGCCCGGCCACGCGCAGGCGGGACTTATCTTCGTAGGGTTTGTCGTACAGGGTTTCCGTGGAGGGCGGCTCGTCGTTGGCGAGGCTTTTTAGGGTGATGTGGGGCACTTCTTCATAGACAAAGCCCTGGCGGACATCACCAACGTTGGATTCAGGCGGTGACTTGAAGTCACCGCCTGAATTGCCCGGCTTGGGCGTGATCTTCTTGACGATCTTGCCGTTTTTCTCCGTCGTTTCTACCTGCACATTGCTGTACAGATGATAGTACGGAAACACAGCGGTCATAAGCCGGGTCTTGGAGATGTTGAGCGCGATACGGCTAGTATCCAGCGTGATCCAGCGCCGACCCCATTGCTCCGCGACGTAGGCAGTGGTGCCGCTGCCGCAGGTGGGATCGAGGACTAGGTCGCCGGGGTCGGTAGCCATAAGAAGGCAACGTTTAATTGCTTCCGCAGCAGTCTGCACAACATATAATTTTTCGCCTGTAAATCCTCTTTCTCCCAACCCAAGCCAAATATTGTTAATAGGGGCAACTGGAAAATCATCCAAATACCTTTTGTATTCGATCCTATTTCCAATCGCAATAATCCTGTTTATCTGAGATAGTTTTTTCAAACCTTCAACGCTCGTTTTCCAGTGAGAGCCTTTTGGAGCAGTGTAGATTTTTCCTTGGAATTCAAATGGCAAACTGCCATTCGCTGTCTCACCAGTTGACATCAATGGTGTTCCATCAAATATTTTAAAGTTATTTGGCAATTCAGAAATGTTGTTTTTTTCATCTTTTGTCATTGATCGCCATTCCCCTGATTCTGTATTTTCCACCAAAGTATATCCGGTTGCTCCTTCGGAACCAGCTTCTTTAATAGTTAGCAATTGCCTGTATTTCAATAGGTTAATATCTTTTGCGTACCAGATAATAAAATCATTGACGCAGGCTAAAAGGTTTGAACTTGCTCCACCTGTTTTTGTGAAAGTTATAAGACTCACAAAATTCTGACTACCAAAAACCTCATCCATCAAGCATCGCACGAGGTGTACATTTTCATCCGAGATCTGGACAAAGCAGGAGCCGGACTCCGTGAGCAATTCGCGGGCCACGAGCAGGCGGTCGCGCAGGTACGTGAGGTAGGAATGGATGCCGAGTTCCCAGGTATCGCGGAAGGCTTTGATCTGTTCGGGTTCTGAGGAAAGGTGTTCATCGGAGCCGTCTTTTACGTCGCGGTCATGGAGTTTGAGTTGCCAGTTGGAGCCGTACTTGATGCCATACGGCGGGTCGAAATACATCATCTGTACCTTTCCGGCAAAACCTTCGCGCTCCAGCAGGCTGGTCATGGTCAGCAGGGAATCGCCCTGAATGAGGCGGTTGCTCCAGTCGCCCTGGTGGCGGTAGTATTCGCCCACCTTCTCGAACTCGTCCATGTCGAGCGTATTGCCAAATATCTCGCGCACATCCGGGGCAAACAGGCCCAGTTGGTCGCCCTGCTTGGGAGCGTCCTGTATTTGCCGGTACAATTTGCGGATCAACAACTCCGGGCTGATATGCTCGTGGCGGTACAGCGAGCGGATGTCCACTTCGAGGGCATCGGCATTATCTTCCGGGCCATACTTGTTCATCCAGTACAACTCCGGGTCCTGCCCACGCTGGGTAATGGGGTTGAGCGGCAACTCCGTTTTGGATTTGCGGTCTTGTATGGCGGATTCTTCCATGCCGGCCTCTTCCTTGGAGGGGATGAGGGGACGGGTGGAGGATTTATGTTTGTAGGATTGCATGATTAAGCCTTATTTAGGTTGGTTTGAGGAAAAGAACAGTTTGTACAAATTTTCGCGAATTCCAAGGATTTCTTGATTGGTTTCCGATGCAGACTTTCCTTCTTTTCGTTGTTCGTTTACAATTTTTCGGAATTTAATCTCCAGTTTTTCCAATTCTGCCTGATAGCGTTCATCTTCCTCTTTGTTTGCAGGTTTTTTTCGTGATGCAAGGATAAATAAAATATTTGGCCTGACTTCGTCTTCATTGGATGGATGAAACATTTTGAAAAGTTCAGCGGTATCTAATGCATTAATGCAGATATCCAAGGCAAATTCGGTGTCTTTGATTTTTGCTTTGGATGTTTCCAGTATCCAACTAAATGCAAGTGCCACAAACAGGGAAATTATTAAAAAGAAGGAAACTAAGTACAAAACAGATGCAATATGGGGAGACTTAGAGGTTTTGTCGAGACTTAAGGTGATTTTCGTTTGGCTTATAAATCTAATTGCGAATTGATCATCCTGATTGTGGAGTTTGAAATAAGCAATAACTTTATGAGGATCCGTAATATCTACATTGCTAGATTTATATGATGCTTTAAATAGGGGGTTTTGAGGGCCGATGAAGTTACTTAAATGGCCTGATTGAGCTGTAACACATATTACCGAGGAACCATTTTGATAGGGGCTAATATTGAATTCTAAAGCACTATTTCCTTCAATTTCAAGGGTAGAAGCTCCGGTTATTGGATGGCCACCTTGCAAATTATCTTGATAATACAAAGTGTAGTCCGGGGCGGTGGCAGAAAGCGATTCATTGTTTAAGATTTGGCCTAATACGGCAATATTGCATCCAACAGCAGCAATAATACCAATTCCAACAAACCCGCGTTTCCAAAAGGTAATAGACAACAAAATAGATAAAGTAGCCAAAGTTATTCCTGAAAACACAACATCAATAATGGCTGCGGCAAAAGAAAGGTTTAGCTGGATTAGTATTAAGTAGGCGATCAGGATAATACCCGAAACTGCATATACGATGTTTTGATACACCTTCCTTCCAGACTTTTCCTTTATTAAATCTGGAGCATACTGAAAGAAAATAAAGGACAAAAGAAACGCACAGTTGTTCAAAGTTGATGCAATACCACCAATAATATTCGAGAATTCCTTATCGGTATCGGCATTCCGGTCAATAAGATTGAACAAGTCATTGATACACCATAAAGCAAGTGCAATCGAAAAAAGTTTGAGGGATTTATCAAGGGTCTCCTTGTCCCCGGCAGGCAGCTGACGTTTGTAGTAAAACCAGATGTCTAATAATATTCCAATTGTGAAGATACTCGCCAGAAAGTGGGTTAGGGAGGTGATGCTGAAGTCCATTGTTGTGGGGGGGGATTTGGTTTAGAATTTTAATATTACAGTTAGATGTTGATATGTTTTATGATCTGAGTGATGATTTGTAAGTTTGATGCCATAAAACTCTCTCCTAAATCATTTATGCTCTGTAGCTTCTGGGCGGCAACTTTGTATCGTTCTTGCGGTTTTGTATGGCGGAGTCTTCTTTACCGGCCTCTTCTATTGGAGAGGATGAGGGGCGGGTGGAGGATTTATGTTTGTAGGATTGCATGATTATTTTGTGTTGGTCTTAAATCTTGGATTTTGGTACAGCGCAAACATTTCCAGTCATTAAACTCGTCAAGTGGTATAAAAACTGCCGTGGGCAGGTTTCAATCGATTCTGACATTATCGTGTATAGCTCACCTGTCATGATTTTATCAACAACAGTAGGGCGGTATCTTGCAACATTCCCCCAGTAGAAAATCAGCAAATAAACATTTGCTAGTTGATGAAATGGGTTAGTGTTCAAGTTAACATAGAATTTATATCCTTCTCTTGTCAACAAAGTGTTTAGTTCCAAATTTTTATATTCCTTGCAAATGTTTTTATATATTACTGGCAGATTTGAACTGCTTCCAGTCCTATAAGATTTCTTTTTAACGCTTTGAAAAATTGCACAACCATCTTTATGATCTTCTATCTGTTTAAAATAAGAAAGTCTATGCCCTTTTAAGAACTTTTCGGTAGGCAGTCGACTTTCGTTTTCCTTTTTATATTTTATTTCGGTAAAAAGTTTATTGTGATCAACATTAGAAATAAAATCTATTTCAACTGGCAAATATTTTCGTTTAGGCATTTGGCCCAATGAAAATACAATTTCATGTATTTCAGGAATATCTGAAAACACTTTATTTAATTCAATCGTTGTTTGCCCTTTTATTGGTCTATCCAATGATTTGCAGAATTCTTGAAATATATTTATACAATTACTCATCTTTCCATAGATTTTTATTTCAAAATCAATTTCTGTTAGAGTAAACCCATGACTCTCTTGTTTGATTTCCAAGTCTAAACCTTTGGAGCACAAAAAAGCTTTAACCAAATTTAAAAGCGAATAATATACAAGTGTTGCTTTAGTAGGCAGTTTTATTTTATCCGCAGCATCTTGGAATCCTTCGGACTGTTCAATAAAATATTTTGCTTTTACCAGCCTAGATTTATTGTCACCTCTAGAGTTTTTTATCTTGATTTCCAACCAAGCCCTTAGAAATGCCCAAGGGTCTGAAGTTAATACCAGAGAGGCCCCTGGCTCAACATCAAAGGGGAAAAACTTAATTGTTTGGTATTTATACTTTGCAATTTCCTTTTCTTCAGATAATTTTGCCATAATACATTAATTTACAGGCTTAATTCCCTTTCTAGAAGGATAAAGAATGTCATAATTTCTTTTAAGTTCAAGACTTATTTTCTTTTTTTCAGTCCAAACTTTTGTAACAACAACATCTAGTTTTTGGCCAATAACAAGATTTTCTTTGTGGTTTTCGTATTCGTAGCCAGCCATTCTAAATGAATTACTTGTGATTCTCCCAAAAATACCAGGGTCAATTTCGACAGTTACAATCTGATCCTCAATTTTAACTACTTGACCTGTTCTAGATATTCCAACCGAATATAAATTTTTAAACTGAGGCCAAGGATTGTCAATTACTTGTCTTTTACTTACCCGTATCGTCCTGTTTTTTTCGTCAATATAAATAACCTTTACGTCAATAAATTTTCCAATTAAATTTTCTGGATAAGAATCAATGTCATTAACCCATGAAAGTTCATCTAATGGAAGTTTTACCTCTATATCCGCACCATACATACATATTAGGTACAGCCCGCCAAATGCCGTAGGCACAACAGAAATTGTTTCACCTTCGACAGGGATTTGTGATTTTATCCAAGGATCATCTTCATTAAATCTTCTGGTTAATTCGATGTTTCCAGTTGACATATCAATATCCTTAATCAAAAAGTTATAATCCGAACCAACTGAAAAAAATATTCTACAATCTAGGCATGTATTCCAATCCACCTCACTCCTTTTGACATGGCCAGTTAGTGTGTTGAAACTAATTACAGCGGCGTCTATTGAGACATCTATTACTTTACCTGTAATCTTGCATCCTACATTAATTCCAGATTCAGAAAGGTGCGATTCAAGAGAAGTGTCAAAAAACAGAGTATTAAACCGGACAAGTGCTATTTTTAGAGACCCGTAACTTAAAACTCTATTTTCAGAAAGTCGATAAACATTCGGATCGTCAAATCGATTGTCTTTATTTATTGAGTTAATGAGTCTAGCAAAGAAATCCCATGATTTTGGGAAAGCAACGATATAAACGCTATTGCAACCTATATAGAAATTTTTTCTAAGCCTTTTAAGATAAGGATTCACACCTTGTGCAGATGCATAGTCGCTTTTTGCTAACAAAATTACACCAACCCCAAAAATTGAACTGGAATATTGCAATTCATTTATTTCATTCACCTCTCTATTGGCGATTGCCAATAAAAAGTCAAGGAATTTAATTACTTCATCAGTTCTATTTAACTTATCAGAATCGGCGTAGATACCTTCCCCAACATAATTTAGTTCATTAATAAATATTGATACAAAAAAACCCTTCCTATCTATTGAGATTAAGTCTCTTAATAGGTCATTTATTCTCTGATCCTCTGCTATTTCAGGCGATAAAAAATGCTTTGTAAAAACTAGTTTAGCGTGGTTGTCAATATTGTCTGCTAGTTTTTTTAGAAAAGCGAGATCAATTGCTTTAGTTACATAAGGATCAATATTTGGTCTTATATGTGGACAAATAATGGTTGGAAGTGCAATTTTCGCAGCCATTAATAGATTCTGAGATTGATCATCTGTTTCTTTAAAGCGAATAATAAGTTTTCCGTTTTTTTTAATGACATCATTTCGATCTGTTGAAAGATCAATTTTAAATTTTATTTCGGACTTTTTGCCACAATTTGAGATGTCGCTCAAATTTTTTTCAAAAAATTTGTTTAATTTGGTAGTAAGCGAAGATTTTACGTATGATCTTCCAAACCATTTTAACAATTTAAAAAAAGGAGTGACTATCAACAACTTTAGTTTCTCTGCCCTTTCAGGATTTTGAACTATTAATACCAATACCAGTACTAATATGGTTGGCAGTCCATAATTGGTCAGTTTTTCTATCAATTCTTGAAATAGTTTATCAAACATAAGTCTCTATTTTTTTAAATTTTCAATACATTCAATTTCACTGCAAACAATTTTCAATTCTTCTCCATCCGCCATGATTGCTCCGATATTATCCCATACGAGTAGTTTGTTGCAAACTGAACAAGCCAATTTTCCTTCCTTCAACATTGAATACAAATCAAATTCTTCAAGCACTTTAGCAAGATCAGAATCAACAATGCCGTCAATTTTAATTTTTTCCATCACTTATTATTGATAGTTAAAGAAATAAGAGTTTGCAAATTTTTCAACTCCCCACCAACCTCCAAAAATCGCCATTCCCCCTCACCCAACTCCGCATACAACCCCCGCACCGCATTCACTGCCGGCACCCAATACGTCTCCGTAAAGTGCTTTTTTTCGGCTTTATACTGTTTGTTCGCGCCAGTGATCTCCAGGATGAGCATGATGGTTTTGCCTTCGCGGTTTTTGGCGCGGATAATGAAGTCGGGTTTGTAGTGCCGGTCTTTGCCGTCGGCTACGTAGGGTATCTGAAAGTCTGAAAAAGCGTTTTTGAAGTAGGATTCCACTTCGGACATTTCCTCCAGCACTTTGGCGGTCACATGCTCCCAGAAGTTGGCGTCTTCCTTGGTGCTGATAGCATCGGCTACCACCACATTGACGTGGCTTTTGATGGTGTCCCAGCAGGGTTTGGTGGTAGTGCCCTGTATGTATTTGGTGCTGCTAAAAGGGTTGTAGTGATTGAAAATGGGCAGGACCTTTTCTTCCCCTCTTTCGCGCCGTCCCTGCCGGATGCCTTCATAAATCGCATCGCAGTATTGCTTGGCCGGGTGCATCAGGATGAGTTTTTTCCATTGCTGGTCGGTGTCGCCTGTCACCAGCACTTTCTGCTGGTACCATTCTGCCACAATGTTTTTCAATTGCCCAAACAGGTGGAATTGTTTGCCATGCTGCTCATCGTTGAAATACAGCCGGATCAGGTCTTTAGTGATGTGGTAAAATATCTCCTGCTCCCGGTAGTCCAGGGCATCCCGGACTTCCATTTCTTCCTTCGTCCCGGTAAACACGCTGCCCATGATGGTACGCAGGGGAATGCGCCAGGCTTCCACCTCGTAATTGGGCAATCCTTCGAAATTGGCAGCAATGCTCTCGCCATTGAGTTCGTATTTGTAACCAATGAGGTTTGGGAAGATGATCTCGTGCTCCAGTTGGCGCTCGGGCAGGGCCTTTACCGTGGTATAATCCACGGGATCCGGGGGCGTGGTTGAGCCACCTTTGAACATCTTGAACGGCACACCAATAATGTGGGCGTACTCCGGTGGGTACTTGAGTACCAAGGCCTCCGGCTTGTATTTGTGCTCGTCCTTGCGGGCCACTTCCTTCCAGACGGGTTTGCCCGCTACCTCGGTTTCCTGATACAGCAAGGGGATGTACTGCTTGCGGCGCAGGGCGCGTCCGGCTACCTGTTCGCAAAGCAACTGGCTCCCGAAAGCACGTAATCCCATGACGTGCGTGACCGTGTTTGCATCCCAACCCTCGGTCAGCATGGACACCGACACCACGCAGCGGATGTGGCTGCCGAGTGCACCGGGTTTGCCCACCGTGTTGACCACCTCGCGGAGCATGTCGGCATCGGTGAGGTTTTCGACACTTTTGTCGGGGTGCCGCAGCCGGTATTCCTCCTTGAATTTTCGGATTTCGGAGGCAAACACCTTTTTGAAATCGTCGTTGACCTGATTGGAATTTTCAAGGGCATCGGAATCAATGATGAGCGTGGGCGGGCGGCGTTTGATGCGCCATTGCCCGTTCATCATTTCGTAATTGTTGAACAGTTCGCAGCGTCCCGGGATGGCGATCGGGTTGCCTTCCGCGTCTTCTATTTCGTAGCCTGCGATGTGTTTGTAAAGTTCCTTGCTGACATTGGTATTGTTGCAGACGGCAATGAAGACGGGCGGTTCACTCAACAGGTTTTGCCCAAGTTCGCCGCTGTGCCGGATGCCCGCTTCGTATTCCTTGTAGTGGTTGTAAAACTGATCGAGAGCCGTTTGCAGGGTATCGGGCAGCTCGGGCGGAGATTCCTGTAATTTGATGCCTTCTGCTTTGGCCTCTTTTTTCTGCTTTTTCATCCCTTTTTTGGGCAAATCCTCCTTGACGTGCTCGTACAGGTCGCGCAGGACCGGCTGGAGGTTTTGGGTATTGTCGAGTTCCGGCAGGAAAGGAATCTTGACCAGACCACTTTCAATGGCATCGGTCAAACCGAAGTCGGAGACGATCCAGGGGAACAAGGTGTAGGGTGTGTAGCCACTCCCGTTGAGGAAGTAGGGCGTGGCACTTAAGTCGTACACGTTGCGCAGCTGATAGCGCTTGGCCACTTCGCGAAGGCCAGAGAACCAGACAGCGGCGCGTTCGTTTTCGTCGGCAGTGTTTTCGCCCTCGGTGTTTTTGCCTTTTTCCAAGGGCAAGTAACAGTGGTGGGCTTCGT
>Ga0247844_1008121_pt1 | contig 11541 bp, 10 predicted proteins | sample LaCtaG_FD_192421 | JGI IMG/M metagenome (GOLD analysis project Ga0247844, IMG submission 192421) | Freshwater microbial communities from meromictic Lake La Cruz, Castile-La Mancha, Spain - LaCruzMarch201714.5m_1 | ecosystem: Environmental > Aquatic > Freshwater > Lake | place: Spain: Castile-La...
CCTTTGATTCTTGGTAATGCCGTTGATACTCCAAATGTGGCAAGTACTGCACAACCTGCACAACCCGTCTCATCCACGCAACCTGTACAACCTTCGACTCCTAAGCCGGGCGCGAAGGATTGAGCGGTGAAATACGCCGTACCAGCCAGTGCATGGCGAAGCGAAACGTTGAAAAGAACAACATAAAAAAAATGGTCACTGCTAAAACGGTCATGATCCTATCAAGCGGATCAGGCATTGTTTCAGTATGAATGAGCGTGTACGAAACAGCTTCTTTGACGCCAATCGCAGCACCAATGCTCGATGACATGACAAGTATCGTAAAGATTCTGAATAAATTCGGAATAATTAATAAGGTTTCAGCATGTTCCGAGCGGCAAAAGTGATCCCAGCTGTCTTTTGCCGCATCTGAAATCACTGCGGCTGAATAAGTGCAAAGCGCCAAGATCAGCGTTGTTTTGTGCAGACTTTCTAATGTTGCATGCATGTTGTACAAGTTATCAGAGAAAAAGTTTAAAACAACAAACATCATGACGAAAACAGGGAAAGCTCTCATTAAAGAAATGAGGTATTCGGAGGCTTTCCCGATCAAACCTCCTCTGATGATCAACCAAGTTAAAGGCAATCCAATCAGCATGCCCCCGAGCAACGCGAACATTCCGACCTGAAGATTCAGAAGAAAGGCAAATAAAAAGCCGGGGAGAAGGTCAAGAAGGGTTTGAGTCATATTTGTTCATGCGTTGAATGAGGTGTCCACTCAAGGTGATGACTATTTGAATCAGTATCAAGTAAAAAACGATAAGAATGAAAAAAGTGGTGATGCGTTCACCTGAAAAAGCAGTGATGTCAGTTAAAACAGCCAACAATTCAGGTGCGCCGATAAAGCCAGCGACAGGGCTTGATTTGGCAGCGTTGATCACAGCAGCGCGTAGCTGAATACGGGTTTTACTTGCGATGACGAGTGCGGGCGCAGTGCTTCCCGATGCCGAAGCGAACTCGCTCATGGCCGCGCCTCCGTTGGCCCCATTATTTAATCCAATCACGATGACGGACACCATAATCGCCAGAGGTGGGGAGTACGAGGTCAGGTAGGACACAACCAGGTAGCCCAAGGTCAACAGTAATACGATCGGACTGTTTTGAAAAAAATGTATAAAGATCTGACCGAGCAGACGAACAAACAGGTGTTTGGATCGTAATGAATTGAAGAATAAAAGCGCGAGGCCCATTGTCGCGACAACGGAACCTGCGACTAAGAGAAGCGATACAAGAACGCCGATAATAAAAAGTCGGGCGGCGTTCTCTCCGACCAACATTGGGAACAAGAGATGTATCCGAGTATGCTCACTGAGCCACCTCTCAAAGCGATGGACGAGCGGCGCAATAGCCGTTGGCTTGTCTGAAATATCGATCGGCTCTCCTAAGCAGGCAGGGTTGAGTTGGTGTTGAATCAAACAGTTTGTATTTTTAAATAATCGATGTTGATCCGTGAGGAATTTAATCTCTACACCATGCTGCTGGGCGAGTTTTTCCAATGTGCCTGATTGGTGTAAGTAAGCCATGATGAATGAAAGAGCCTGACCCAGATCATCCTTGGCCTGTAGTCGAACGCCAATCCCCCAAGGGACCTCATCAAAAGAGAATTTTTCCTCAAATCTTTTGGATAAATCTTTTGGGGCATTTGGGCCGAACACTTCAGCCTTCAACAAAGATCGGTCATGGGCAATGACGGAGCAAGCACCAAATTGAAGCGCATCAATCAGTCTATTGGGCTGATCGTAAATAAGAAGTTTGACGCGATGTTCAGAAAATACGATGTTTGAAAAATTTCCAAGCGGAACACAAACAGTCTTTCCTTGCAAGTCATGCCAGCCTGATATGTTTTTTTCCTTAGCGGCCACGAGGGTTGTGGGAGAGGAGTAGTAATGTGGACGAACAAAAAAAATACTCGCGTCGCGTGCTACGGTGTGCGCCATCGTGGCGATGATGGTATCGATGTCATCCTGTTTCAACTTTTCAATTCTGTTTGCCGGATTGACTCCAATCAATTCGGCTTGAACGCCTAGATGTTTGGCGATCGTTTTGGCTAGGTCGACTTCAAAGCCTTTGAAGTTGGTGCCGTCGAATTCACTGAATAGTTGGTAGTTTATTCTTACGCCTACCCGTATACGCTTATTGCATAGCACTCGCGCCAGGTCAGATTTAGGGTTGTTGCATCCAGCTTGGAGAGTCGGCGCGATGTGAAGTTGTAGTTCTTTTTCATAATCGTCTGCGACCTCAGCATTGACGGGAAGCACAGCGCTAAAGAGTAACCAAATGGCCAGAAACAGCCAACTCTTCATGAAGTCACACGTGAAATACCTGGGGCATGCATTGTGACGGCGAGAATACGCGCCTCGATAAAGGCATAGCCCCCAACATAATAGAAACTCCCACGCTCCGCGCGGAGGACTTCCTCGGAAACGGCTGACATACGATCGGGTGTTTCAAATACGGTCCATTGCGCAACAGTTTCGCAATGTAAACCAGAAGATTGAACGCACTCAAGGGTTGACTGCAATCCAACCAAGTCGTGGTGCGTCATAAAAGCGATACCATTGTCTTGGAGTCGATCTGGTAGGCCTTGAATAAAGCGATTGATTAAGAGCCTACCTTCTCCGCCAGTCCAAGTGCTGGGGCGGTCATGGCTCGTGACCTTTGCCGGAAAATGGGGAAGATTTGCGACGATCACGTCAAAACGTTGCTCATATGTAAAAGGCTGCCACAGATCCCCAAGGAGGAGAGTGCGCAGTGTCGAGGGAGCTTGCTCGTGTAAAAGATGTTCCGCTGCTTTCAGGGCATCGGGATTGATATCAACTCCCCAGACGTGCTTAGCACCCAAGCGCGATAGGTAAGCTAAGAGAATTCCGCTGCCTACACCTACGTCTAAGGTGTTGTCCATCATAGAAGTTGCGCATCGCTCTTTGATCACTCTAAGTAAAGCGGTCGTGTAGAGGCTAGGCCTGAAATCGTGATTGTAAGAGGCAATAAGATCGTCCAAAAATTAAGAAACTCAAGTGTTGATCGTGCTTTTCATTTAAATGAGAATTGCTCAAAAATGGCCAAATATTTTTTTGACAATAGATAGTACAAATTATTTTTTTCTGCTTTTTTAATCTCGGTCGATAAGGCCGCAGCAAGGGAAGTGCATTTGGAGCGCTTGGAGAGTGCAATATACGTTTCAGCATAATAAGGATACGTGAGAACAATATCGACTTTTTCAAGAAGATTTTTTGTGAAAATCTCACTGTTTACAGCGTTTGAATACCCCAACACGTAATCCACTTTTTTGTCGAATAAGAGCGCTAAAGAGTCTGATATGGTAGGGGAACGGACAAGGTTAAGATTATTTTTGACAAATTTGTCAAATTCTCCACTTCCATAGGCCTCTCCAATACCTCCGGCGCCTCTGCGTCCTAGCAGGTCTTCATATTTTAAAAGTGGAAACCTTTCTCCTTCTCTGACGACTATATAGAGAAATTGACCGGCATAGCTTGGTTGTAAGAAAGTGAGAAAGCGCGCGCGTTCAGTAGAGAAGCCAGTGGAAAATAATAAGTCAACTTCACCGAGACGTGTCGCATTGAGGGCATCGCTCCAAGTGTCAAACACCCTTTTTTCTACAGTTTTAACGCCCGCTGCCAAGGCAACTGTCTCAACAAACTCGACGGAAGCACCGACTAATTTTTGATCCATGATCCAAGACGAGGGTGGGGACTGAGGCGGACCCGAGATCACTAACGTCTGGCAGACCTGAGCAAATGCTGAGCCGCACCATAAACCCGCTCCAAATAAGAAAATAAAAAAACGCGTGCGCATCATGGTTATTCAAGCTCAAAAATAAAATCAATGGGTGACTAACCTTAATGTAGCGTAGCGATTTGTAAAGTGCGTTGCGGGGCTGAGCAAACCTTTAAAATTGAGAGCTTCTATGAGCTTTATACGTTTGATTGAAATAGGATACACTTTTCAAGCGTTTCTTAACGATCGCGCGATTCTTCAAATTCTTTAGATAGTGATTATGCTAAAGCTTAAGCTTTTGTTAGCATGTTTTGTGATTCCGTTTTCTGTCTCTTCCTTCGGGCAGCAGACACCCGCCGCACCCGCGGCACCTGCGCAAAATATCTCGCCACCCACCTTGACAACAGCGTCCATCGCAGGCTTTACCTGCACCTTTTACAAAAGTAGATTTGATCTGTTCAGCTTAAGTTTCGTGCTTTCGATTTATTCAACTTATAAAGTTGAACAAAGCTGCGACGCTACATATTTTTATGATATCACCCTCGCATCCATGGATGCCCAGTCCAATACTTTTACCAGATCGTTATTGACATTGAAAGGGTCAGCCCATGGTTACACCATGGATGTGAATTTATCTCCTGTGACGGAAGAATACTTTTATGTCGGTAGATTGCGCTTCTCTAAAACGGGCCAGGTGCGTCTCGGCGTGGTAGATGCTATCAAAAAGAAAGCTTGGAAGATCGCTAACGTCGTGAACAGTTCCTATACAACCTTCTTTTTAGAAAGCAAACTCCACTATATCTGGAACATCGGCACGTTGGCGCATAAACTCATCGCACCCAATGGCGACAAATATATTATGTATACATTCACAAATGAAATTGCCACAGATTTGACCCGTGACAATCTCGTCGGTTTAGGATCTCGATTGAAGCTGCCTGAGGGTTGGAGCTATCAAAACACATTGCTCAGCAAAACGGTTACGGTCTACCCCACACCCCTCGATAACTTTCGCTCGGCGGTTATTTTTGACGAGTTCAATAATTTTTATGTGAAATACAGCCCATAGAGACTTCTATAATGGACTGATACCGTGCAATGGCGCAATTTTTTTTACAGCCGGAATTCCTAACATGCGTGTGAAATGATCGGCAAGTTTTGGAAACTTTGTCATATCGACGCCATCACCCTGCATCCAGCTTGTCATCGTAAACAAATAAGCATCAGCGACGGTGAATTGATCACCCATGACCCAAGGGCCACGCAAAATCTCTCGCTCAATGAGCTCAGCTGCTCCCGTCATGTTTTCGGCCACTTTGGCTTTCATGCTCTTTTGGGCGTCGAGATCATCTGACCAGCGACGGCCCCGCGCGCCGTGGGCATGATGCACATGGACCGTCGAGCAAAACCAACTATTGATGGATTGCATTTGCGCTAGAGCAAAGGCGTCGTCAAGCGGTGCGAGTCTAGCCGCAGGGAAGGTCTGTGCCAGATATAAAAGCAAAGCGGGCGTTTCAGTCAAAATACCTTGCTCTGTGACCAATGCGGGTACCCGCCCCTTGGGGTTAATGGCTAAATAATCAGGTGTATTTTGGTCATTTTCTCGGAGGTTCAGTCTTTCGGCCTCGTAATCGGCGCCAATATGCTCGAGCACGATATGTGTAGCCAGGGCGCAGCTCAGTGGGGCGTAATAAAAGCGCATCGACATGTCTTGACTCCTTTAGTCTTTATTAGTCTAACGTTTGTTCTTTGATCCAGCGTTTAAGTCCAGCATCTGTTTTAACGCTAGTCAGCTCTTCGTTCAAGCGTCTGAGCTCTAGTAACATTTCGCGTTTGCGACTGTTGAGGTGATTTTTGAGCGAGGCCTCATGGATCGTCATCGACGCCGGCAATACAAATTCGGCGGTCGCCTGCAATTCGGTATCACGGATCTCACGATGCAAGGCCGTCAGGCGTTCACGCATCAGGTCAGTCAGGGCTGCGAGTTTTTTGCGGGCCAAGGCCGAAGTCAAGGTGGCTTCGGGCAGTTGAGCCTTGGACTGTAGCTCAAGCAGTGCGAGCAGATCGCGTCGCTCGTAGGCGGTATTCGCCTCGCTCATTAATTGGGTTTTGTAGGAGCGCACCTGCTCGTCGCTTTCGCGGTCGGGGTGCAGTGCGCTGGCTAGTTTGCGGTAAAGGCTGCGAAGGGCGCTTTCGACATCGTCCGCGGCCTGCAGATCTGCAGGCGACATTTTTTTCTTTTTGGCCCGTCGAGCTTCTCTGTTGCGTGCACGCACTTCGGCTTCTTTGCGCATAAAATCAAACTTAGCGTGCAGAACATCATCAAGATTTTCAAAGACTTGGTGTTCACCAAACTCTTCGCCCATCGCTTCTTTGAGATAGGCTTGCGCCTCGGCGGCTTGCGCGCGCTCGATATCGGCCAGTTTTTCTTCGCTGTGGACATCGTGCAGGGCACGCATGACGCGATCCCCTGCGAGCGCGAACTCCATCGCGATACTGCAGATCAAGCGCCGAATCAGACGCTCATGACGAGCGGTCAGTCCTTCGCCTTTGAGACGCTGATCAAGCCATAGCACCATGGCGCGCCGCAGGCTGTCTTGTTTCTTTTGCAGGACGGGAACCGTGCTTAAGTAAACCCGACGATGCTGATCGATCAGGACTTTGAGCGCCTCGAGCTTACTGGAGAGGGTTTTGCCCTGCTCGATCAGGAATTCAAATTCTGCTTGTTCCAGTGAATCAGGTGCTTCGTCTTGTTCGACGGCACTCAAGGCATGGATTTCAGTAGTGCTGGAGAGGGTTGTATTCTTCAAAAGGCTGCAATGGGTCTGGTTCTGTGGGGCGGCTTAGAACAGGCAATTTGATGCCGTTTCCGAAACATCGCTCAGTTTAGCCGTTCTGGAGACTAAACCGGTGCCCCACAGTCATTCCTTAAGTAGCTTATTCGGCCCGAATATTCGCCCCCTTGATGATCGGTGCGTACTTGTTCATCTCTGAGGCGATAAATTTCACAAATTCTGCGCCTGAGATTGGGCGTGGTGTCAGCCCTTGGTCCTCAAGCTGTTTGACCACAGCCGGATCTTTCAGGGCGGCTGTGACATCCGTTGTGATTTTGTTTAGAACAGGCGCAGGGAGGTTTCTGGGGCCAAACACACCGAACCAGTTCGTGAGTTGAATGGCGGGGTAGCCCAGTTCGACAAAGGTCGGTACGTCTGGCAGCAGTTTTTCACGCTGGCTACCTGCGACGGCGATAGGCGTGACCTTGCCGGCGCGTATTTGGCCTAAAAGAGGGGGGGTCGTCGCAAAGAACAGATCAATCTGACCACCAACAAGTGCTGCGACAGCTGGGCCTGTACCTTTGTAGGGGATGTGCGTGAGAGGGATCTTTATGGCACCACCCAGCATTTCACCGGCCATGTGCTGTTGACCTCCCACACCGGGTGAGCCATAGGTCAAGGGAGTCGCGCCTTTGCCCTTATCCAATATCTCTTTGAGGGATTTCACAGGGAGCTTGGCACCGACTGCCAGAACAAGCGGGGCGTCTGCAGCCAGCGAAATTGGAGTGAGATCCTTGATGGGATCGTATCGCATATTTGTAAATACGAGTTGATTGATGGAAACTTCAGGCGTGTAGCCCAGTAGCAAAGTGTAGCCATCTGGGTTGGCTCGCACGACGTCGTTTGCTGCGATCATGCCGCTGGCACCGGGCTTGTTTTCAACCACAACGGCTTGACCCCATTTGTCCGACAGATACTTGGACAAGACTCGCGCAATGATGTCGGTCGCGCCCCCAGGACCGTAGCCGACTAGAAGCTTGACGGGTTTGTCAGGATAAGTTGCGGCCGCTTGAGGCGAAACGCCAAGTGCCGTGACTGTCAACAGTGCAGATAAAAGGAAGAGACGAAGTTTCATGCTGTGCTCCTAAGGTGGATTAATTCAGGCTAAACAAAACTGCGTTGATTTCAGAACGTGTTTGGATTGCGTTCAGTGAAGGTAAGGCGTCAGAACCAAGATTGCTTTGCTCTCTGCCGTTCGCGGTGAGATCGATGACCGTTTGAACGTTGCTCAATTGTTTTGTTTTTGATGCGAGAGCCTTTGCATCTCCAAAATGAATCTGGTGCTCCCGCTCATCCGCAGTAAAGACGAGATGCGAACCGGATTTGGAGCGTGCGGTATCGACGCTGATTGTTTTGGTGTTTGAAAAAATCGAATTGATGTGGGCAAAGACATGTGCCGCAGCGTTGGGGTTGAATTGTCGGTCGATGAAAGCACCTCGCGGGTAATAACCTCTGTCGACATCCATGAAAGTGTCGAAAATGTACTGAACCCCGCTTGAACTTTTGGAGTAGAGCATTGCCACACAGACTTTTTCGATCAGTGCCGCTTCGTCATCGTTTGATTGAGCGATACTCGGTCCACTCAGTTTGAGCGAAGCAACGATCTTGCATTGATATTCCTTTGCAAATTCATTGAGCAAAGGCGCGATGCGCAAGAGGTCTTGGTCGGATTCGACGCGTACGGTGATGCCATCGATCACTTTGGTGGCAAGTGCCTCTTTGATGAGCGACGCCTGAGTAGTCAGATCATCGGTTGTAAAACCTGATTTGACGAAATGGCTGAAATGTTTGCCGTCGTAATGTGAGTCATCATAGGTATGGATCTTGCACCAAAAAAGGTTCAAATTTGCTTTCGCTTTGAAGGCTTTCAACTTTTCCAAACTCGATTGGAATCGCGCAGTGCTTAGATTCGTTTCAATACCCGTCACGCCGGCGCGTCCAAGGTTGACATCCAGTAGGCTGTTCTTAGGTGCGCCTAAAGAGGTCAGTAAAAAGCGGTGTCCCATATTGGCCAATAGTTGCATGCGGCGATGCGTGGCCTCATCGAGCGCGTCCTGATCGGTCACCTTGGAGAGTTTGGCGCCCATTTCCCAGAGCGCAAGTAGAGGATAGTCGTTGCGTGCAGATTTGCGGCCAAACTCTTGTACGCCACCTGTCGCGGGGATCTGTGCGACTTCGGTCCAAGTGTGTCGTAATTCGACACCAACTTGATTGAAGTCGGAGCTTTTCGGATTAGTGAGGTATTGGACGGAACTTTTCTTTTCCTGAGACGAGGCACTGGTGCGCACACCCATCGTACGGATAGGGTAGGCGATATGGCCGTCTGCGAAAACATCAACAACGAAATAACCGAACTTGGCGACATCGCCTCGACCGAATTCGACTGTTGGCTTGACACGATAAAACTCTGAATAGTCATGTCGTAAAAAGGCGGTGGAGGGGAGCATATAAAACCCGGACTGATCGAGTTGCTCGTACCAGAAATTGTGAACGTGACCCGCGAAAGAGGCTTCTACATTGGGTCGTTTCATCAGATTGACGAGCCATGTGCGACCGGGCTCATCGAGGTTGTCGTAGCTGCCGTGCTCGGTTTCGCTGTAAACAAAGGGCGGATAGTGCATGAACAGAAACACGCGTTTTTCTGCCGCAGTATGGATCTGATCCTCAAGCCATGTTTTTTGTTCTTGTTCTGCAGCCAGTCCGGAATTGATCAAAAGCGAGTTGATTAACACGCAGCGGATATTTTCTGCATCGACGCTGTAATAGTCTTTGCCGAAGGCTTTCCGGTAGGCCTCGAGATGAGGCTCGCAGATCTGATCGGCGGGCATCCAGTCGATGCGTTTGTCGCCGACATCGTGATTGCCAGGCAGGACATGTAACGGACAGCGCAATTGGCTGCTGATTTGCTTGAACTGATCGACCGCCTGCATAAAGGTCGGGAGGGCGGGCATGGGGTGGACGATATCGCCTAGATGGATCACAAACTTTGGTTGCGGCTCCATCTGCGCGATGTCTTCGAACACGAAGCGGGCTCGCTCATTCGCGAGGTGATTGGTCTCGAAAGGCGAACTTGAAACATTGTCGCTTTCGTTGACGTGCGTGTCTGCGACGACGACGAATGAAAAGAGGGGCTCTTTGGAGCCCGCAGGCCTATTTTTTTTATGCATCTTTGTAATTCCAAATAATTGAATTAATGACCGAATAGTTGTAATTAATTATGTTTATATAAAGTTACAATGTCAATGAGAATAAAATGAATGTCAAAGGCATAGCGATCAATGCGAAGTCCAAAGGATGCTCTTGAGAGCCGGGATCCAGGTTTTCTGGACGTGGAAATGCTTCAACAGCAGCCGCAATTTGCCTCGACTTTGGCCAATGGGCTCGCCGTCTTGGGATGTTTCGGACAAGGCGACCCCCTGCTTGGAAACAAAGAGCTTTCGGAGCGCTTATCGCTCGCACGTCCTACGGTGACAAGGTTGACCTATACCTTGATGGGACTTGGGTATTTGAGGCGGGACAGAGCTTCGGGCAAGTATGCGCTCGGCGCGGCAGTCCTTTCTTTGGGATACCCGCTTTTGTCGCAGATGGCCATTAGGCAGGTGGCGGGTCCGGAGATGATGGAGTTGGCATGCTTAGCCAATGGCCCAGTCTCGATGGGGATGCGGGATCGCTTGCAGGTTGTTTATGTTGAAACGGTCGTGGGAAGTGAAAGCAATTTCACCAAACCCGGCATCGGCTCAACGAGACCTTTGTTGAGAACTGCGATGGGGCGTGCCTTGCTCTATGGACATACCCAACAGGAACGTGGCTATATCTACAATGGTCTGAAGTCCGTGCATCCTGAGGACTATGCGTCCTTTCTTGCTCCGACCGAGCAGGCATACAAGCAGCTTAAATCAACAGGGTTTTGTACTGTGATTGGGGAGTGGCAGCCGACGCTAGCCGCTGTTGCTGTGCCGCTATGTGTCCGCTATAACGGCGTCCCACTGGCTTTTAATTTGACGGTGGCCACATATGAAATGGATGAAAAGACAATCGTTGAAAAATTTGCGCCCCGGCTATTAAATTTAGTCCGGGGCGTCGAACGCACACTTGGCTTGAGTTGAGGTTTTAACCTGCTGTTAAACCAATATTTCGCTTGCGCCTGATCAGTTGACTGATCAACACCAAGATAAACCCAGCAAAACCGATTAGATCTGCCCAGTTGTCGGGGTAGGTGAGGGCAACGCCCGCCACGACCATGATGGTGCGCTCGATGATGTGTGTTTTTTCAATGAACCATCCCTGTAAGCCGCCTGCTAGGCAAACAATGCCGATTGCCGCCGTGAACGTGATCCAGGCGATCTGTAGCCAGTCGGCATTGGCCAAGGCTTTGGTCGAACCCATCAACAGCAGACTCGTACCCTCTTCGCCCAACACAAACATAAAGGGAACAAGAATCGCAGGCGCGACGTATTTCCAGGTTTGAAGCGTCGTTTTATACGGATCGCCTTTGCAGATCGCCGCCGCCGCAAACGGAGATAGTGCAGTCGGAGGGGAGACTTCGGAAAGCACTGCGTAATAAAAGATAAACATGTGCGCCGCAAAATCTGGCACGCCTAAATTGATCAGGGCAGGGGCTGCGATCACGGCGCAGATAATGTAGGAAGCGGTGACAGGAACGGCTAGACCCACGACCCACACCACGAGGCCCGTGAAAATCGCAGTCAGCAAAAGAGAGCCGCCTGCATACTCAATCACGATGGAACTGAATTTTAAACCCAGACCCGTCAATGTCACTGTACCCACGATTAGTCCGGCGCCCGCGCAGGTCACGGCAATCGACAGCACGCCGGTCGAGCCCGAGGCCAGCGCTTTGATCAGGTTCGATTGATAAAAACCTTTGAAAAAAGGCTCGCGTCCTTGAAGCCAATCATAAGAAATAATGGCG
>Ga0247844_1008122_pt1 | contig 11540 bp, 11 predicted proteins | sample LaCtaG_FD_192421 | JGI IMG/M metagenome (GOLD analysis project Ga0247844, IMG submission 192421) | Freshwater microbial communities from meromictic Lake La Cruz, Castile-La Mancha, Spain - LaCruzMarch201714.5m_1 | ecosystem: Environmental > Aquatic > Freshwater > Lake | place: Spain: Castile-La...
TTTGCAGCGTGGTTACGGGCCTCTTCGTCGCGACGATTGGCGCGAATTACGAAATTCTCGATCGCTGACATCACGGTTTGGGCATCTTCGGCGGGAAGGATTGCCACAACTGTGGCCATGCCATCGGATTCGCGATACATCGATACTTTGCGAGTCTCGCGTGCCCGCACAACAATCTCTTCAAACTCCCTAGGGGCAACTTGTGCCAACATTGTGCGCACCTTATTGCCAACTTGGGCTGGAGTATGAAACTCAGCATGAGCGATGGCACTTTCCTCGATTCGAGCTATAGATTCCGTTGGTAAACCTTCGCGAATAGCAGCAGCTGTTTCGCGTGCAATTACATTGGCATGAGCTGGTGAAATCTCACCAGTAGCTAGAGCTGAACAAGTATTGGGCAGAGTGTTAATCAACGAGCGAGCAATATCAATCTTGTACTGCGCTGAGTTGCCTGACATGCGAAGTGCTGCAGAGATGTCTTCGCGTTCGGCATCGTCGACGCCTTCGTAAATGCCATCAGCTTCACTTGGTTCGGCACCCGCAACAGCAACGATTGCGCGTTGAATTAAAGCTTGCAACCAACCAGTCTGACGTTCAACTGCACTTAAGTAATCAACTCGTGCGCCACGGCTTAAGTCCTCAGGATCTATTGCAACCAAAGCGGTCAATGTTTCGATTCCGGGAATAGAATTTAGTAGTTCGGTGGCACGAGAATCCAAAGTGTTTTGGAATCGATCGATCGAATCCGTAGCTCCGTCAGATCGATCATCATTTTGGAAACGATCGGCTGCTGCGAAGATTTCGCCAGTTACAGGATCATATTCTGAGTGAGAATGAGCAACCGGAATCTCTGTGATGCGGGCTGCGTTTGTGCTCATGAGTGGATCTTGAATTAGCCCACCGACAAAACAAATTAGTTGTGCACAGTTTCTAAAAAATCACCAAACTTGTGCAAATTGCTTATTGTGAGGAATTCACGAAAGCGCAATGTACGCGAACGCGTAATCCACCAGATGCACATACGCGCAATGCATGCGAACGACTGACCTACTAGATGCACATACGCGCGCCGGATGCGAACGCTTTACCCTCTTGCAGATTGGTTGGAGCGCAATAGAAATTGGAAGCCGCTAAACACTCCTGCACATTTGGGGGTTTAAGTTTTAACCCTCTTGCAGAGTAGTTGGTGCACCGTGCACATCAAGTACATCGGCAGTTGAATTTGGGGTATTAGATCCACCCAATTTTGAGCCTTCGCCGCCACGATTTAGCTGCGTATTTGGGCGATGACCTTTTTCGATCACCGGAATCGAGCCTAGAACGCCCTTTTGGAAGTCTTCGAAAGCTTGTAGTACTTCGCGCTTGGTGTTCATAACAAATGGACCCATCCAGGCAACGGGTTCCTTAATTGGTTCGCCGCCAAGAATGAAAAGTTCCATTTCAGGTGAACGTGACTCCTGCACATTTGCAGCGCGCACAACAATCGTGTCACCTTCGCCAAAGACTGTTAGTTGACCCATTTGCACTGGGCGTGATTCTTCGCCGACAAAACCGTGACCAGCCAGTGTGTAAACGAGTGCGTTGTAATCCTTGCGCCATGGCAAACGAATTTCAGCTCCTGGTTGCAAAGTTGCGTGAATCAAAGTGATTGGCGTCTGGGTTGAACCTGGTCCTTTGAGTCCGGCAAGTTCGCCAGCGATAACGCGAATTAGCGCACCCCCATCATCGGATGCAAGCAGTGCAACTTCGCTGGCACGCAAATCTTGATAAGCAGGAGGCGACCACTTTTTAGCAGCAGGCAAATTAACCCAAAGTTGGAAACCATGGAATAGGCCACCGCTCATTACTAATGACTCTGGTGGAGTTTCGATGTGCAAAATTCCAGCACCAGCAGTCATCCATTGTGTATCGCCATCGGTAATTGTTCCGCCGCCACCGTTGTTATCGAAGTGATCAAAGATTCCGTCAATAATGTAAGTAACGGTTTCAAAACCACGATGCGGGTGCCAAGGAGTTCCCTTTGGTTCGCCAGGTGCGTATTCAACTTCGCCCATTTGATCTAAGTGAATGAATGGATCTAATTGCGCGATATCTACGCCAGCAAATGCGCGGCGTACTGGAAAACCTTCGCCTTCGAAACCTTGCGGAGCAGTCGTGATGCTGCGAACTGCGCGCGCACGAGTACCAGCCATCGCTTTGATGCGCGGAAGTACGGTGATATCGGCAACGGTTACTGCAGGCATTTGGAGCTCCTTTGTTGAGCTAAGGATAGTTGAAGATTCAACTATCTCGCAACTCGAACCTTAAGAAGTCTTATAGACCCTTTAGCGCGCTAACGACCTTGGTTAACGAAGCCTTCGCGTCGCCAAAGAGCAACATTGTCTTTGGGTCATAAAGCAATTCGTTTTCAATGCCAGCGAATCCGGGGCGCATAGAACGCTTCAAGAAAATCACGTTGGCTGAGTTAGCAACTTGCAGAATTGGCATTCCATAAATTGGGCAACCAGGTGTGGTTTCCGCCGCTGGGTTAACAACGTCGTTTGCACCAATCACAATTGCCACATCGGTCTGAGCAAATGTTGGATTAACTTCATCCATTTCAGCAAGTTGTTCGTATGGAACATTTGCTTCAGCAAGCAACACGTTCATGTGCCCAGGCATGCGGCCGGCAACTGGGTGAATTCCGTAAGCAACATCGATTCCCTTTGCAATTAACAAGTCAGCTAACTCGCGAACTGTGTGCTGTGCTTGCGCAACAGCTAATCCGAAACCTGGCACGATTACTACGCGACGTGCATAGTTAAGCAAGATTGCCACGTCATCAGGTGAACCTGAACGCACTGGGCGATCTTCAGCCGCACCACTTGCTTCTTGTGGCTTAGCAGTGAAAGCACCGAACAAAGTTCCAAATAATGAACGGCCCATTGCTTCAGCCATCATGCGAGTAAGAATTGTTCCTGAAGCACCAACCAAAGTACCGGCGATGATCAACATAGTTGAATCAAGAACGTAACCGCTAGCTGCAACAGTTAAACCAGTAAATGCGTTTAGCAGTGAGATAACAATTGGCACATCTGCGCCACCAACTGGCAGTACGAACAAGATACCGAAGAGCAGCGATAAAGCAGCCAAAATCAGTAGTGGCGTGGTTCCGAGAGCGGCTACAACCCAGCCTGAAACGCCTAGAACCGCCACCAAAGTGCCCGCAATTACAAAGCGGCCACCAGGGAAAACCACTGGGCGAGTAGTCATGAGTTCTTGCAGCTTTAAGAAGGTAATAATCGAACCGCTGAATGAAACGCAGCCAACTACGACAGTAAACACAGTTGCAATAACAACAGCAGTTGTTGCCCCATCACCGAGGCTTAAGTACTCAACAATCGCAACGAGAGCAGCTGCGCCACCACCAACACCATTGAATAGTGCAACTAGTTGTGGCATCTGTGTCATCTGAACTTTTCTAGCTGCTGGTACACCGATCAAAGTACCGACTGCAATCGCACCCAGAATCCAACCTAAGTTATTTAGTGGCAGTGAAGTTGCGTTTCCTTCTTTATCCGGAGCGGCATAAAAGAAGATAACTACGGTTGCAATAGTTGCACCGAGGGCACCAATTAAGTTACCGCGACGTGCACTCTTTGGTGAAGATAAACCTTTAAGCGCCAATACGAAACAGACACCAGCGGCAAGTCCGATTAAGTCATATACGAAGGTGCTCATTATTTGGCCTCCTTCTTCTCGGTCTTCTTACCCTTAAACATTTCGAGCATTCGGTCGGTAACAACAAAGCCACCGATCATATTAATTGTTGCCAAAACAATCGCAGCAACTGAAAGTCCAAGTTCAAGATTCGTTTCGCTATGTGAGGTCACGATGATTGCGCCTACGAGAATCACACCGTGAATCGCGTTAGCACCAGACATCAGCGGAGTGTGAAGAGTTGAAGAAACTTTTGATACGACTTCAAAACCAACGAATACCGCCAGTACGAAAATCGAGATGATTGCAATCGGTTCCATTTACTTAGCCCCTCCACCACGTCGTGATCCAGCATGAGTGACGGCCGAGCCATCGATGATTTCATCTTCAAAGTTTAGGTTTAGCGCTGCTTGCGTACCCTCGGCTGGCGGCACTGTTAATAGCGTTAACAGGTTAACCACGTTGCGCGAATAGAGGCTAGAAGCGTGGAAAGGGAGCTGGCTTGGAACATCTTTGCCGCCCCAGATTTGCACGCCGTTTGCGGTGGTCACGATTTCGCCAGGCTTAGAACCTTCAACGTTTCCGCCGGTTTCAGCAGCTAAGTCAACGATTACGGTGCCAGGTGCCATTGAGTTAACCATCTCGGCAGTAACTAATCGTGGTGCAGTGCGACCAGGTACCGCCGCAGTTGTGATTAGTACATGTGACTTAGCAATGTAAGGAGTTAGTAGCTCGCGCTGTTTCGCTGCGCGCTCTTCAGTCATTTCGCGCGCATATCCGCCGGCACCTGCGAGTGATTCCAACTCAAGTTCAATGAAAGTTGCACCCATTGACTTAACTTCATCAGCAGAAGATGGTCGAACGTCATAAGCCGAAACAACTGCGCCAAGTCGACGAGTAGTTGCGATTGCTTGCAAGCCAGCAACACCGGCGCCAAGTACAAGTACCTGTGCCGGAGTAACTGTGCCAGCTGCAGTCATTAACAACGGGAAGAAGCGCGGTGAGAGTTCAGCGCCAACAATTGCGGCTCGATAACCTGCACAGAGTGCTTGTGAAGTTAACGCATCCATTGATTGCGCACGTGAAATACGTGGCACCAGTTCTAGTGAAAATGCTGTAACACCGGCACTTGCAGCTGCATCAATAGAATCTGCCGCAGTTACAACCGAGAGAAATGAAATAGTTACTGCGCCTCTTTTCAAAGTTGCCATCTGGGCGGGAGTAAGCGGCTGAACTGAGAGAACTACATCGGCGCTCTTTAATACATCACCGCTTTCAACCTTGGCACCGGCTGCTACGAATTCAGCATCACTTGCTTGCGAATGTAGTCCGGCACCAGACTCGATAACTACATCGAGACCGAGGCGAGTCAATTTATTGATGACATCGGGCACTAGCGCTACGCGCTTTTCGCCTTCACGAATTTCCTTAGGAACGGCAATTAACATGGGTGAAAACTACCGCTTACCTATGAGTATGTCGCGAGAAAGCTGATATCTGACCCTCTGGATCTAATGAATTTCGCCTCAATTCACCCTTTGTTAAGGCTTGAATATGGCCAATGGGGGTGATTAGAAAATTGCGGAATTTGCGGGACTTATCGGCCTTGTATCTCGCCGCGAGTTAAGTGATAGAGCAGCGCCTGAATTGTAGTGCGGCGATGGTAAGCCTCACGCCAAATCACAGACTTAGGACCATCAATAACCGACGTCGCAACTTCTTCTTCGCGATGTGCTGGCAAGCAATGCATGAAGATCGAATCTTTTGTAGTCAGATCCATTAGTTGTTGCGAAACTGCAAATGGCGAAAGTGCTTTAGTTTTTTCAATTCGTTCAGCTTCTGGGTCACCCATCGACATCCAGACATCGGTGTAAAGAACACTGGCATCTTTAGCAGCTGCTTCAGGGTCGCTAGTAACTTCGATGGTCGCGCCAGTTGTGGCTGCGATTGCTTGTGCCTGCGCAACAACAGTTGCATCAGGTGCCCAAGCACCGCTCGGAGTTGCGGCAACTACATGCGCACCCATAATCGCACCCATGGTCAACCAAGCATGCGCCATATTGTTTCCGTCACCAAGATAAACAAATTTACGACCGGCAATATCGCTACCGAAGTTTTCGCGAATCGTTACCCAGTCGGCAAGTAATTGAGTTGGGTGATCATCATCGGTTAAGCCATTAATTACCGGAACTGTTGCATTGGCACCTAGTTCATCAACATCTGATTGAGCGAACGTGCGAATAATCAAGGCGTCGCAATAACCACTAATAATTCTTGCGGTGTCCGCAATAGTTTCACCACGACCTAATTGCAGTTCGTCTCCGCGAATAAAAATCGGAGTGCCGCCCAGATGCGCAACCGCCGTCTCTGAAGCGAGGCGAGTGCGAGTCGAAGGCTTGGTCATATAAATAGCCACGCTCTTATTTGCTAGAGCGGTGCTTGAACGCAATGGATTGGCTGCAAAATCTGCAGCGGTATTAAGCAGTAACTCAACATCGGCTCGGCTTAAATCAGCAGTGCGCAGTAGGTCTTTCATTAGGAGATTCTACCCCGCTGATATCTATCTGCGGATTGCCCATTAATCCCGCAATCAGCGGAGTAAATGGCAGACAAAGGTAGCTCTAATTATTGGCAGGGTAAGATTTGCCCATGAAGCAGCGAATGGGATTCTTCTCGCGCCCCGGTAAAGATGCGCAAACTGATGGCGATTTACTTACTCGCCCAGAGTTAGAAGAAGATGATGGTGGTCACGATCGTTTCTCACATTATGTGAAGAAAGAGAAGATCGTCGAATCAGCTGTGACTGGAAAAGCGGTTAAAGCACTTTGCGGAAAGAAGTGGATACCTTCACGCGATCCAGAAAAATATCCGATCTGCCCAACTTGTAAAGAGATTCATGCTGGCTTGCGGCCGGCACCTGAAGATAAGTAATCCTTACCTATTTCGGCTGAATAGTATTTAAGCCCTCTTCTACTTATGAGCGGCTAAAGCACGAAAACCAAAAGCACCTAATGCGCCACCAAGTAGTGGAGCGATCGTGTAGATAGTCCAGTTTTCCCAATACCCACCTGCAAGTGCGGGACCAAACCAACGAGCCGGGTTAATTCCAGTTCCTTCGATTGGTCCGGTAATTAAGATCAGCACAAATATTGTTAGCGCAATTGCAAGAGGCGCTGAAGCCTTATTTTTATTAGCTTTGTCTTGGGTCATTAAAAGAATAACCAAAACCAAAATTGCAGTCATTACTAATTCAAGGACAAATCCAGTTAGGTAAGTAGCCTTTGGTGACAAGGCAGGAATGCCATTTTTAACTTCGGCGGCAACTTTCTGGGTGTAAATCGCTTGAAGTGTTAAGGCACCAAAAGCGCCACCAACAAATTGCCAGCCAACGTAGGCCATAAAAGTTTTCAACGAAATCTTCTTAAGAATTAAAAAAGCTAGTGATACAGCTGGATTTAGATGCACATCTGAGAAATGTCCGAGTGCCAAAATCATGATCATCACTGCGATCGCTGGCGACGCAGCAATTCCAATGAAAGAGACTTCTTGCGAGATGATTACGCCAGTTGCAGCAATAACTAAAAGATAAGTTCCGAAGAATTCAACGGCTAATTTCTTCAGCATCAGGGTTTCTCGCTCTCATTACAGGAGGTATTCGCGATATTTCGTTAAGATCTGAACTCTATCTGAAACTGAAAAAAATTATGATGAAATACCAGCGCCATTTAACGGAGTTCGCTCGCCGTTCACTTTGTGCTGCCGCAATGCCGAGATTATTCCCTCGAGCGATTTTACGAGCGCTGGCCCTGGCTGTAACGATCGTAATAACCTTTCAATTAGCGCCAAGTGCTAATGCCGAGCCCAGCCCAAGTGCGAGTACGGAAGTAAAAGCAAATGCGCAACCTGCTCCGCGCAAGATTTTAACTGGCTGGATCCCATATTACGGAATGAACGTTTCACTGCCTACTGCGGTAACTAATGCCGATCTAATCAATGAAGTTATGCCGTTTTGGTACACCTTAAAATTAAATAGCAAAACTAAGGCACCCTATATTTTGGATCTCTACACTCCCGGAAATCCAAGTGTTGCCATTGATGTTCCGCTCACCAAGATGCGTAACGCTGGATTTAAAATCATTCCAACTATTACAGATGGCACCGAGAAATTAGTACTTGCCAAGCTGCTAGCCAAAAGTGGCGATAGAGCCAAAGTAGTTAAGTCAATAATGGATTTAGTAACGAGTAAGAACTTCGATGGCATTGATTTAGATTTTGAAGGTTTCGCCTTTGTTGACGGCACCGCATCTTGGCCAACTACTAAACCAAATTGGGTTCTCTTGGTTAAAGAGCTAAGTGCAGCTCTGCATGCACAAGGAAAAATTCTCTCAGTCACTGTTCCGGTGCATTTCTCGCTAACCGAGAAACAAAAGGGTTACACCGTCTATGCCTGGGCCGAGATTGCTCAATCTATAGATCGACTGCGCATCATGACGTATGACTACTCAACTGGTAAGCCAGGTCCAATTGGCCCGATTGCTTGGGTCGAACGCACTCTCAAGTATGCAATTTCAGTAATGCCAGCCTCGAAGGTTTACATCGGCTTAGCTGGGTATGGTCGAGATTGGGTTACCAAAGTTGATGGCATCTGCCCAGCAAATGTTTCGAAAGTAGTGTCAACTAGTGCTAAAGCGGCAACATTCATAATGCGCAATGCGGCAACACTGGCATCTACTTATGGCGTTACTCCGACATATAACGAGCAATATCAAGAAGCAACGTTTACTTATCAGAAAACTTATAACGGAAATAATGCCAGCGGTGAAGCTACCTCGTGCACTGCTACTCGAACCGCTTGGTATCAAAACCCAGCTAGTTATTTGGTGCGTGCGCAGCTGGTAGCTAAATATCGAATTGGTGGACTAGCTGAGTGGACAATCGGCATGGAAGAACAAAGTGCTACTGATGGAATCCGCCGCACAGCTTTAACAATTGCACCTGACGCGGTTCTGTTATCACTTGCATCTGATCAACTTGCAACTAAATATGGCTCATTCATAACACTTACAGGTCAAGCGACTTTGAAAGACAAATCAGTTTTGCCTGGATTACCAATCTCCCTAGAATTCAAAGGCTTTGATGAAAGTACATGGCGCCAAATCGGAAAACCAGTCACCACAGATACTGGCTCCTTTGCATCATCGCTTTACTTGGCCAAGTCTGGAAAGTTACGAATCACCAGTGAAGGTAGTTGGGATCGTGGCGCAGGCTTGAGTTCTGAAGTTTCAATCACGATTAACCCAAGACTTAACATCACTGCCCCGACTTCAGCAAAAGCTGGCGCTGCAATTAAAGTCTTGGTGACAGCAGCGCCGGTAATTGCCGGGGCACAAGTCACGCTACAACGCTTCGATGGCAAGGCTTGGGTTAACTTAACTTCAGCCCCATTATTAGCTGCCGGTACTGAGTTCAGCCCAACCGAGTTAATTAGAGGTGTTTTCAGCTATCGAGTATTGGTATTGAGCAGCGCTGATTCAGCGCAATCTACCTCTGCGCCATTCATCGTTGTGGTCAGATAGTCGTGGTCAGATAGTGCAGGCCATCCAGCATTGTTTGGATAGTGCATCTCAGATAGGCAAATGCAATGGAATGCACCACGAGATGAAATGATTGGGCTATGGGTAAGTTAAAACCGCAGCCAACTGTTTCAGAAGAAACAGCAGCTGAGATTAGTGCGATCTTTAGCTCTGATCGCCCCTGGGTAGTTGTAGTTTGGGATGACCCAATTAACTTAATGACCTATGTAACTTACGTTTTTATGACGGTCTTTGGTTTCTCAAAAGAGAAAGCAACTGAACTAATGTTGCAAGTTCATAATGAAGGTAAATCAATTGTGGCCAAAGGTGCCCGCGAAGAAATGGAACGATACGTTCAGCGCCTACATGAATACGGGCTTTGGGCAACGCTTGCTCGCGAGGATCAAATCTAATGTCGCCTACCGAAGGTTTCTTGCGACACGGTAGTGATACTTACATTGCTAACTTTGCCGAAACTGAACGCGAAGTTCTGGTCAATTTAGTGCAACAGATTATTGAAATACTGGCAGAGCGACATGATCATGCAAACGAAGATCCACTTGCAGCGATGGTTGGAATAACAACACATGATTCCCCGCCCGATGATGAAGTTTTGTTGCGCCTATTGCCGAATGCTTATCAAGATGGGGTAGATGCGGCGGAATTTCGACGCTACACCGAAAGCACTCTGCGCGATAAGAAGCGTGCTCATGCCATGTCGATTCGCATGCTTTTACTAAGTGCAACTGATGGCGATGTAGTTCTTGATTTTGATAATGCCCAAGCTTGGTTAGGTGGCCTAAACGATGTGCGACTAGCGCTAGGCGTGCGACTTAATATTCATCAAAACTCACACGAAGATCTTGAACTACTCGCACCCGATGATCCAATGCGAGCTGTTTATGCGGTTTATACCTGGCTTGGTTGGTTACAAGAGACTTTAGTCGAAGCCCTTATGGACGAAGCGAGTTCTTAAAAGCTAGCAGATCAAATTTCGCAGTGGTCGCCATGTGCGGAACAGTAAGTGCCCAAATAATTACCAAAATTATCCAGAGGAAATCACTTGATAACTCTGTGGTGCCTTTGGCAACGAAGAAAATACCAAGCAGAAATATTCCAACAATTGCATATAGGCCCGGTATTACTGCGGCGAAAAAACTTGCTAACGGGTTGCCGCTGGCAACTCTTTGCATCGCACTTGGTAATTTAGGAACTAATCGCGCGGTGTGCCGAATTGCATGCCAAAGTCCAAAGTAAACCGCAAAGGCAACTAAGGGAGGTGCAAAGAAAGAGAGCACCAACAACAAAACTAAATCAAGTGCCAATGAGTAATTTCTAACCACGACTAAAAGCAAAATCGAAATTGCTGCAATGAACAGAGTTGAATTTCTCAGTACTTGAGTAAATGTCCCGGCCCAATTAATCAAAGTTGGGTTAAGTTCTTGGAGAACATCAAGAGTTCGCTTATCGGTAAGCGGCAGAACTACTGGCAAGAAACCCGCTGGAATCGCATAGCTGCTTAGAATAAGGCTCGAGTAACCGTTCTTCTCAGCCGCCGCTTGGCTTTCGTTGGCGTAGGCCGAATCACCAAAACCAAAGTGAAGCGCACTCATAAGCACTACAAGTTGAAAGCCAACTAGATTCCATTGCGCAATAGCCAGCGCTGCGATGATCGCGATTAAGGTGTAGATGGCAATGAATGCTACAAATTTTCGGGTCGAATCACGGGGGATGGTTATTAAATGATCGATTGCTCCGTGTGGAATACCTATGGCTAGTGCGATAACGGCAACCACAACTTGAGCGCCAATTGAGATCTCAATATTTGCAATCTGGAGTCCGACAAAGAGCAGAACAGCTATTGCGGCCGCCGCTCTGGAAAACCGCCCAGCTCCTTGATAAATTCTAAAAAGAGTCTGGCTCATGGCTATAGATTAGGCTCAAATTGAAGGGATTGCGAGAGGATTAGGCGTGGAACATCTGCATTATTCATATGTCTTGATCTTCATCTCGATCTGCGCCATTGGCGTTAATTTCGGATTTAGATTGCAGTTTTCCAAAAAGTTAAAGTTATTTCTTTTAACCGACTCACTGATTCTCGTTGTTTATTTGATCTGGGATTTTTGGGCAGTCAGTAAAGGAAGTTGGTTCTTTGACGCTGATCAGATCTTAGGAGTCATGCTCTTAGGCAAGCTGCCAATAGAAGAATTTCTATTCTTCATAATCGTTCCTCTCATGACAGTGCTAACTTACTTAGCGCTAACGAAG
>Ga0247844_1008124_pt1 | contig 11538 bp, 8 predicted proteins | sample LaCtaG_FD_192421 | JGI IMG/M metagenome (GOLD analysis project Ga0247844, IMG submission 192421) | Freshwater microbial communities from meromictic Lake La Cruz, Castile-La Mancha, Spain - LaCruzMarch201714.5m_1 | ecosystem: Environmental > Aquatic > Freshwater > Lake | place: Spain: Castile-La...
AGTATAAGGCAAGGAGTAGGCAAGAAAAAAGGCTCCGAGGTAATTCCCTTGGAGCCTTTTCTGTTGAAGTGCTAGACTAGGCTTTCTTTTTGACTTTCGGTTTGGTTGACTTACCGAAAAAGTAAACCGCCTTGCTCCGTTCTCCACTGCGGGAAATAGTTTCTTCATCGAGGAGGCTTTTCAGTGCAGAAGCAAAAGCACCTTCACTTGGGCAGTGAGTGAGCTTTGCTTTGATGTCCCCGCTCTTGATTCCTCCATCTCCAGCCTTTTCAACGACCTTGCTAACTTCGTCTTTGAGTTCTTGTTTCTGGGTTTCAGTAAGGCGAATTCTTGTCCCGCCTACTTTCTCGCCAGTAATGGTTTTCCCAGATACTTCTTCATACACAGCTATTGCCGCTTTGAGTTGATCTTTCAGGTCGCTGATAATTTTTGCGGCGGCGCTTTCGGCAGCCACTTTCTTCTCTGCCAATTCCTTGGCATGTCTTTCTTTCAGTTGTCGGTATGCTTCCAGTTCGTTCATTTGTTTATAGTTGTGGTTATTTGATTGTTTTTCCAAAGTGGAAAGACTGCCGATATCCAGTTGATACCCAAATTGCGAGAAGAAAAATCAGAAAAGTGGTAAAAAAATCAGGGCGCAAGGAATATACCATTTAAGGCGAAAATGGGAAAATGCGGCGAGTTATTCACGAACCGCCCTCCGACGAGCTGCACGGGGTTGCCCATTCTCGGGCGGTTGCTGCGTTCCGACAGGCTCCACTGGGCCGCAGGCTGAATAACTCGCGGGCAGGTTCGCTTTCTTGAACCTGTCCAGATCCCTGCCGTCAGAGACTCGCGCCTTTTTCCATTCAGTCCAGGCAAGCCATGACACCATTCCAAAAGGGGCGAGACTCTTTCCGGCTCCCAAAGGCACCGGCCAGCAATCGAAACAATTCATTCCGCTCCTCCGTCGCCTCCAATCATTGTTTCGCCCGCTCGCCGGAAAACGATAATCCTGCGGATTGCACCAAATAGACCTGTCCTGTCGGCCAGTGTTCCTGCCCTGCCGTCAGAAACTCTTGTGCTCCTCATGCTTCCGGTGCTCAGAGATTCTTTCCGACTCCCGTTTCTACCGGCCAGCCTCTTTCCGCCATACTCATTTCGGTTCACTCATCCCAGACCCGTTGAGCAGAACCTCCAATCGTATTCTGTCAGTCGGCTCGCCGGTATCGCCTTTGGCGAGACATGCGCTGAATAATGCGGATGGTTTCGGTTTCATATTTGCGAGGCACAAAAACATAAAAACAAGATTGTTATGAAGAAACTCAACAATATCGAAGGGATTAAAAAAGTCATCGGTTGGTGTTATGGATATGGCGGACTTGAAATGGGCATTCAAAGATGCGGGGTTGATACTACCACCATTGCTATTTCCGAGAATGCACCAATCCCGCTTCTGAATATACGATCTAAAATGGAAGCAGGACTGATTCCAGAGTGTCCTATTTGGGAAGACCTGAAAACCTTTCCATGTTTGGGTTATCAGGGACAGGTTGATATTTTCACAGCAGGCTTTCCATGTCAGGGATTCAGCAATTGTGGCCTCCGAGCTGGGACTGGTGATCCACGACATCTTTTTCCGCATGTCAAAAGAGGCGTCCAAGTGATGCAGCCCGAAATTTGCTTTTTTGAAAACGTGGATGGTATCCTCACGTCGAAATGTGTCGGGCAATCAGATCCCGGTGGAACTCCAGTGGCGTTCCATGTTCTGCGGGAGATTGAACGCTGTGGATACCATGTGAGATGGGGAATGTTTTCAGCCGCAGAGATAGGGGCACCCCATAGACGCCAGAGGGTGTTTTTTATGGGCATCAAGGGTGATGGCAAGCGGTATCAGGAGATGGCATTGACCGACTGGAAAAAAGAAGTCCGTAATGAGCGCAAGGATTGTGAAAGGCGAGATTCCGAAAATCGGGCGCAGAAATGGGGAACTCCGACTGTCAATTCCTCCAATGTTAACGAGTATGATCTGGAGACTCCCGTTGGCATTGGCAAATTCAAACGCAGGAGTGGTAAAGAACCGCAGAGTGACTTGCAGTTGCAGGTTTTGGCGCAGGAATTCCACTCTGCACGGGCGGGACGGAAACTCTCGCCAAGGTGGGTTGAGTCATTGATGGGTTTGCCCAGGAACTGGGTCAACCCGACCGGTAAAGTGACCGAATGGATAGGTTTCCCAAACGAGAAGGGAAAGGATCAGTTTGACTGGGAGGATCCCAGAACCATCGACAAAACTTATGGGGATGTCAGCGCCCACAATCAAGCCGAGTTGAGGTTGCTGGGAAATGGGGTTGTCCCCCAGACAGCAGCAAAAGCATTCGCAACACTATTTGGCGAGCTGTCAGGCAATTATCGGTAGCCCTCGACAGTTGGAATATCCATTTGGGGGACTTGGGGAACATGGGGGACTGGGGGGAAAGTTGAACCTCCTCCCATTTTTGATTTTCTGATCGCCGGTTGACGCGCGTTGTCTCTGTGGACGATGAACGTCTGGGGCTTGGCATTTTGCCCCAAAACAAAAAAATGCCATGAAAAAAGCAAACACATCGACGGTTTCGGCGACCACAACGACCGACAACAAGAGCGAAACTGAACTCCGCGATACCCGAGAGGTGTCCATTGCCGCCGCTCCGCAATACGAAAGGGGGAAATTCAACGAGATCCTCCTTGAAAGCCTCACCGAAGAACTGAGGAAGGCAGTCAGCGGGCTGGTAAGGAAAACAGGGAGTGCCGGTCATGTTGACGAACACGGCAGTTGGGATTTCGGGGTTGAATACGACCGAAAGCGAGGGGAATGCTCATCCCTGAACTGGGATGCGTATGGAATCGGCCGAGATTGCCACACCGGCCAGCTTCTCGCGCTTGTCCAGGTTCGCCAGTTCCATCGGAAGAAAACAGGATACTGGCCGTCGATCCGCAAAAATTACTTCCTCCTTGGGACGAACGAGGACGCTTCCATTTTTGCCCACAGCGTTTCAGCGAATGTTGTGCATGCGGCCATCCGCATGGGGGCGGATGTCATCAAGGCGGTTCAGGACTGGATTTTTGAGGGGGACTACGCAGGGATGCTCCGCCAGGGCGACCTTGCCATGATCCCATGCACAAGAAGGCCGTCAGCTCCCAGGGTGACCAACCGCGTCATGATCTTGGAGGGCAGCCACCGCCTGAAAGCGAACGTGATCCGCCAGAATGGAGCCATTTTCGCGAAAAACCCGAATCTGATCCACATTCCCGGAACCCATCCCGAGGTCCAGGGAGAGAACCGTTGGTACAAAATCGTTGTGGGGAAAGGCGCCGATTTCTGGAGGTTGGCCGCCCCAACGGTGGATTGAGGGGAGGTTATGGCAGTAACAGCCTGCCCCTCTGTTGGTTACAAATGCATCTCAATGATTTTGAAAAGGAAACAAGCCGAGTCGATATTTGAAGCATTTTTTCTCGCACCGCCGAACCACATTGAATATCAACTTAGGAGTATGAAAATCGAGTCAAACAGCGCGGCCTGAAATCTCAAAAATGGATTCCGAATTCATACTTGCACAAGCAAAAGAGGAGCGGTTCAAAGGGAACCATGAGGCCGCGCTTGAGCTTTTGGTTGAGGTTCGAGTGCGGGATCCAAAAAACGCAGACGCTTGGTGGGTTTCAGCCCTTGCATCGCACTCTCTCGAACGACTTGACGAAGCGGTTGAATATATTCGGGAGACTCTACGTCTCGCTCCACGCTTTTCCAATGGGTGGGCGCAACTTGGAGTTGTGTTGATAGAAAATGGGGAGGAAGAAGAAGGGAAACGCGCTCTCTTCCATGCGCTGCGACTAAAGCCAGGCTACCCCTTTGCTCTACGCCAATTGGCAAAATTTGCAAATCAGTCAAACGAACATGAGGCAGCCATCAGTTACTTGACTGAGTTGCAAACAAATGGAGAAGCTGATTATCATGATTTGAATTTGCTGGGGAACGTCTACCGCAATCTTAATAATAACTCTAAAGCGATTGAGGCATACAAAGAATCGTTTGCGACAAATCCAAGCCCTGCCCCCTTATACAATCTTTCCTTGATCTATGCTGATCAAGACTATTCTCAAGACCTCGATGCAGTTGATTGCCTCCGACGCTCGTTGCTTATTAAGCCTGATTACACAATCGCAAAAGAAAGATTAAATAAAATAACTGAACGATTATCTACGCTTGCGAACAAAATTGAGTATGGCAAAACGACGCTTCAAAAGAGTGAGTGGTATCGACATTATTTAAATCCATTTGAGATATTAAAAGCTGATGCAACAGAGAAACTTGATTTCTTTGATGCAAAATGGGTCCAGTCTTCTAAGAAAATAATCAAAAGCGAGTTAATATTAGAAGATGGGAAACTAGATCATTTAGGCGGGATTCAGTTTGATACAAATCGCGTTCTGGAGACGGTGGATGACTTGCTTAATGATGACAAAAAGGTATTCCACTGGAATGTATACCAAACACCAGCTTTGCTTGGGTTCTTAACACGAGGGACGCTAGATCACTTCCTCTACTCTCAGGACTACTTTCCAATCGATATTCTCGAAGCTTTGGACTGGGCGCATTTTCAACAATGGCTAAGCGAGCCTTTTGCACAACAATATGATTTAGTTCTTTCGAGAGCACTTGAAAATAAAATGCATTCTGTAGTTGAATGTCTTTTCGATGGAAGAAGATGGGTGACAAATACACATAATGAGATTTGCTTTTCAAGTGCTAGACGACATGTAAATCGTTTTCTTCAACCCCTTCGGGACTACGCAAAGAAGTCAGAGACATTAAAGCCAGCTTGGACCGATGTTCGCGATATCATTTGCGGCAATAATGGATGTAATCAGGTTGCACCGTTGCTAAATCTTTTGCCTGAAGCTTTCCGAGATCAACAAAATGAGGCAATAACACTAATAAGAGACATCGCGCTTTCATGTTACAATATTCATGATGACAGTGATCTTTCGCAAATAGTATTAATGTTCACAGAGGAGTTGCGGTTTAAGAACGCCAGATTGCGGCACCAAATTGAAGAGGACACAAAGAAAATCGAGGCACTTATTAAAAAGGAACGTGAGAGCGAAGTAAAATATGTCCTAGGCGGTGAGAGGAAGATGCAAATTACCAAGGAAGGCGTTCGTTTTGGGGAAATGTTTTTTCCAACAGAAGATATTACTTCTGTAAATTGGGGTCTGATTTTAACAGGAACACGAGAACAACCAGTATATGACTTTCTCCTTTCTTTTAGAAACGATGATTTCAAAAAGATAACGTTCGCATGGACGGCAACATCAGATATTGAGAAACAACGCGAAATCTACGCTAAACTCATTAAAGCCACTCTTACGTATATTGCTCCTAGTCTAATTCAGAACGTAAAGAACAAACTAGTATCTGGAGAGTTGTTGCCAGTGGGAAATTGTGTAATGCGCAAAGAGGGTGTTTCTTTTGAACAAGCAGGCTGGTTTTCTAAAAAGACAATAACAATACCCTGGAACAAGGTTGGCGTTGAAATCCAAAACGGCGATATGACGGTTTTTGAGAGGAACGCACCTGCAAGAGTGACTTTTGGCCTGCGTAGTGCTGAAAATGCTTTTGTGTTGCAGTTTTTATCGGAGAACAATAATTTTTAAAATGAAAATGCAACAAGTGCCCCAGCCTGAAGCCCCGAAATGGGCTCTTTCAATTTTGAATAATCTTTACGAGATAGATAAGAAGCTTCAGCTGCATGGGGATGTTGCAAATGCTAGTCGCAATGTTGCTAAAATGAAAGATACATTGGAGGAGCTTGGGCTTTTTTATGAGGACCCGATGGGACAACCATTTAAAGAAACACGAACCGATCTTGAGGCAACAATATCTGGAAGCGGGACTGATGATCTTGTCGTTGTTGAGGTAATTAAGCCAATAGTTCGCTATGGGAAAAGAGACTTCTCACGCATAACACAAAAAGGAATAGTGATCGTAGAATCAAAGCAAACACAATAATATATGAGTGAAACAATTAATTTCGGAATTGATCTTGGAACAACAAACTCCTTGATAGCAAAGTTCAACAAGGGAACTGTCGAGATATTTAAAAATCCTAATGGGTTTAAGGAAACCCTTCCATCTATTGTTGCTTTTCGGAATGATAGAATATTGGTAGGGGAGCAAGCGAGGACATATGCTGAGAAAGATCCGAAAAGTGCTGCATTCAGGTTTAAGCGCAAAATGGGGACAACGGAAACAATAAAGATTAAAGCAATCAACGCTTCCAAATCCCCAGTTGAACTTTCTTCGTTTGTACTTAGAGAGCTGAAGAACTTTGTACACACCGGCGAATCCCCAGAAGCCGTGGTGATAACAATACCTGCATCCTTCGATACGGTTCAATCGAATGCCACGAAAGAAGCCGGGATCTTGGCAGGATTTAAGAATGTTGTACTACTTCAGGAACCTATTGCCGCCTCGCTTGCATACGCAAATAAGGAAAAAACCGCTGACCTTAGAAATAGCCAGTGGATCGTTTATGATCTTGGTGGGGGAACCTTTGATGTGGCTCTTGTAAAAATTATTGAGGGTGAGTTAAAGGTCATAGATCACGAAGGTGATAATTACCTCGGCGGAACAGATTTCGATTCGATTATTGTTGAAAAACTCATTGTTCCAGAATTGCTGAAACGGGGCAGGTTTACCGATCTGCTTGCAGAAATGAAAAGTGAAACTGGGCGCTATAACAGACTATGGACAGTTTTGCTTCACAAAGCTGAAGAAGCGAAAATTGAGCTTTCAAACAAGCAATCATCTGAAATCGATCTTAGTTTGATAAAAGTTGAAGATGAAGACGGCAAGGATCTGGATGATATTATCAATATTACACGATCCGACTTTGAAGCGGTCATCAAAGATGAGGTTGATAGCACGGCGGAAATGCTCCGAACTATTCTCACAAGAAACTCAATATCTTCGACAGATGTTTCTTTTGTATTAATGGTCGGAGGGTCTACATATATTCCATTAGTTCGTAAACGCATTGAAGAGCTTTTAGAAATAAAAGTTAACACAAATATAGATCCAACAAATGCTGTCGGGGTTGGAGCTGCCTACTATGCGGCAACTAAAGAAATCAAAACCTCGAATGAGCCGACTGCGAAAAAGAACGAAGCTACGGGCCTTCGAGTGCGAGCCGTCTACAGCAGAACATCGCAAGAACAAGAGGAGTTGTTCTCGGCAAAAATCGAGGGGAACACTGATGGACTGTATTACAGAATTACTCGTGACGACGGAGCTTTTGACAGCGGTCTAAAAAAACTTGAAGCACGAATTATTGAAGAGCTCCCTCTGCAAGAGAATGCATATAATCTATTTAACTTTCGCATTCTTGATGCCCAGGGTAATTCCTTCCCAGTTGACGTTGAAACAATTCAGATCGCGCACGGGAAATACAGCGTTGCTGGGCAAATGCTGCCAGAAGATATTAGTTTAGTAAAAGATGATCATTCAATCCAGGATACTCGTCTTGAGAGGATTTTTGCAAAAAACTCAATTCTCCCGTCCAAGCAAAGAAAAACTGTTGAAGTCGGTAAAACAATAGTAAAAGACTCAGACAACGAACTTAGAATTATTGTTGTTGAGGGTAGTTCCGAGAATCACTCCTCAACAAATAAACCAATTGGCGTTTTGGTAGTCAGTGGAAAACAAGTATCGCGCGATTTACTGAAAGGCACCGAGATTGATTTAAGCTTTGAAATGTCCGAATCAAGAGACTTAACTGTTTCTGCTTTTCTGAACGGAACAAGCCAAGAATTCTCTCAAGTGTTTGAACCTAAGCCACGCGCCGTTCCAGTGCGCACGTTAAACAGTGAGATTAATCTACTTGAACAAAGACTTGAGAGAGAATTTGAAGAGGCTACAGAGGATGAAAACTATGAGATGGCGGAAAAGCTGAAGAAGCTAAAATCTAGTGCAGAGGAGTTGGTTGGTGAAATCATTCTTTTGTCACACGACGACATCACAGACGAACGATTTAAAATAGAAAATAAGATGAGGAAGATCTCTCAGGAGCTTCATCAAGCAACTTCGGGGAAAAAAGTTGATAAAGCACGAGCGGATTATCTTGAAGCAAAAGAAGAAGTCTCACTTTTAGTGCGAGAAAGCGGCACTGACAAGGAGCACCATCAGCTCAATGAAATACTTGCAAAAGAACATGCCCTGCTCACATCTACTAGCATTGAAAGAATTAAAATTGCAACAGGACAGTTGGGGGAGATTAGAACCGCAATTCTTGTAAGAAGCCCCCAATTCCTAATTGGCTTCTTCGAGCATGTGGTTTCCCGACGGACGGCAATGAATGATCAGGTTCAGGCGAATGCATTGATCGAAACAGGCCGAACCCATATCGCCGCCCAGCAGTGGGAATCGCTACGGCCAGTTATAGGTAGGCTCTTTGAACTGTTGCCACAACAGGAACGCGCAAGCAAAGATTTCGAAGGAATCACCGGATTAGTATAGCGAAAGTCCGTTAGCAATACTCACAAACACCATGTTTGGATTATTTAAAAAGCGGGAACCTGATAACAATGACATGCTTGCTGCAGTCATCGAGCGGACAACTGCTTTTAGCGTAAGGCTTCTTGAACATCATAAAATGCTTCTCGCCGCCACCCCAGATTCAAAAACAATGAAAACCTTATTGGAGGCGCTTTTGTTTAACAACTGGGTTTCGTATTACGTTATATCTGATGAACTATGTGCGGGGCTACCTACCCAGGCAACCAATGATGATCGTTCTTCGCTACGGCAGGGAATACGGAAAGCGATTATCACATCCGCTAAATCTAAAGCCATCCCAAGCGTTGAGCGGCAACTTGGTTGTAGTTTTGATCAACTTCACGGCGGAGATTTTATAGCTTATGCCAACCGTGTATTTCAAGATTACGATAGTTCGGCCGAAAGGCACCAATCGCCAGCTTGGATGAGTGCGGGGATTAAGCTTGCTTGCCAATGTGACTTGGGGGGAGTGGCGATTGCGGAAATCGGAAAGGCTCGCGAATTGGAGGAAGAGGCAGCTCAATTATTTTTTATAGCTGAAGATTTGATTCGGAAAGATGTTCGAGAGTATGTTCGCAACCGCCGGTAGTTAAAATTATCAATTCAGTTTGTTTCTACTTCTTACTTTTGAAAGTATTCTCATCGGGGTAGTCTAATAACTTCTTTACATGTTTCACAAATCTTCTATTCGGTTAAATGGGGCCTTGGTTAAATGGGACTCAAAAGGAGATGCTGCTCTTCAGGTTTTTCAAGATGAAATGGGTGTAAATCAGGAGACCGCGAACCGGCTAATGGCACATGCGGCACTTCATGTTGCCATTCTAAATGCTCTTAAAAATAAATGGAACTCACTGGGAAGTAATGGATCGTTTGTGGAATTCGTTTCAAATGATCTTTCGAATTGTGCAAAAATCCTTCGCGACGAAACATCTAATAGGACCATCAAATCTTTTGCTTTATTGTTTACTGCGGGAAAGAACAAAGATGTTTTCGATCAGACTGATCCGCTGAATCTGGAGCAGAGCACTTGTGCAGCGGATAATAATGCACAGACAATAGTCGATATCAATTTTGTGATTGAGATAATTCGAGCGACCGTTGAATTTATGCGGGACGGCAAGATATATGAAGAACACATCATGCGAGAGCTTCTGGAAAGTTGTCCGACAAATAGTTCCTTAGTTCAGGAGATGCCGGAATCTATAAAGCATGTTAAAAATAAACTAATATGTCTTATAAATCCGAAAACCTGTCCCAAAGAGATCGGGGACTTAATTAGCTGCACGAACTATATCCTTGATAGATATTGTTGACATATCATTTATTGCCGTTCAGTTCGGCATCAAAATCTTTCACTCTATCCAAAACAGTTCCCCCAGATTCGAGAGGACCATCAAACCCGCCGTCAGTACGCCTCTGAAAAAACTCCACCATCCCCGCCGTTTGCGCAGATTCCCTCTCTGTTGCCCGATTCTGGGCTTCCTTATCTGCGAAGCGGGAAAAATCCACCTGCATAAAATCACGCACGGCCTTCCAGTCGGCATCGGTGAAATCCTCACCGGCAGCCAGGCATTTTTTCTCGATGTCCTCGATGTATCGGGTCTGGGCGTGATACGGTTCTCGGCTGGTCCGTTTCTGTTCTTTCTTGGCCTGCTTTTTGGCGAACCTCTTCTCTGATTCCAGATCATCAATGATTTGCTTCAACCAGTCCCTCTCCCAGCATTCGGGACACACGCCAGGGGCATCGCAGCAGATTTCAACCACCTTGCGCCAACGTGCTTTGAGGGCTCTCAGGGGCAGGAGCCGGGAAATCACTTTGATTTCGTTCTCTCTCTTCCACAATTCCCGACCGGCATAGACCTCGCGAGGCGGAAAAGTCGGTTTTTCAGGGTCGGACACCCATCCCGAAACTTGGGGAACTGGGGGAGCATGGGGAACGGGTTCAGGAGCCTTGGATTTCAACGCTACTATATGATTATCTGGGCTCGCACCCATCCCCACTTCTTCCCTCTTCACAGCACGGTAAATCCTCCCTTTTTTTTCATTCGAGGGAATGATTTCATCGGGCATGGATTTCAGGGCAACCCGTATCGTGGTTGCGCACAGGGACGGCAGTTCCTTTTTGATGTCCGCCATTTTGAAATTCCCGAGGGCATGGGCTTTCTGCCGGACAAGGGACAGGGTTTTCTGAGAAACAAGGGGGAGATTGGAATACGGATTGCGGGCATATCTCCCAGGGTTCTGGTTAAACCGCTCCCAGCACCCCCGCAGATCTTCAATGACCGCATCCCGTCCGATGGCACTGACGGACAGATCCCGAATTTCCTCGAATGGTTGCCAGGTAAAGAATCCGGCAATGGCCTCTTCCAGAGTGAGACTCAAATAGTACAGGAATTCAAACGACCATGCGCGGGTTGCCCGAACCGTCCGAGTTTTCTGGAGGAGCATCCTTTTCAGGGAGGAGGGACCGACCGAGAGAACCAAGTCAACCAGATCGGCGACCACTTTGGCCCATTCATCCGCAGGCAACCAGCGACCGTCAGCCGGACCGGCTCCTTTGGGAATGACCGTTGGCAGGGTCTTTTCCAAGTGGGCGCGAGAATGGAATTTCCAAGACATCGCCGAAATCTGGGCCTCCGCTTGTTCGCGGGGGACTCCGCTTTTCAGCAAATCCCCAAGGAGGCGGCGGATTTCCTCAAACTCAGCATGGTTGGGTTGGAATGATCCTGTCCTTGAGCTTTGAGCTTGGGGAACTCGGGGGACATGGGGAACTGGGGGGATTCTGGACTGTTCTTGCCTTCCGCCAGTATCGGGAGGGGGGAGCGACAGCCCCAGCATATTAAAGACCTCTCGCACCGTCGCCAATTGGTCATTTTTTGGCAACCAGCAACGGACAGGGCCGGAATCACAGGCCCCCCAAGGACACCGGTAGGCATGGTTCCGGTGGTTGCCAGGAGATCCATCCCTTTTCA
>Ga0247844_1008125_pt1 | contig 11537 bp, 10 predicted proteins | sample LaCtaG_FD_192421 | JGI IMG/M metagenome (GOLD analysis project Ga0247844, IMG submission 192421) | Freshwater microbial communities from meromictic Lake La Cruz, Castile-La Mancha, Spain - LaCruzMarch201714.5m_1 | ecosystem: Environmental > Aquatic > Freshwater > Lake | place: Spain: Castile-La...
TCCCTGTGCCGAGAAAGATGCTCCCTGCGACGCTGACGGGTATCAAGCAGAAGAGGGTGAAGGAGCCGACGAAGGAGGATCGGTTACAGCAACAGTTGGCGATGGTGGATCAGGCGGCGATGAGTTTTTATAAGTTCTAAGTGGGGGCGCGGAGCGTCACTGGTAGAAAATCTTCGATTTTAACCCACACCCCTCTCCCTAGGAGCGAACTAGGTATCTACCCGATCTTCATAGGAGGGGGATGTGTTTGTGGAGCACACATCATGACTCCACGTTTGACAGAGACATGATGTGGCTGCCTAAGCATATATATCATGTTTCCACACTATGAATAGAAAAATACAATGCAATCTCCACGAGAGAGGGGTGTTGGGAAACGAAGTGTCCCCACCAGCCGTATACGTCGGCGCAGGAACCGACATTCTCCCCCTTCTCCTGTTCCCCACGATCCGCGAATGGATCTACATGGATTCTCTTCCTCGCTCCGAATGGGGCACGCTCCCAAGCACCCCCTCCACGACCTTTCTTCCCCTTCTTCACAGCCTTCTCCAGGCCAGCGGGTGGGACAAGGAGCCTAAAGCCGCAGACAAAGAGCCTAAAGACCGCCTCGTCTACCAGAATCCCACCACGAAACAGCGGCTCACTTATTTTATCAACACGGCCTGCCCTGAAGAGCTCACAGAGGAACACCGCAGCCTCTTTGCCAAGGCAGACACCCTTATCCTCATCGGTCACGATCCTGTCATTCTGGAGATGCTCCCACCGCATATTCACCTTATCACGAATCTTCATACGACATATCATCGCACTCTATGTGACCCTGATCGCATGAAAGCCTACTTGGCCGCCCACCCTGATCGCATCGCCTCCCTCGTCCAGATACGAGAAACACAGCCTTATGAGCACTGGGCCGATATGCTACCACCTATGGAGCATATGAGCGTTGTCTCTCTTTCGACATGGGAGGAACTGGAATCCAACCTTTATAAACAGCAATTGTATCATATGACATAGTCAGAAGATACAATGTGCTATACAGCACACACAACACACACATAACAAACAGACTAATAAACTAGTAGACTAGTAAACTAATACATATCATTTTTACTACGACGATCCCACACGATATTGCTATTGAATTCGTCAGGATCTTCATCAGAGGGAGAGAGCACTTCGAGATCCACATGGGGATCGCTGAGATCGCTTTCATCGCTCCACTCCTCTTTGGTTCCACCGATACCATCGTATTCTTTACGAGTGGCAGAAGCAGATGCAGACGCAGAAGTAGTAGCATTCAAAGGTGCCAATGAGATCACACGGTGACGAAAGACATCTTCAGGTGTCTGTTGTGACCGTTCCTCTTCTGCCCGCTTCTTATCCTCCTCTTCTTTCTCTTTGGCGGTCTTGACCCATTCGCGAGACATCTCTGCATAGGATCGTGTGGGTTCTTTCTTGGGAAGGGCGGTTTTTAGACCACCAAGAGAGGGAAACTCTTCTGCGGAGGGAATGACGCGTTGAGCAGCGTAAGAAGTAGAAGCAGGCCGACGGTAGGGTGCACTGGTAGTGCTTTGCGCGCTTTGCGCATGAGGATTGCGTGTGAGTGCTGCCAATGTTCCAGGCACGAGCTTTGGAGCCTCCCTCGCGGGAAGACTCGTATTGACTAGGTTCGCAGGGTTAGGACGAGCCCATCGGCTCTGCAATGCTTGCGGTTGCGGGGCTGGAGTGCTCGGTTGCGATTGGGGGTTCATCTTCAATACTACTATTAGACTGTCCCTCGCGTTTAAGTGTGGGCACTCGCACCATGATGCTCCATCCATCCCGTCTGGAGGGTGTGATCCGCCAGCCGTGAAGAAGCATCAGATGAATCATATCGGGTGAGAGAAGATACCCGCTAGGGAGATGAAAGAGAGTACATGAATCTTCACTCATGAAGTTCATATAGTCTTTCATGGCATACATGCCTATGTAAGGACCTTATTCTCCGTTTAGACTCTACGCGCACGACGTGCCTTGCGTGTCCTGCGTGCCCCACCTTTTTTTGCATACGGGTTTTTTGCATGTTTTGCTTGTGTTGCATGTTTTGCATACGATTGTTTCGCTTGTGTTGCATGTTTTGCATACGGGGTTTTCGCGTTTTTAAACGTTGATACATGTAAAGGCCTTTTCCATTCTGGCAAGTCAGTTGACAGCAGGGAATCAAGAAGTCCCATATTGTTCTCACTGACCATGATATGTGCACCTTTAATGAAGGGCCTTCCACCTAATGATTCCGATATACTTTTCACATGTTCTACTATATTGGTTCTGGTAAGAGGTCCAACTAGTGTAGGAGGTTTCATAGAATCAAACTCTGCGAATAGAAAGGGACCTACCTGATCAGTAAGTATCTTCCGCTCTATTGTTTTCTGAGCTATTTCTTCTTCCAACATCTCGCGTGTTTTAGGGATACGTCTTCCAAGAATCGGCTGCCAGGCTGTCATTCGAAAGATCGGTTCCATAAATGATCCTGATTGAAGATTAAAGACTCTTATTACCCTTTCCACATTTTCCCCTTTCACATTTTCCCTTTTCACCTCAAGCTCCCCTGCAGCAATAACCTCATGTGCATCAATAAACTTTTCGTCCTCTGTCAGTAAAGGGCGGCCAGGTTTGGATGACAATAGAAAGATAAAATTGTGAAGGGATCCAATTTCTTGTTCACAGATGACTTTCATCGCATACACATGAGGCACTCCCTCTGTTTTACGAAGGATCCAGCAATAGATGCCATCGGGTGCAGCACGAACCTGAGCATCTACTAGCATTCGTGGTTGAAATGCCTTGAAAAGTGCATCATAATTCTTTACGGTATGATAACATATATTACCGTGCGGGGTGCGCGTGCAAACGTCCCCACTTGTTTTAAAGACAAACCGTGTATGTCGGCAATTAGGGGCTATTTCTTCATTCTGCCGCTCTGCTGCCATTCTATCTCTACATGATAAAAAGAGAAACTCTTTTTGTTCATGGAAGTGCTTTATGGCGTAGTGCCGAAAAGCGAGGCTCTAGAAGCGGATATTTTTGGGGATTTTTATTGCGTAGCGCCTACAAAGCGCGCTACTCGTAATCGCGAAACGCGATCCCCACAGGGAAGCGAGGAACGCCATCATCGGTTAGCTCTTGGAATCGCACGGTCAACATCTGGCCCACATAGTCTGCGCCCTTCTGATACAGGGTCGCACGATCCTCTCGCGTGCCACGAGGGCGAACGGAGAAGGGAATGCCGCTCGGCGTGCGGCACACCCATAGGACGCATCCCTCTTCCTGTCCCTCGCCCTGTCGGAAGTCGACGACCTCGTATTCGTCGTCTTGGAATTCTTTGTATTTCTGTAGTTCCTTGCTGCGCACGCCACGATACACGCCCGTCGCGTTGCGAAGCATGATGCCCTCATAGCCCTCTGCCACATAGCGCGCATGGCTCTCTTTCATGGCCTCCTCAGAAGCGCACATCTCCGTATCCACCAGCACCAGGTGCTGAAAGTTGTGCTGTTGGAAGAGCGTCTGGAGCTGGAGGAATCGCACAGAATAGGGAGAGTCGGAGACAATGTCGTAGACGAAATACTTGATCTGACGCTGCTTCTCAGCATCTCCCTCTTTCAGTGTCACCCGCTTGACCATGCCGACAATCTCTTGAAAGGTGAGGGTCGTGGAGTAGAGTTCGCCGTCCAGCACAAATCCAGGGGGGAAGAGGCGGAGCTCCTCGACGATGTGATCCAGATGCGGGTAGGACTTGCGGTTGCGCGAGAAGAGTCCCTTCTGAGGGATGCCGATGCAGCGCGTTCCGTCAAACTTCCGCTGGATGTAGCACGGATAGACGATGTCTTTGCCACGCTTGTTGTAGTCATGGGCCAGCATGGGAGAGGGCACGTCGACATCCACGGCTTTCGAGGCAGCCTTTGGCATAGCGGCAGCAGAACCAGCCGCAGCAGAAGCAGCCGCAGCAGAAGCAGTCGCAGCCATGGCACTCGGCTCATCCTCCAGAGCATCATAGAATGACTCCGCATATCCGCTCGGATAATAGCCACTGTCCACCTTCTTCTGCCACGTCGCGCGCGCTTCGAGTTCGGCCTGCTCAAACGGCGTCGTCTCGTTGCGTTTTCCCACATTCTTTCCGACTGTGATGCGCTTCTCGTTCGTCTGCATTTTGCCGCCCTGGTATCCATGAACCGTCTGAATGATGCCGTGTCCATCGCGTCCAAAGACGCGAATGAACCATACTTTTGTCTTGCCCGTAGAGGCTTCGCCGCAGAGAGGGGGGAAATCAGTCATTGTGTGTACCGTGTGTGTCTTTCTTGCTGAGGCCCCCGCGGTTTCAATTTTTTCTCGTCGCCCCAGACGGCTATAAAAAATAACCCCCATAAGGGGCTATTCTTCGGTGGGAAGACGGCACGTGGGACAACGAGGCCAATGAGGAAGACACCAGCGACAGAGAACCGTTCGACACATGGTATGAATGCGCCATGCGGGACGACAACAGATGTCACAGTGGAGGGGCTCTTGTTTTCCAAAGGTCGTGGCAAAGAAGAGGCAGGAGATGCAGACGTGGGGATCGGAGGACACGCGGGAGGGACGAATCAGAATGGAGCAGAAGAGGCACCGTTCGTATTCGTAGGGTTGGAGGAGGGGGAAATCATAGTTCGTGGAGGGAGAAAGAAGAGAGACAAGAGGAAGAGGATTCACGGCTGGCGTTGCTTGCACCGCATGTGCTGCTTGCGTGCTAGGCTCATCGACGGGAATCTGGATGGGAGGGGGGATGAGTGGTATATGCGGTATATGCACGGCTTGCGGTATATGCACGGCTTGCTGTGGGTGAGACATGGGGGCACTCTATCAAGTGCCTCGATCGCTATTCAATTTTACTCTCGCGGAGGCACGCCTTGCATGTATCGGGCAAGGTTTTCTGCCAATTCGGCCATCAGCGCTCGCTCCCGATCCAATTCCTCTTCCGCGGAGCGATAGAGAGCCATCATGGCATCATGTCTCGCGGCAGAAGAGGCCGCGGCAGGACCCGCATCAAGCACCGCATTCACTTCTTGATCGGGCACATAGGGCTCGATAGGAGTCACCTCTGTCTTCAACGGCGCCGACACAGTCGTGCCACTCTCGCCATGTTGCCATCCCGCCACCGAGTAGAAGTTCACATGGTAGATCGACGTCACGTGATGAGTCGCATCCAGCGTGGCGTCATAGGCGTGAACGAGTTCCACGATGGAATAATCGGATGTGCGGAGCAAGGTCAGCGCATATTCCTCGACACTCTGGTGATGAGGGGTCGTGAAGAAGTGATGTCCGCGTGCGACGATCTCCTTCTCCATCATCATCCGACTCAGCACACGACGATCGTAGGCGTGAAAGGTGTCTCCCACTTGAAGCAGGATGTTCCATGAAGACGCGCGAAGATGGTTGCGGCATCCCACCTCTTCATAGGCCATCAGGTCGAAGGCGGTCATTCCTGCGAAAGGGTCCTCTTGCTCGAGCACCTCACGCTTGTCTTCTTCTTCGACGTAGACGCAGGGTTCCTCGCAGATCTGAAATCCGAAGAAGACGAGCCAGCCGAGGATTTCCTGACAGAGAGGCCGATACTGACCAATAAGGGTGGGATCCTCCAAAGGACCCATGCCTTTGACAAACACTTTCTTCTGAAGGGTCAACTCTCCCCATCCTGTGAAGAATTGGTCTGAGTCGCTCTCCCACCAACTGGTGGTGCTCACTGGGAGATGGATGAGGAGGAGGGAGAGGAGATTGCCCCTGGCAGGCACCACGTAGTTGATCACGATGAAGGCGCCATTTGGATGTTCCGTGATGATCTTCTTGTGATAAGGGACACCCATCTGATCCCAGTGATTCTCATCACCATACATGTGGGATTCGAAAACCGTGTAGCGATGATCGGACAGGAAGGTGAGAAGGGGATCCACCTCACCCTGTTCCTGCGACACCCATATCGTCATGGTGTCGGTCGTCAGGTATGACTCCATGCCATTCTGGTGGAAATAGCCGTCCAATGCGATGTGATCGGTGACAAGCATGTCATGTTCGGTCACGAGGGCGCGAAAGGCCTCGAAGGGGAGTTGATAGGTTGCGAGAAGGGGTTCCATGTTTGAAGTGTCTATCAAAAAATAGGGTTTTTCTTTTCAATTTTATGGAGGCACGCTATTCGCGCCCCTTTGGGGCGCTCATGTGCCCCCATACCCCAGTGGGGACACTTCGTTTCCCCACACCCCTCTCCAGTGGAGACGGCGCGAATCTACCCGCGCATATGTGAAAACACACCACTCTCCCGTGGAGACGGCGCGAATCTACCCGCGCATATGTGAAAACACACCACTCTCTATTGAATATCGTGTGTATATTACGCCCTCTCCCACGGAGAGGGGTGTGTTTGTGAAGCACACGCTTGCGTCTCCACTGGGGGTGTGGGGAAACGCCCGCCTGTGGCGGGCAGTGTCCCCACCCATTGCGGATGAGACCCCCATCGCCCCACATGAAGACGCAACAATTCAAACGTCGCCAACAGAGATGTATATTGTTTATGTTTCTGTTGAATCTCGCCATGATGGAACTCCATCTGTGACAGCAAAAGACTCTGGAGTTCCGAGCAGACAACCGACCGTTTCAGTTCCGCCTTGTCCTCTTGGAAGCGCCACTCCCATCGATCAATGTTCAGTTGAATGATGCGCGATTGAATAATCTCTCCCATCACAAGAGCCTTTTCAAGAATCATCTGACGCAGATCAGCATACAGAATCATGATCGCAGGATGAGACAAAAGATACTGATAGATCTTCTGACAGCACTCTAGTTCCATCGACTCATAGGGCATGTTCTCCATGTCCTGGAGCCATTCGTATAACTGTGTGAGGTGAATCGCATTATCTTTTGGCAACGGATAGGATGGGGCGTAGGGAGACATGATAGAGGGAAACGACATGGTTGCTCTCTTGACCATCCTCACAGCGTTCAAATTTTACCAACAAAGCAACAAAAATGGGGGTTCCCCTCTTTTTTTGTTTTATATTTTTGTGCAGGTGTCGTGGAATGGCCCTAGAGGCCGAATGTCTCTTTTATTCAATGGGGAGAAAAGGGAAGAAGGCCGCCTCGCCAATCAGAAGGGACGCTCCAGCGGCGGTTGGATGGCCGCGGAGAATCGTTCCCTCGGTCAACGAGAGGCTCTGAGAGCGCGCCGAGTAGACAATCATCTGCTGATTCATGTTTCCACCGACGCGGAAGGACTTCTTGCGGTAGTTGATGAAGACATCGGTCTCAGGATAGTGAGTGAAGACGAGGTGGGACGCCTCCGTGCTGTCAAACGGCCGATCAGTGTTGTCCATGAGGTAGACGAGCTTTCCTATCCACGTCTCAGGCAGGTGCCAGGCCAGCAGTTCGGTCTCAGAGATAACAACGGTGCGTCCCGCGGCGAGGGTCTCGCGCAGGGCCGCATCTTTCTTCTCGAGAATGGCTCGACCCTTCTCCACAATCTCGGACCATCCCTCTTGCGTGGAGACCTTCTTCAAGAAGTCCTCGGTCATCTGAATGGCCTGATCGAAACGCTTCTGAACGGGCTTGTGAGAGATGTGGATGAGGATCTCACGGATGGAACGGTCGTCCTCGGTGGGATGATCCCAACGGTCCATGCGGTCGATCTGCTGGAGCCAGAACGGAATGGGCAGAGCGGGATAGAAGTGCTGCCACGTCTGAATGGCCGCGCAGGACTCCACGTGAATGGGGCAGCACGCAGACCAGTGCTCCACGGCAGACGCATGGTGATCAATGCACTTGATCGAGAGTGCGCCATGCGCCATCCAATGATCGCGAGTCGCCTCAGGAACGGAGACGTCCACCATGAGCACGTGAGTGCCTTCCAGAACGGCCGCAGACGGCCAGGTGTTGGGCTGACCAGGCGCAATGGGATACATGGAGAGCGATCCTTTGGTGCGGAGGATGCTGTAGGCGATGTAGCACGCGAACCATCCGTCAACGCAGTTGCCGTGGAAGAGAATGGTATGAGATTCGGCTCCATCTACCTCGGCGGCAGCGGTCGGAACCTCGTTCTCTTTGGCCTTGGGTTTTTGGGCACCCTTCTGGGCACCCTTCTGGACACACTTCTGGGCAGCAGACTTGCCCTTGGGTCCAGCGTTGCTCTTTTGTCCAGCGTTACCCTTGTGACCCTTGTTGCCCTTGTGGCCAGAAGCAGGCGCAGATGCCTTGGTCTCAGAAATCATGGAGGGCGCAGAGGCCGCAGAGGGCGCAGAGGCCGCAGAGGGCGCAGAGGCCGCAGAGGGCGCAACAACGGAAGCGTAGGTCTTGGAGGACATGGTGGAGAGAATGCGAGGGGGATGCTTTTCCTCTCCGCCCCTCCGTCTTTCAATTTTTTTATAAAAAAAGGGCGAACGCCCTCATTTTTTTCGTATTGTAAGAACACTATGCCGTCAGCATCGCAATCAACTCCTCCTTCTTCTTTCCAGAATGTCCGCGTATGTTTCGCTCTTTACAGAGCGCTCGCAGATCGCTGATCTTCATGCGGTGGTAGTCTGACTCTGGTGGGGCGGCAGGTTCTGCTGCAGAAACAGGCATAGGCGCAGGCACAGGCGCAGGCACAGGCACATCAGGAGCTTCCAAGGCCACAAAGTCTGCCAATCCTTTCGGCTGATCGGCTTCCATGCGCGCCACCTCTTCAGGAGTCAGTCCAAAGTAGTCATAGACCTGCTGATCGGTGAACTGCTCGGGTAATTCGTGAGGATGGGGGATGCTCCAAAAGATTTGCTTGTTCGTCTCAAAGTTGCTCCACTTACTCGCAGCGACAAGATAGGAGAGAAGGGTAGACTTCAGATAGCGAACGATGTGGAGCCCCTCTTCCTCAGAGGACACACCAATGTAGATTCCTCCTTGGGTCGTTCCAAACCTACCAGGATCATAGAAGGGTTGGACAACCCCACCATTGGAGAAGATCACTTTCGGGACATATTGGTGCGAAAGAGCCTTAGAAGACCATACCAGATTAATACCGCGGCGGTCAGAAGAGGAATTGATAATTGGGAAGGGATGGGAGTCCTGTTTCACCTTCGAAATGTAGTCTCGTTGGGTATGACCCTCCATCATCATTTCCGTCTTTAGAAATCCAACGGAGCGGTGGCGCATCTTTTCCATCACATCATTTCCATGATTCATGATAAACGGGAGCGATGGTTGAATCATCAGCATGGACTCACTGCCGTCATCGAACCGAACACGTGTCGGCGAGACAGACGGGGTATGTTGTAGCACATACCAATCGAAACGTGTGGCTGCTTGAAACATCTTGGTTCCCTCTTGGCTGGAGTGAATGCTCAGATAATGGAACTGCATTCCAAACATGAGATCATGGAGTTCATTCTCAGGTTTACGCCAGAGTGATGGGTGCACAAACACCAAGAATCCTTTGTCTTGCAGCTGTGTCATGCTTCTCTTCACAAAGACAGGCCATAGAGACTTTCCACCCTTTTTACCATCGGATGCAGGCTGATAGGGTGGATTGCCAAAGATCACGTCGAACTTCTCCACCCCCCACTCTGCCATGGGATCCAAGTCCAGATAGCTTCCCTGAAACAGGCGAAGGGCATACACGCCATGAGGGTCAAAGAGCTTGCGACTGACCTCCACGTTCTTCTTTGTCAGTTCACACATGTAGAGCATGTTCTCAAGGATGTGTCGTTTTCGTTCTGCTTCATTGGGAATGGCAATCGCAAGACCCGCCATCAGCCGATGATAGGCAAGGGCCGGATAATTGCCGATTCCATTGGCAGGATCGAGGAATTTCTTGGAGGGGTCGGACCAGATCGTGGGATCGGCAAGAGTCAGTTGATCGAACTTCTGCTGAATGAGCTCAGGAGGAGTGAAGACCTCGCCATTCTGCTTCTTCTCGACCTCTTTCGGCTTCAGGTGTTGGACGAGGAACGCGATGAGCTCTTGCGGATGGTCAAGCACTGTCATGCGATTGCTAATAACCTCAAATATTTCTCTCGCTGCCGTCAATTTTTCATAGTTTTGTTCCACCACTCTGAGGAGGATGGAAAAGGGACTGAGTGTGCTCATGGTAGCGGTTGGTGTGACATGGTAACAAGCTTATCTTCAATTTTTCTCATACAAAAAAAAGTGCGTTGCCGCATATTTTTTGTTTCTTATTTGTTACGATTGGTTATGTTTTTTAGGAATGATAGAGGTCGATGAGGAATTCATTCATCGCTTCGAGAAGATGGGGTTGGTCGTGAATGGCACGCATTGCCTTACGCAGGTCGTATTCACAACCAGAGAGGATACTCATTTCGGGGAGGAGACGTGCGAGGATTTCATTTAGATTGACGTTCTTTATTTTTTCGTCCTCGTCTCCGTCTTTGCTGTCTCCGTCTTTGCTGTCTCCGTCTTTGCTGTCTCCGTCTTTGCTGTCGTCGTCCTCGCTTTTTCGCACGATACCTGATGGCAAAGGAGGCTGGTCAGGATTCAGTAGCAGTTTCACTTCGACGGCTTTCGAACCTGCAAGATGCTTTGCAATCTGATTAAGATCATGATGTCCTTCGCCCACTAAATCAATCATTGTTCGTGGGAGTGTGTCGAGTAACTTGTTAATCGATACACCATTACCCTGCATCCTGCGCCACTGCTTCGTCAGTTCCTCTGCAATCTTCTCTCGTGGAAGGGCCTCAGGGCTCTCTGCACACTCCCACAAGTCAGGGTCCACATCAATCAGGTTGCTCACACACCATTGAATTCGCTCGGCAGATGGCCGATCCGCCTGACCACAACGGCTTGTCGCATAGGTGTTCAGTGTGCTCAGAACGCGCCAGACATTGAAATCGACAACGATGCCATACTTCTTGTTCATCATTTCCGTCAGCACACGCATCATCTGTTGGTAGTTCATATCGGCACTCTCGATATCGTGGAGCATGAATGCGACATCGACTTCAGGAAGAGAGATACCCAAGCTGCCCACATTGCCAGTCAGTAGGATCAGCCCACGTTTGCCCTGTTCCTTTGCATCGACCACCGCACTTGCAACTATCTTGCTAATGTCGCCCATACCAGAATCAAGGGTGAGTGTCGCAAAATGCGCGAGGATGGGATTCGCACGGATGCGTGCTATCATCGCAGGCTTCACGTGTTCCAGAAGTTGTCCCACGCCAGAGGGAAGGAACCACATGTGCGTCATAAACTCATCGCCGTCACGGTGACCGATCGTCTTCCAATATCGGAGAATGCGGGCCATCATCGACATGTCGCCTTTCTTGTAGTGCTTCCTCTTGTCCGAGCCAGAGACAAGGGCGAGAAAGGTGTCGACGGCCTTCGGATGTTGGAAGGCAGTTCCATCCTTGGTCGTCATCAAGAGAGCCCGCATGGAGAATCCATAGACATGATCGGATCCAGAGGCCACACGAAGTTCATCATATAGATCGGCCTGCATCATGTTGGTAAGAATACCGAGACGCGGAGCATTCACATAGCAGCGGCGGATCGATTCA
>Ga0247844_1008127_pt1 | contig 11536 bp, 14 predicted proteins | sample LaCtaG_FD_192421 | JGI IMG/M metagenome (GOLD analysis project Ga0247844, IMG submission 192421) | Freshwater microbial communities from meromictic Lake La Cruz, Castile-La Mancha, Spain - LaCruzMarch201714.5m_1 | ecosystem: Environmental > Aquatic > Freshwater > Lake | place: Spain: Castile-La...
ACCGTAGAAGTCAGCATAGAATACCGCGAAGAATTCGAAAAGCTGGGCGGAGAGCAACTGGATTTGGTCGAAAGCCTCAACGATTCGCCCGCCTGGGCAGAGGCGCTCGCAGATCGGCTTCGGTAGACGTTGGACCGTTGGACGTTAGACTGTTGGACATTGGACCGTTGGACGTTAGACTTGATCCGCACAATTTCAGTTTTATAGTGCACAAGTCCAACGTCCAACGTCCAACGTCCTACGTCCTACTCCGTCCAATACTTCTGCATCAACTCCTCCACCTTTTTGGTCCGCTTGCCACCCTCAGCCGTTACCAAATCGGCCATTTCTTTGACGGACCTTCCGAGTTCAGTGCCAGCATATTTTTGTTGGACATATCCCCAGACTTTTTTGAAATCCTCGGAAACGGATTCTGTCTCTCCTGCAAAAACAGGGGTATTGTCGGCCCCACAAATCAGGATGAAAAGCAGGCTGCGTTGTGAATTCATGGTTTCTTCGTTGCGTACGAAATACGGGTTGGCTTGATTGAATTTCTCCCACCATGCTGCGCGGTCTGCTACTTGTTCCAGGGGAATAATGATACCGCCATCGTCCCAAATCCTGTCTTTTTGTTCCAGGATGGATTGCTCCAAGTAGTTTTTCATGGGCGGGGTCACTTTGGTGGCAAAAGCCGCGCCTAGCTTTGCAAAATCTACTATTGGGAAAACCATGCCTTCGCCCTCCTCCAAACGAAAACCGTTTTCGGCCAAGGATTTGGTGGTGGGATATTTTTTCATGTCAAAAGTCTCCTTCCCAATCGCTTCATAGTCACCATCTTCCCACTTGATTTTTTCCGTCAATTCATAGAAATTCCCTTCTGTTTCCATTCGGAAAAGAAAATGCTCAAGCAGTATAAAACTCGCATCCGCCAAGGTGCCTTGTGCTCCGGACAGATTTTGAGCAACGTAATCCCATGCCTTTTTGCCACTGTCTATTTTTTGGATACTCAAGGTTTTGAGAAAGCTTGAGAACTGCACTAATTTGCCCAAATCAGGACTCGTGGCACGCGGCCCTGCGTATACGGGCACCAAAGCTGCGCTATAAGCCCATCCATTGTGCTGTTCGGGGGTGGTGCTGGTGACTTTGAAATAAGGCTCGTTAAACGGGATGTTTCGGAGGGTCACTTCCTCTTTATTCGCAGAAACTTCTCCCAGGCCTTCTACAAAATCCCCTTCAGCAAATTGGGTGATGACCTTGCCGTTTTTGTTTGACTGGTCGCGGAGATTAAGTTTGTCAACCGAAACATAGTAGAGATAAACTTCCGGTTTGGGTGAGGGTGGGGGAGTGGGCAGGGTGGTTTCTAAGCCAGTCGAAATAGCAGCCTGTTTTGGGTCGTTTTTACAGGCAAGCAAGATTACAAATGCGAGTAATGCAAAGAGCGAGAATATTTTGTGCTGTTCCATTTATTTGAATTTGAATGATTTAGAATGAAAAGACCTCGTAGGTTTTGAAAACCTACGAGGTCTGATGGGGTAAAATTAAGTTGACCTTAGGTTTTAAATCAAGCCATAAACACTTCCTGGCGCCAAAGTCAACAGAGCAATCAGCAAAAGGCCAACAACGACTGCCCAACGAACACCCATTGGCAATACTACTTCACCAACGTTTTCTTCCCTTACGAAGTACATGGCAATGATTATTTTGAAGTAGTAATAAATTGAAACAGCTGAATTGATCACCGCCAGGACGATGAGCCAGGGATATTTGGCGAAGGAGGCTGTAAACAGGAAATATTTGCCAAAAAAGCCTGCCAAAGGAGGAATACCCGCCAGTGAGAGCATGGAAAGAGCCAATACAGCGGCAAGTAAAGGTTGCTTTTTGCTCAATCCGTTGAAGGCAGCAAAGCTGCCGTCTCCGCTTTGTTCAGCCACTGCAATGTAAGCTCCAAAAGCACAAATCGTAGCCAGAGAATAGGTTAAGGTATAGAACAACAAGGCTCTGTCAGCACCTTCTGTGCCGATTGCCAGCACCGCCAACAATAAGTACCCTGCATGAGAAATACTCGAATAAGCCATCATCCGCTTGAAATCTTTTTGGAAGATGGCGGTCACATTGGCAACCGTCATGGTGAGCGCCGCAATCATGGCGATCGGGAAACTCCAAAATCCTTCTGCGCCAGGGAATGCAATCGAAAACAACCGATAAAAGGCTGCAAAACCAGCAGTCTTCACCACAGTAGCCATAAAAGCGGTAATCAAATTGGGGCTTCCCTGATACACATCTGGTGCCCAAAAATGGAAGGGTACAGCAGAGACTTTAAAACTTAATCCCATGATCATCAACAAGATACCAACTTTAAGCATCCCGGGCATTTGATCGCCATTGCCAATAGCTCGGCTGATAGAGGCGAGGTCGAAGCTGCTCGTTGCGCCATACACCAGGGTCATGCCAAAGAGCAAAATCCCTGTTGCAAAAGCACCCATGAGGAAGTATTTGAGGGCTGCTTCGTTGCCCGCACGGTCTTCGCGGCGACTACCTGCCAGCACATACAATGGAATGCTGAGGATTTCGATGCCCAAAAACAACATGGTCATGTTGGTGAATGAGAACATGACCAATGCCCCACAAAGACTGAACAGAATAAGGCCGTAATGATCGCCCAGGGTGGAATTCAAGTTTCTGAATCCCCAACCCGAAAGCCCAATAATAAGGGCAGTGGCCAGAATGGCCACCCCGGAAAACGCATGAGCAAAAGGCATGAACCGGAACATGGAGGCATACTCAGCACCCCAGCCAAAACCCGCTTGTCCGCCGAGACCTGGCAGGTGGAGGCCAAAAAGGTCAATTGCCGTAGCGCCCAGCGCCAGCAAGGTGCCCAGTAGTGCGAGCGGTTGCAAAAGATTGCGGTGCTTGGTCAATCCTGCAAAGAGAACGGCAATGGCCGTTAGGAAGAGTATAAGTAGTGCGGTCATTTCCTAGTGGTGATTTGTTTATTTGGTTTACCCGCCGTAGCTTCAGCGAAGGAGGGGGATTGGGTTATTGGATGGTTATCTTCTGTTTTTGAAATTCTACCACGTCGCCGGGGCGGAGTTTTTTGCGTTTTTGCGTTTCGATTTGGCCGTTCACTTTTAGTTCGCCGTCGGTGATGCGGATGTTTGCTTCGCCACCTGTTTCTACGAGATTCAGGACTTTTAAGAGGTTGTTGAGGGGGATATGGTCGTGGTCGGTGAGTTGGAAAGTCATCAGAAAGGACGTTTTGAAGGGTCTTGTCTCTGGTCAAAGAAGTTGGAAATGAACAACTTGTCGCCTTGAATTCGGTAGAACATGATTTTATGCTTGTCAATTCGGACGTAGCGGATGAGACTATTAGCCTTAACAGGCCGACCTATTTCAGGATAATTCATCAATACCCCAATTCGGTTTATAATTCGCGTGACGAGATTGCTGGCAGCTAGTGGCGCTCCTTCATTTTCTAAATATTCTATCATCTCATCCAGTCTCAGAGATGCCTTTTTCGTCCAGATTACCGATTCAACCATCGCTCGTATTTTTTCATTGCCGTTTCGTGGGGAATCCAATTCGCAGGGTCAAAACTTTCCTCATGAGCTTGTTCGACATCCGCCCGTTGTGTGGGCGTGAGTTCTTCCCAGAGGTCTTTAATATTGTTTTTTTCTCTAAGGAATTCCAAGATAATCTGGTAGAGTTGTTCCACACTGGAATCGTCTTCCAGTTGCGTTATCATTTCAACCATGTTGTATTTCAATTCAACAATTGCGCTCATAATGCAGTGTATTTTGAAACCAAAGTTACGGTCAACAAATCAAGAAATCAACACATCTTTATTCCACATTAAATCACAACTGCACCGCCCTCAAAATCCGATCCACACTCATATCCGACAAACCCAAAATTGACTGCGGGAAAAAGCCCAGCACAATCACCAATCCGGCAATGATGCCCAGTATCAAAAACTCCCTCGTGTTCACATCCTCAAAATTGGCAGTTTCAGGCTTGGTTTCGCCAAAAATTACCAAGCCATAAGCGCGTAACATATACACGGCACCGAAAATGATGGTCAGGCCTGCAAGCACACCCAACCAGAAATTGTAATTCCAAACACCGTTAAGCAATAGAAATTCACCAGGAAAACCATTCGTCAAAGGCACAGCCACCGAACCCAGCACGATAATCATAAACAAGGTAGCAAACTTCGGGGCAGACTTGGCGATGCCGCCCATATCCGACATAGATCGTGTGCCAAGGCGGCGTTCGAGCAAGTCCACAATGAAGAAGAGCCCTACGACATTGATGCCGTGATTGAGCATTTGAATGACGCCACCTTGTACTCCCGCTTTGTTCCAGGCCAAAATCCCCGCAGCGATCAGTCCAACGTGCGCGATGGAAGAATAAGCCACCAGTCGCTTGATATCCGATTGTTTTACCGCAATAATACTGGCGTACAAAATGCCAAATACCGCCAACGAGATGAAGATCGGATTCAAGATGTGCATGGCTTCCGGCGCCAATGGAATCATCCAGCGAATCATCCCATAAGCACCCATTTTGAGCATTATGCCCGAAAGCAACATCGTTCCGGCCGTAGGCGAGGTCACATAAGTATCTGGTTGCCAGGTATGAAAGGGGAATACCGGCATTTTCACCGCAAAAGCAAGGAAGAAACCCAGGAGTACCCAGTGCGCTTGCATCGGTGTTAATTGCACCGCTACCAAATCCGCCCAGGCAAAGGAATGATTTCCTGGCGTTTGCAGGTACACCCACAGCAACGCGACCAGCATGAACAGCGAACCAACAAAGGTGTAAATGAAAAACTTCAAGGTCACGCGTATACGGTCTTGTCCTCCCCAAATAGCACAGATGAAGTAGATCGGGATGAGCGCCAGTTCGTAAAATACGTAAAATAGAAGTCCGTCCTCCGCCAGGAAAACGCCATTCAAAGCACCCAGCATCAGCAGGATGAGTCCGTAGTAGCGCGGCTCGTTTTCAAAAGTCCGTCCCCAACTCGACAAAATGATAAGGGGCGCAAGCAAGTTGGTCAACACCAACAGAATCAAAGTGATGCCGTCCATGCCGAGGCTGAACGAAATGCCCGCCGAGGCTACCCAAGGCACAGAAAACGTGCAGTTCATTCCTTGGCTGTAATCGCAGCAAAGGCAGTAGGCGGTAGCGGCGAGGTTGGCCAGTGCAGCTGCTAATGCGAGATGGCGCGATAACCCGGCAGGCCGCAGGAGCAACAAAATCGCCGAAGCGATGAACGGTATGAGTATAAAAATCAGTGACATGCGTCAGTTTTTCTTGTTTTGACTAAACCTATTTCGGGTTTTCGGTTAGTATAGATTAGAGATGGAATTAGCGCGCTCTTCAAAATTGTCAAATTCAATCATATCCAACTCTTTCAAGGTCTTATAATTTTCTCTGGCTTAGGGTGCAAGTCCAATGTCCAATGTCAAAATATCCAATGGTCCGGTTACACCCACATCGTCAACAACACCAACACGCCCCCAAGCACCATGCCCAACAAATAATATTCAATATTCCCGTTCTGGAGTTTCCTAAACTGCGCCCCCAGCCGTTGCACTCCAGTGCCCACGCCATTCACTATGCCATCAATACCTTGAATATCAACATAGTAGTGGAAAATTTTAGACATTTTTTCTATTGGACGAACGAACAGGAAATCATACAGCTCATCTACATAAAACTTGTTCGCCACCAAACGGGTGAGGCTGGATTGAGCCGTATCCGCCACCGGGAGGTTAGATTTTTTGCCGTAAATGAAATACGACACGATGATGATGAGTACCGCCAGCGAGGTGGTGAAAATCATCAAGCCCCATTCCGTGCTGGCTTCGAGGTGCATTTCGTTGATTGGGATGACGCTGGAGAACCAGTGCGCCAACCATTGCTCATTGCCAAGGTGTAGGAAGTGTGGGGTATTCAAAAAACCGCCAGCAATGGAAAGCACCGCAAGGATTATGAGTGGTACAGTCATCACTTTAGGACTTTCATGCAAATGATGCGCTTGTTCATGTGTGCCCCGGAATTCGCCAAAAAACGTGACGTACAGTAGTCGACACATATAAATTGCGGTGAGCATAGCGCCCACGCTGGCCAAGCCCCACCAAAGCATGCCGCCATGGGCAAACGTGAAGGCAAAGATTTCGTCTTTCGAGAAAAAGCCCGCCAGCAAGGGGAAGCCTGAAATGGCAAAGGTTCCGATGAGGAATACCCAGAAGGTGATGGGCATCGCTTTGCGCAAGCCGCCCATGTTTCGGATATCTTGCTCGCCGCCCATGCCGTGAATCACACTACCTGCCGCGAGGAACAACAGGGCTTTGAAAAAAGCGTGGGTAGTAACGTGGAAGATCGCAGTGGCATAAGCGCCCATGCCGAGTGCAACAAACATGAGTCCCAATTGCGACACGGTGGAATAGGCCAGTACTTTTTTGATGTCGTTTTGCCGCAGACCGATGATGGCCGCGAATATGCAGGTAATCAAACCGATTAGTGCCACAAAGTGCATGGCATCGGGAGAGAGGTTGTAGAGTGGGTGACAGCGTGCCACGAGGTACACACCAGCCGTTACCATCGTGGCCGCGTGGATAAGGGCTGACACGGGGGTTGGGCCAGCCATGGCATCTGGCAACCAGGTGTAAAGCGGGATTTGAGCACTTTTGCCCATAGCACCGATAAACAGCAACAGGCAGATCAAAGTCGCTACACCCGCTTCCAGGCGAATGTTTGGCAATGCAGCAAAGATTTCACCATAATTGAGGCTGCCGAATGTCTGGAAGATTACGAACATGCCGATCAGCAGACCCAGGTCGCCGATGCGGTTCATAATAAAGGCTTTGCGGGCAGCTTTGCCGTATTCCTTGTTGGTGTACCAAAACCCGATGAGCAGGTAGGAGCAAAGCCCCACGCCTTCCCAGCCGAAAAACAGCATCAGGAAATTATCGCCCATGACGAGCAGCAGCATCGAGAATATAAACAGGTTGAGGTAGGCAAAAAACTTCCAGAACCCTTCGTCGTCGTGCATATAGCCGATGCTGTACACATGGATCAGAAAGCCCACGCCCGTCACGATCAGCATCATCCAGACCGAGAGTTGGTCTACGAGAAAACCAAAATCAGCGCTCAGATTGCCCACCGTAAAGAAGTTGTACAGGGTCACCTGAATTGGGCCGGATGCCGCAACTTGGTTGAAGCACATCAGGCTCAGCACAAACGAAGCGAGCAAGGTGCCGCTGCCGATGAGCCCGACGAGGCTTTTGCTCAGGCGTTTGCCAAACAAGCCGTTGATCGCAAAGCCGATGAGCGGCAAAAAGGGAATGAGTGGTATGAGTGACTGCATTAGGGATGCGGTTATTTTTTATCGTTTTATTCAATCCGTTTTTTGGCTTTTTTCATGGCTTTGCTTGTCCAAGATTCCAGCATCCAGTCTACAAAAGGATACCATAGGGCGGGTTGGCTTTAATCTTGTGTAAAATCCAACACCGCTTCTGGGCTTGTTGCAATGAAAATGGATTTTCAGATGACCATTGCTTTTGACATGCTACCATTTATATAAGGTCTTTGAAAGAGTATAAAAGAAAAAGTACGACTCCACCAATAAAAATGATCGCATGTGGCAAGGCTACATGAGGCCATCGTAAGATTTGGAACAATTTATTTCGTTCAATTTTCCACCGGGCGCTCCACGACATATCAATTTGCAAATTGGCTATTTCCATATCACCTTTTCGAAACCATGTTTCTATCTCCTCAATACGACCATAATATGCAAGTTGGAATGTTTTCCAGTGCCCTTCTACAATCCAGAAAAATAAAGAGGCTATGGATGCTATAAGGAAAAGCTCAGGACGGACGGTATCTTCCTTTACAAAACCTGCAACCATGGCGGCAAGACTCCCTGTAATACTCCAAGCTTTAATGCTGATAGCTTTAGAGTCAAAATCTTCCACCACTTTTTGCAGATGGAAGTATTCTTCTCTGAGTAAATCAATTTTTATTTGTTCGTTCATCAATTTTTCAAATTATCCAACAAAGAAATATCCGTGCTCTTTGTGTTTCGGTAAATCATCACCAAAATGCCTAGCCCGACCGCTGCCTCGGCTGCTGCCACCACCATGATGAAAAACACCATGATTTGGCCTTGCGCGTCAGACAAATAAGTGGAAAAGGCCGCCAGCAGCAGGTTCACGGCATTGAGCATGAGCTCGATACACATGAGTACCACGATGGCATTGCGGCGCACAAGCACCCCGAAAACGCCGATGACGAACAGGATCGTGGCGTAATAAACGTAGTAGTCAATGGGGATGGAACGTATTGTTTCGAGCATCGTTTTCGATGTTTAAAGTTCTATAACTGATTCTGAGTCAACAAGATAAACTCTGATGCCAATTTGATTCAGGGCTGGCATTATACTCTCAATCAATTTTTTATGGCCTTTGTTATTGGGTAATGCAATGGCTGCCTTTGTCCGCTCTCCTCCTGGCATTTTTGAAATCACTTTGAAGGAAGCCAAAATCGCTTGCCCTACATGAGACTTGATTTGCCCACTATCAAATGGTTTTCCAGCCCTTGCTGTTTCCTTTGAACTGGTTTCGCCCTTTGCTTCAACAAACAATCTCTCATTTTCTTTTTCGGCAATCAAGTCATACCCGGTTTGGCTAGTATTCAAGTGTTGTTTTATCGCAAAGCCTTGATTTTCAAGATACTTCGCTAAGTTTATCAAAATGTCGTTTTCCGTCAGCATAAGCCTTTGTTTGATTTTAGCGAAGAGACTTTTAAAGGGGCGGCTACTAAAATCGTAAATCCAAAATCGTAAATTTCTAGACCTCCAAATCCCTTTTTCCTACCAATACTGCCCCCACCATCGCTGCCAAAAAAAGTATCCCCGCAATCTCAAACGGCACCACAAAATCGGTGAACAGCACCATGCCCAGGTTTTCAACGAGGCCAACCTTGTTGTTGACGTTTTCAGGAACGCTCACTTGAATGCCTCCGCGCAGGGCGCCTACCAAGGTCACCAGCAACATTCCCGCAGCTATGGCGGCACTAATTTTCCATTTGGTGGATTTTTGGGGCTCGGTTTCTTTACTCAAGTTGAGCAACATCAATACGAACAGGAACAGCACCATAATTGCCCCGGCATACACGATGATGTGTACCACGGCGAGGAACTGTGCATTCAACAGAATAAACTGTCCAGCGATCGCAAAAAAGGTGAGGATCAGGTACAATACGCTGTGTACAGGATTCTTGGAAAGAACCATAAGCAGCGCGGTAAAAATAGAAATGGCTGCGAGGGTCAGGAATATAGGTAAAACCATGTTGGTCAGTCGTTTATGCCGGTTCTGTGTGGGGCGGGTAATTAGGCGATTTGGGCTTTTTTCTCCGTGAGGTGTTTCTGACGCACCGTCACATCTATACGTTTTTCAGGTTCGACACCTTCTACGAGCATGTCTTTGCCAAATATAAAATTCTGGCGCGCATAATCGCTGGGCACAATGCGATCGGTCAGGAAAATCGCCTCTTTTGGACAAGCCTCCTCACAAAGTCCGCAGAAAATGCAGCGCAACATATTGATCTCGTACACCGCTGCGTACTTCTCTTCTCGGTAGAGATGTTCTTCGCCGCGTTCGCGCTCGGCGGCTTCCATTGTGATGGCCTCGGCCGGACAAGCCACTGCGCAAAGTCCACAAGCTGTGCAGTTTTCACGGCCTTGTTCGTCGCGTTTCAGTACGTGCCAACCGCGATAGACGGGCGCAAATTCACGCTGTTCCTTTGGGTAAGAAACGGTATTCGACTTTCTAAAAAAGTGCTTGAGCGTCGTCCACATTCCCTTCGCAATGGCGGGCAGGTATATGCGCTCCATGAAGGTCATTTTTTTGTTGACGACGTTTTTTGAGCGTTGTGTAAGTTGCATAATTTCTGATTTGATGGTCTGACAATTGGGGTGGAGCAGGCTTTTCCAATTTTAAGAATTTACATATTCGGGGTCAGGAGCAACGACTTTTTTGACCCAATCGAAAAACTCTGGCTGGCTTAATTCTCCGGCAGCAAGTTTTAGAATCACGGTTTCTTGTTCATCGTCTTCAGCATCCAGAATATAACCGTTCATATGAAGAAAATGAGCCATTGCACCATGCCCTACTCTTTTATTTCCGTCCATGAACGGATGTTGTGTGACGAGCTCTAAGCAAATCGCGGCCGCTTTTTCAGCAATCGTAGGATATCTTTCATGCCCAAAGTAGTTGGTCTGAGGAGCAACAATTGCAGAATGAATGCCAGCGTCGTCTCGAATCCCTTCACCGCCACCACTGTCTTCGATGGCATCCTGATGGATTTGTAAGATTTCTCTTAATCCGAGGTAATAGATTGTCATGCCAGTTTTTTGTAAAGTGCACGATAGCGTTTCCTGACATAAACACGTGCGGCCTGAAACCGCTGCTCCTTCTGATCCAAATAGTTTCCAATCACCTCGTTCACCAACTCTTCGAGGGATATATTTTGGCTCTTGGCGGCTTCTTCTAAAAGTAATTTTTGGGATTCTTCAATCTTAAAAGTTATCGAGCTCATTGTTTTTACTTTTAATTTCCCCACATGGAGTTATTGTCTAACGCTGTAGATCTACGAAATCGTTCAAATTTGAGGTGTCACTTCTTCATTTCCCCAGCCACAAAATTCCCGCCCCAGTCAGCATCATATTCACAATCGCCAGCGGAATGAGCGATTTCCAACCCAGGTGCATCAACTGGTCGTAACGGAAACGCGGGAGCGTCCAGCGAATCCACATAAACACAAAGATGAAAAAGAATGCTTTTGCCAGCAAAACAATCGGCCCCATCAGTCCACCGAGCCAGCCCGGATCCACTCCGGGGAAGTGGTAACCCCCAAAATAAAGGCAGGAAATGACGGTGCAGGAAATGAACATATTGATGTACTCGGCAAAAAGAAACATCCCCAATTTCATGGCACTGTATTCTGTGTGGTAACCACCGATCAATTCCGTTTCACATTCGGCCATATCGAAAGGTGCGCGGTTGCACTCAGCCAGGGCGCAAGTAAGGAACAGAATGAAACCGAGGGGTTGGTACACGACGTTCCACATGCCAGCTTGTTGATCCACAATGGTTTTGAGACTCAAAGAGCCGCTCAACATCACGATGGCAATGAGCGAAAGCCCCATCGCCAATTCGTAAGATATCATTTGCGAACTGGCGCGAATCGCCCCATAAAGCGAGAATTTGTTGTTGGACGCCCAGCCACCCAGCATAATCCCGTACACACCGAGGGACGCCAAGCCTATGACGTACAAAATGCCAATATTCAAGTCTGCTACTTGCAGGCTCCAGTTGAGTCCACCCAGTGTAAGGGTTGTGCCCCAAGGAATCACAGCGGAAGCCATCAAAGCAACAAAAATGAATGCCCCCGGCGCGAGGATGTACAGCCAACGCTCAGATTGGTTGGGCACAAAGTCCTCTTTGGTGAACATTTTGACCCCGTCGGCGATGGGTTGTAGTAATCCCCA
>Ga0247844_1008129_pt1 | contig 11536 bp, 6 predicted proteins | sample LaCtaG_FD_192421 | JGI IMG/M metagenome (GOLD analysis project Ga0247844, IMG submission 192421) | Freshwater microbial communities from meromictic Lake La Cruz, Castile-La Mancha, Spain - LaCruzMarch201714.5m_1 | ecosystem: Environmental > Aquatic > Freshwater > Lake | place: Spain: Castile-La...
TATCTGGGAAATGGCCGATGCCACCGGCGTTGCGGGCACCGGCTGGGACCAGATCGTCTCCACCGGCCTCCTCACGGTCGCCTCCACCTCCGGCGCCACCTTCACCATCAACATCACCTCTTCGGGATCGCCCACAAACTGGTCCAAGGAGAGCGGGTTCACCTGGGATCTCATCGACTACGGCACCATCTCCGGCTTCGCCGCCAATAAATTCACCCTCAACACCGCCAACTTCGCTGGATCCACGGATGCCGGCTCGAGCTGGGTCCTCTCGGATACCGGCAGCGTCCTGCGCCTCACCTACAGCTACACTTCGGGCACACCCACCTGGTCTGGCGGAGCGGGGAACTGGTCCACCGGATTCACCCCTGCGATCGCCAACGGCTTGAGCGCCATTTTCGACGGGGCCGCCGGCGGCACCGCCACAAACAACATCGTCTCCGCCACGCTCGCCAGCATCGGCAGCCTCACCTTCAACTCCACCGCCGGGGCCTACACCCTCGCCGCGAATTCCGATGCCTCCGGGTTCAATGCCGCCAGCGCCCTCGCCATCGGCGGCAATATCACCAACAGCTCCACCGCCACCCAAACCCTCAACATCGCCACCAGCTTCGCCGCCAGCCAGACCGTCAATGCCACGGCCGGCAACATCATCCTCGGCGGCGCGGTGTCCGTCGCCAGCGGCCAAACCCTCACCCTCCTTGGCAACATCACCATCAGCGGCAACGCCTCCGGCGCGGGTTCCTTCTCGAAAACCGGCACCGGCACCCTCACGCTCAGCGGCTCGAGCAGCCTCGGCGGCGGGGTCGAGGCCTCCGCCGGCACCCTCCTCCTCGGCCACAACCACGCCCTCGGCACCGGCAATTTCACCACCACGGGCAGCGTCACCATTGCCAGCACGGATTCCACCGCCCGCGTGCTGGAGACCAGCTACACCAGCCTCAGTGGGGGCGGCGTCACGATCACCTTCGGCCAGGCCAGCGGCGGCACCGGGGCACTGACTTTCAATGGCACGAGCGGACTTTCGATCGGCTCGGGTTCACGCACCCTGCAAGTGCTTAATACCACCACCCTCATGGGCGGAATCACAGGCTCCGGCGACATCATAAAAACCGGAGCAGGCACCCTCGTTCTCGCTGGTGCCAACACCTACACCGGCACCACCACCCTCAATGCAGGAGTCCTCCAGATTGGCAACGGCGGCACCACCGGTGCCCTCTCGACCAGCAGCGCCATCACGAACAACGGCACCCTCGTCTTCAACCGCTCCAATACCATCACGCAAGGCACCGATTTCCATACCGTGATCGGCGGCTCGGGAGCACTCACCCAAAACGGCAGCGGCACACTCACCCTCAGCGGCGCGAACACCTACAGCGGCACCACCACCCTCAACGCCGGCACGATCCAGATCGGCCATGCCAACGGCTTGGGCACGAGCGGCAACATCTCGTTCGGGGGAGGCGCGCTCCAATACGGCGTCGGCATCACCCAAGACCTCTCCTCCCGCATCAAAAACAGCGGCTCGGCCATCCTCGTGGATACCAATGGCAACAGTGTCACCTTCGCCAGCGTCGTGGATTCCACCAACTCCGGCGGGTTCACCAAAAACGGCTCGGGCACGCTCACCCTCACCGCAGCGAATACCTACACCGGCGCCACCACGATCAATACTGGCACGCTCGCAATCGGATCCGGCTCCACATCCGGCTCCCTCGATTCCTCCTCGGCGATCACCAACAACGCCGTTCTCGTCTTCAACCGGTCGGACGATCTCACAGTCTCAAACACCATCACCGGCACCGGCAATTTGACGAAAAGCGGCGCCGGCACGCTCACGCTTTCCGGGGCGAGTAGTTCCTACTCGGGCACGACCACCCTCAGCGCCGGCACGATCCAGATCGGCCACGCCAACGGGTTGGGCACCGGTGGCAACATCACCTTCAGCGGCGGCGGGTTGAAATACGGCACCGGGATAACGGAGGACCTCTCCTCCCGCATCAAAAACAGCGGCTCGGCCATTCTTGTGGATACCAATGGGGAATCGGTCACATGGGGAACCGCGCTCGGCAGCACGAATTCCGGCACGCTGACCAAAAACGGCACAGGCACTCTCACCCTCTCCGCCAATGCCACCTACACAGGAGGGACCACGGTCAATGGAGGAACTCTTGAGTTTACTGATGGAACTGCCAGCGCCATCGGTAACGGGACTATTACAATCAACAACGGATCCACTTTGTCCCTCAACAAATCACAATTTAATAACCAGTCGATTATCTTTGGCTCGAGCGGTGGCGGTAATCTCACCACAGCATACAATGGCATAAGATTCTCTGGATCGACAATTTATACAACGGGAGGGTCGACAAATTTTATCTCTGGATCTACTATTGATATACATATTCCTACTTTTAATGTTGCTGAAGGCACGGATGATGTCGATCTGCAGGTGAGTAACTTCATCCAGCGTGGCGGTATTACCAAAAGCGGTGCTGGCAAGCTTCTTCTTACAGCTAATAATAACCTTGTGACAGCTGGTGTTCCCCATCCAATAACCATCAACGCCGGCGCGCTGGAAATTGGGGCATCAGGCCGGTTGGTGTCGGGAAGCTTCTCTGGGAATATGACCAATAATGGCATATTCATCTACTCGGGAGCGAATGCCCAAACCCTCTCCGGCATCATCAGCGGCTCCGGTGCGCTCACCCAAAACGCCGCCAGCACCCTCACGCTCTCCGGCAACAACACCTACACCGGGACGACCACGATCAACGCCGGCGCGATCGTGATCGGAGCGGCCGGGCGTCTTGGAGCGGGCAGCTACGCGCAAAACATCTCCAACAACGGCACTTTGATCTACAGTGGCACAAATGACCAAACCCTCTCGGGCGTGATCAGCGGCACCGGCGCACTCACCAAAAACGCCGCCAGCACGCTCACACTCACCAACGACAACACCTACAGCGGAGCGACCACGATCAATGTCGGCACACTTCAAATCGGCAACGGTCTAACGGCAGGTTCTCTCAATGCCACGAGCGCCATCACCGTCAACGGCACGCTCGTCTTCAACCGCTCCAACACCGTCACGCAAGGCACCGATTTCAATAGCGTGATCAGCGGCTCGGGAGCAGTGACCCAAAACGGCAGCGGCACACTCGCCCTCTCCGGCGCCAACAACTACAACGGCGCAACGACAATCAACACCGGCATCATTCGCGCCTCGAACGCCACCGCCCTCGGCACCACCGCCGACGGTGTGACCGTGGCCAGCGGAGCCGCCCTGGAACTCATCGGCGGCATCACCATCGGAGCCGAAGCCCTCAACCTCTCCGGCACCGGCATCAGCACCGGCGGTGCCCTCCGCAACATCTCCGGCGACAATACCTACGGCGGAGCCATCACCCTCGCCGCCGCCGCCCGCATCAATTCCGACGCCGGCCTGCTCACCCTCTCCGGAGCCATCGGCGGCGCTGGCCAAAACCTCACCATCGGCGGTGCGGGCAACACCACCATCAGCAATGCCATCGGCACCACCACCGGCACCCTCACCAAGGCCGATGCCGGCACGCTCACCCTCTCTGGCGCCAACACCTTCTCCGGCGGCATCACACTCTCCGCCGGCACACTCCACCTGCAAAACGCCAGCGGCGCGGGTTCCGGCACCCTCACCCAATCCAGCGGTGTCTCGCTGCTGCTCATCGACACCACCGGCACGATCTCGAACGACCTCTCGGTCTACAATGTGCAGGCCAACCAAAGCACCACACTCAGCGGCGCTATCACCGTCAACAACGCCACCTTCGATGTGGAAACCGGCGACACGCTCACACTCTCCGGCGGCGTGGGGGGCTCGGGCGGCGTCACCAAAAACGGCACCGGCTCATTAGTCCTGAGCGGCTCAAACACCTACAGCGGCGTTACGGCAGTCAACTCGGGCACCCTCAACGCCAATCACGCCAACGCCCTCGGCAACACGGCCAATATCACCGTCAACGGCGGCTCACTTCTCGTTTCCGCGGACGACGCCATCAACGGCAAGGACATCAAGCTCGCGAGCACGGCCTCCGGCAACGGCACCGCCGCGAGCCTGGTCTTCAGCGGCACCTATAACGGCACGGCGGGCACGCTCACGCTCAACCAAGACTCCATCATCGACCTCGGCACCGGCAGCGTGGTGGTTCATTTCGCGGATCTTTTCATGAGCACCTACACGCTCAGCATCTACAACTGGACCGGCACCACGCTGTGGAATGGGGGGGATGGCAACAACACCGACCAATTCTACATCGACCGCTCAGTCAGCGGGAGCGAGCTCAACAACATCAGTTTTTACAGCGGTTTCGACAACAGCAGCTTCGTGGGCACCGGCTATCAGCTCAGCGGAGGCTCGTTCAACCAACAGATCATTCCTGTGCCGGAACCCGAAACCTGGGCCACAGGCATTCTGCTGGTGCTATCGAGCGGCTTGTGGCTCTGGCGGAAAAGAACACAGGCAGCTTGAAACCGAGGCGCGCAGCAACACGACCAAAAACTTCAACTGCAAATCAAGCGAATCCCGCAAATCAAAAATCTCCCGAATGGTCGCCCCGTGGGCTGCGGTGGACGTAGTTTGAAAGTGCGATAGACGGAAGACGCCGGAGAGTTGAGTATTTGCAAGTTGACCGAACGAAGAATCATCCCCGACACCAGCTCCTCAAATTTGCTAATGAAAATCGCCAGAATTTTTTGTAAATGAGAAATACGAATCTCTCAAAGATCGCAACCCCTCGAAGACGCCCCTGTGGGTTGCGGTCAATCCCTTTTCCAATCTCCCCCAGAAAAAACCACCAACACCAACCCCAACAAAACAGATGAAAAATACGACACCCCTCGCGACGGCCGTCGCCATCAGCCTCACCCTCATCGGCTCCCCCCTCTGCCAAGCGCAGGATGTGAGCAAGAAGCAAAAGAATTTCGAAAAACTCGATGTAGATAAAAACGGATTGCTCACTTTGGAGGAATACACATTCAGAGTGAATACTCCGGAAAGAGTCGCGCATTTTACTGCGCGGGATATCGACAAGAACGGTTCTCTGACCTTGGAAGAGTTTTCCACACCACCCGCCAAAACTGGTGCGGAATAGCCCGATTGCTTGATTCCGCCAAATGTGGCGCGGGCTCAAGCCCGCGCCACATTTCCTAAAGACAAAATGAAATTGATCAAAAAACCTTCCTTCCTTTTTCTGTCGCTTTTCGCGGCTCTGGCCCTCACGGCGCATGCCGAGGGAGAGCCCTCCCCTCCCGTGGCCAACCGGCTGCCTGATTTCTCATGGGACCGCGTGCCGCTCTACATGCATATCCGGAAAGCCCAAAATTTTACGGAGGATGAGATCAAGTATCTGGCGACTTTTCCCTTGGTGACTTTTGAAAAGACGACAGGGTCCGAAACTTTTCAATCCACCGAGGACGGCACGCTTGCAGCGGCCAAGGCGGTGAAGGAGATCAATCCCTCCACAAAGATTTTATACTATCGCAATGTCTTCGTGCACTACGGCACCTACAAGGCCAACGCCGAAATCGATAAAATGCCCGGGGCTTTCCTCGTTGGTCGGGAGGGAAAAACCAAGCTGGTTCGCGGTAAGTGCGAAGCCTATGACTTGACCAACCCCCAGGTGAGGGAGTGGTGGGTGGGTCATGCCAAGCAAATATGCGCCGATCCTGTGATCGATGGGGTTTTTCTCGATGCAATCGACAAAGTCTTGAAGCTCAGTTACCTGAAACGAGACATCGGGAATGAAAAAAAGGCCGCCTTGGCCGAAGGCTATAAGACCATGATGACCGAAACAAGGCAGGCCATCGGGCCAGACAAAATCATGCTCGCCAATGTCCTAAGGGTCGGAATCCCGGATAACGGGCTGGAGGCGATCAAGCAATTCGACGGCTCCTACATCGAGAATTTTGAAGGAACTGGGGACAAGGGATACTTGGCCACGGGGATCGAGGCGTTTCAGAAAGTGGCCCGCGAGGGGTTCATGATCGCATTCACCGCCGGGCTCTCTGAAATGCAGACCGAAGATGGCGAGATGAATCCTGAAAATATGGACGAAATCCGCAAGGGGCTTGGTGCAAATGATGATTACAGCAAGCGTTTCAATTATCTGCTGTCGCTGTTTCTTGTTTGTGCCGAGAAACATAGTTACTTCCTCGCCCACGATGGCTATCACGCCCACAAGAAAAACAAAGTCTGGATGACACGCCCTGCGGAATTCGACCGACCCTTGGGTGCGCCAAAAGGCCCCGCAGTCCAAGAGGGTTACATCTACACCCGGGAATTCGCCCACGCCAAAGTGCGCGTGGATATCGAAAACGAAGTCGGCGAGATCGAGTGGATTGAGCCCGAGAAAATTTGAGGGAATTTATTAACCACGGAGGACACGGAGGAGGAGTTGTTACAGGGAAGTTTAGTCTTTCAAAATATCTCTTGCGCATGCATTTATCTCTCTTGTTTTTCCTCCGTGCTCTCCGTGTCCTCCGTGGTTAATCCCTCTCCAAATCCCCCCCTAACAACCAACAACAACCCCAACAAACCAGATGAAAAATACGACACCCGTCGCGACAGCCGTCGCCGTCAGTCTCACCCTCATAGGCTCCACCCTCTGCCATGCGCAAGACGAGTCCACATTGATACATCAATTCAATAGATTCGATACCGACAAAAATGGCTCGATTAGCTTGGCGGAATACCAATCTAAATCCAGAACTCCAGAGATCGCCGATAAAAGGTTCGAAAAGCTCGATACCGACTTCAGCGGTTCCCTGAGCTTTGAAGAGTTTTCTGCGAGCAAGCCAAAAAAACCCAGGCAGGAAAAACCAGCGGCTGATTCCCAAAAGTAATTCCATCTGAATCGTGGCGCGGGCGATCTGCCTGCGCCACGTTCTGAGCAGGATGACGCAGGGCATGCGTCTCTCCGATCTGTAGGCTCTACAGCTGGAGGCATCTCCTGCCACCAAACGGTTTCCGCCCGCAGGCCACGCCTCGGAAAGCGAGAAACATGGCTCCCTTTAAAAAGACAAAATGACTAAATAGATGACAAAACCTTCCACCGTTTTTCTGGCCGTTTCTGCGGCTTTGGCCCTCACGGCCCATGCCGCCGATCCGCTGCCCGCCCAAGAAGTCAACCGAATGCCCGCATTCTCATGGGATCGCGTGCCGCTCTACATGCATATCCGGAAAGCCCAAAATTTTACGGAGGATGAGATCAAGTATCTGGCGACTTTCCCCTTGGTGACTTTTGAAAAGACGACAGGGTCCGAAACTTTTCAATCCAGCGAGGACGGCACGCTTGCCGCGGCCAAGGCGGTGAAGGAGATCAATCCCTCCACAAAAATTTTATACTATCGCAATGTCATCGTGCATTACGGCACCTACAAGGATAACGCAGAAATCGAATCCCTGCCTGGGGCTTTCCTGGTGGGCAAGGATGGAAAAACCAGGCTCATTCGCAATCGGGCGAACCAAGAGGCCTATGATTTGACAAATCCCGCAGTGCGAAATTGGTGGGTCGGCAATGCCCGTCGCGTCTGCGCCGAGCCCGTTATCGATGGGTTGTTTCTGGATGGTATTATCAAGACATTGACGCCCTCCTATTTGAAGCGAGATATCGGAGTGAAAAAAGTGGATGAACTCGTGGCGGGCTATAATACCATGATGGATGAGACCCGCAAAGCCCTTGGGCCGGATAAATTAATGATCGCCAATGTCCTGCGTGTCGGTATTCCAGACTCCGGCTTGGAGGCGATAAAGAAATTCGACGGATCCTACATCGAGCATTTTGAAGGAGCCTGGGGGGACAAGGAGGCGAGGAGAAATTCATTGGCCAAAGCGATCGAGGCGTTTCAGAAAGCGGCTCGCGAGGGTTATTTGATCGCCTTGACTGCAGGGCTCTCCGAGCTCGACGCCGGAGATGGAAAGTCGAATCCCGGTCAAATTGATGAAATTCGTGTGGGTTTGGATGAAAAAGCCGACTTCAGCAAGCGTTTCAATTATCTGCTGGCGCTGTTTCTTGTTTGTGCCGAGAAACACAGTTACTTCCTCGCCTACGACAGCTATGTCGTTAACAAGAAAAACAAAGTCTGGATGACTCGCCCCGCAGAATTCGACCGTCCCTTGGGTCCACCGAAAGGCCCCGCAGTCCAAGATGGTTACATCTACACCCGGGAATTCGCTCATGCCAAAGTGCGCGTGGATATCGAAAACCAAGTGGGCGAAATCGAGTGGCTCGAGCCGGCGAAGAAATAACGAAATTTATTAACCATGGAGGACACGGAGAACACGGAGGAGGAGTTGATTACGGGAATGGTAGCACCATCTCCCTCTCTGTGTTCTCGGTGGTCTCGCTGGTCAACCCCTTTCCAATCTCCCTCAGAACAAACAAACAAACCAAAACAAACCCAGATGAAAATAAACACAACCCTCGCGACCATCGTCGCCGTCACCCTCATGGGATCCGCTCTCTGCCACGCGCAGGAAACCCCGAAGCAGAAGCAATTCAATAAACTCGACGCCGATAAAAGCGGAACGCTTACTTTGGCGGAATACATATCCATAAACCCAGGCGCAGCAAGAGAAGCGGCGTTTGCTGACCGTGATACCGACAAGGACGGTTCTCTGACCTTGTTAGAATTTTCCACGCCTGTTAAAAAATAAGTTACGGAATAGCCCGTTAGTTTGAATTCCAAATGTGGCGCGGGCGAAAAGCCCGCGCCACATTTCCTAAAATACAAAATGAAATTGATCAAAAAACCTTCCATCCTGTTTCTGGCGCTCTTCGCGGCGTTGGCCCTCACGGCGCATGCCGAGGGAGAGCCCTCCGCTCCCGCAGCCAACCGGCTGCCCGTTTTCTCATGGGACCGCGTGCCGCTCTACATGCATATCCGCAAAGCCAAAAATTTTACGGAGGATGAGATTAAGTATCTGGCGTCGTTCCCCTTAGTGACTTTTGAGAAGACGACAGGGTCCGAGACTTTTCAATCCACCGAGGACGGCACGCTTGCCGCTGCCAAGGCGGTGAAGGAGATCAATCCCTCCACAAAGATTTTATACTATCGCAATGTCTTCGTGCACTACGGCACCTACAAGGCCAACGCCGAAATCAATAAAGTGCCCGGGGCTTTCCTCGTTGGTCAGGAGGGAAAAACCAAGCTGGTTCGCGGTAACAGCGAAGCCTACGACTTGACCAACCCCCAGGTGAGGGAGTGGTGGGTCGCGCATGCCAAGCAAATGTGCGCCGATCCCGCGATCGATGGCCTGTTTCTGGATGGAAATATCAAGGTTTATTCGGCCGGTTACTTAAAGCGTGACATTGGGATAGAGAAAAAGAACGCCATTTTGCAGGGTTACGAGGGCATGATGCGCGAGACGAGGCAGGCCATAGGGCCAGACAAGATCATGCTGGCCAATGTCCTGCGCACCGGCCAAAGCAAGAACGACGGCTTGGAGGCGATCAAGCTGTTCGACGGCTCCTACATCGAGGGATTCGAACTCGCCGCCAATCCTGATCAGAAGAAAAACAATGTGGCCAGGGGCATGGAGGCGTTTCAGAAAGCAGCCCGCGAGGGGTTCATCATCGCATTCACCGCCGGGCTCTCCGAAATGAACACCGAAGAGGGCGATCTGAACCCTGAGAAAACGGACGAAATCCGCAAGGGGCTTGGTAAAAATGATGATTACAGCAAGCGTTTCAATTATCTGCTGGCGCTGTTTCTTGTCTGTGCCGAGAAGCACAGTTACTTCCTCGCCCACGACAGCTATGTCGTTAACAGGAAAAACAAAGTCTGGATGACACGCCCCGCGGAGTTCGACCGACCCTTGGGTCCACCGAAAGGCCCCGCAGTTCAGGATGGCTACATCTACACCCGGGAATTCGCCCACGCCAAAGTGCGCTTGGATATCGAAAACGAAGTCGGCGAGATCGAGTGGCTCGAGCCTGAGAAGAATTGAGGAAATTTATTAACCACAACCGGAAAGGCGGGAGCCTTGGAGGAAGAGCAACCGAAGGTTGGCCCGAAGGGCGAAACAATCGACCAACGGGAGAAAGACTGCCGCAGGCAGCCCGAAGGGTGTAGCAAAGCGAAATCAACCGGGAGCGAGTGAGTCAAAGGACACGGAGAAGGAATTGTTTAAGGGAAATTTAGTCTTTCAAGATCTCTCTTGCGCATGCATTTACCCCTCTTGTTTTTCCTCCGTGCTCTCTGTGTCCTCCGTGGTTAATCCCTCTCCAAATCCCCCGCCTGACACCGAGCGGCACACGCCTTGGCAATGGCCGGAGCAAGCGGCAATTTTGAAGTGATCGCTGACACCCTGCTGACTTCTCCGCCGCTCTCCCAGCGGAGATCTCCCGGGTAAGGTGCATGTGAACATTCTCTTGGGTCCTGTGCCGTCAGGCTCTACTTGATGCGTCTTTCGGCGACGGTTGGATTTCGCGTTTCATAACACGCTTATCGCCCGCCATCTTCTCGTGAAACGGGCTTTTTCAACGATGGGTGCAGTCGGAGGGCTCGTTTCTCGCCTCCGCTACACCCTTTCGGGTTCGGATTATTCTCTATTTCGGAGAATTCTCCGTGTAAGGCTCGGTCGCCCGGCAGCGTAGATCACAAGCGCAACGATCCAAGTATCATCGTGAAGTCGGTAGTAGACTGAGTAAGGAAACGGACGGATGAGAATTTTGCGAAAATCAAGATAGGCTTTTCGATAAATTTCACCACTCTTCTGAATTTCAGGCAAGAAGCTGTAAAATGTAGCAGTAAAACGATCTCCCAAGCCGAGATACCCACCTACGTCATACCACTCTGCAGCCATGGCAATGTCCTACACCACTTCAGGGAGAATCCGAATTTCTCTCATGCGCGAAGCGCATTCAATTCTTGTTTGAACATATCAACAGTAAGTGTTGAAGAGGGGTTTTGAAGAAATCGAAACCATCGCCCATCGAGCATATCTTTATCTTCTTGAGTTACTTCCATCGTATCAAGTTCAGAGGAAACCGACTTCCAAAGATCATCAACCAGCTCCAACTTTTCACGGACGGTGAGCGACTGGACTTGCGGCAACTCTGTAAGGTTCATCCCGAAAATTTACCAGATGTCAACTCACAGCCAAGAGATTTTTGGCATGGGACAGTGGTTTTCTTTTCCGAACGCCCGCGATCAGAGGGCCAGCAACCGCTTCAGTTTGCAAGCGGTCTGCCGAGCAAGGGTCAGAGCAAGGGCCAGTCGTATCAAAGCAAATCAATAGGAATTTTTGTGGAAAGTAAAAAGGGTGCAAGGGGAAGGTAGCAGTAATGCGTGGCGAGTAACTGGTTCCAAGCCAATGGTTCGTGTGATCGCCGAAGGCCAGGAGCGCCAACGTCCTCGTTGGCATCGGTAACCGCGAGGGCCGAGGAGGACCTCGGCGTTCCTAGGAGCGCCAACGTCCTCGTTGGCATCGGTAACCGCGAGGGCCGAGGAGGACCTCGGCGTTCCTAGGAGCGCCAACGTCCTCGTTGGCATCGGT
>Ga0247844_1008130_pt1 | contig 11534 bp, 6 predicted proteins | sample LaCtaG_FD_192421 | JGI IMG/M metagenome (GOLD analysis project Ga0247844, IMG submission 192421) | Freshwater microbial communities from meromictic Lake La Cruz, Castile-La Mancha, Spain - LaCruzMarch201714.5m_1 | ecosystem: Environmental > Aquatic > Freshwater > Lake | place: Spain: Castile-La...
CGGCTACGCAGTTCGAAGGGGGGCAGCTGTTTTGGATCCCAGCTGAGTAGTGCAATGCTCCAATTCAGCACTTCTTGGCGTAGCGCCCCAAGGGGCTCGGAAAATTTGAGCGCTGTTAGCAACTTTGCGGGCCACCAAGGGCTTGTTGAGGGTGTTGCGCCTAATTCCTCCAGCAGTTTTTGGCGCCAGCTGGCAAGGGTTTGTTGCACAGCAGCGGGGTTGCCCATTAGCCAGCGCTGCTCTAAACGCAGCCAAATCGGATCGCCAAGCAGGGTTTCTATTTGGAACGGCTGCCCCACCCGTTGGCTGCTGCGGGCTACGTTTTCAGCTAAGTGAACCCAAGTAAGAGCTGGTGGCATTGGGCTCATGCCGAAGCTTGAATTCCAGAGTTCTTCTGCTAGCTGGTGTTCATCACAACTCCAGGCATGCCAGCCAGCCCAAGCGCGTGTGGCATATCTAACTTCAGCAGCCAGGTTTGCGGTGCTTTCTTCCTCGGGAAGTTTGGCAAGCCACCTGTTAGTTACAAACAACAGGCTGCGGGCTTGGGGGCGTGCCGCCTGGCTTGCGCCCTGGGGGTGGATTCGATAGCCGCAGGCCAACTGCTGCAACCAAGCACCAGGTTCTTTTGCAAAAGCCAAACGGCAAAGCAGATCCACGTCTTCCGCCTGGGTAAGCCCAGGATCAAAACCACCACTGCGCTCTAAAACTGCTCGGCGCAGCATCCAAGCACTTGGTAGCACCGCCTTGTGGCGCAAAGCCTGCTCAACAGTGAAACCGGCCCCCTCAAGCCAAGGTTGAACAATGCCAATGCTGGAACCAGCATCATTAATGCGTTGCCAACCACATAGCACCTGTTGCAGGGCGGGATTCTGATTAAGCATTGCCGCCTGGCAGGCCAAGCGTTGATCAAGGCAGAGGTCATCAGCATCAAGGAAGCCAACCAGCTCATTTTTGGCTTGCTGCCAGCCCAGATTTCTGGCCTGGGAAACCCCCACACCGGTGGTGGTTATTAGTTGCAATGGCCAGGGCGACTTAGCCCAAATCTGCTCTAGCAGCTGGCCAGATCCATCAGTGGAACCATCATCGATCGCCACCAGTTCAAGCCGAATGTTGCGCTGCAAAAGCAACGAAGCGAGGCTGCTGGGTAACCATTTACGGGCATTCCGAAAAGGAAGCACCACCGAAACCCATGGCATCATGGTGTTAAAGCATCCGCCAAGCAAATACCCCAGTTCATCTTCATGCAACCCACCGGCTACGGCCCTTATCAAGATTCAACACAAGGCCAACGGAAGCGTTCGAAATTGCGGCAGGCATTAATCCGGTGGCTTGGCGGAACCAGCGCAGCTGAATCTATGGCAACCACTCCTAGCTCTAGTTTTGAACAGCTCTATGGCCATGAGCTGGTGTTACCAAAACCTGATCCAGCTCGGCTGGCCAGCAAAGCTGCTGAATATTTTGCCCAAGCTGAGCAATTAAATCGTTGCGGTGCGCCAGATATGGCCTCGCCCTTATATAGGCAGGCCTACACGCTCTTACACGGCGCTGTTGCTAAAAATCTTGAGATTTCCCCTCTCCCGCAAGGCCAGCAAAACAATTCCTTGGATTTGCCGCCAAACCTTGTGGAAATCAACTCAGTTTCGTCACAAAACACGATTGCCCATGAAGCTGCTCAACCAATAACTCAGGGCTCTGATAACACTTTAAATACAGCAACCGATAGCTGGCTTAGGGAGCTGCCGGCTTTACGGGCGCGTTTATCAGTTGAATCAGCAGGTGAAATAGCCGCCCGTTTAGCCAGCTTGCGTGAAGCCGGCCACAGCCATGCCGAATTGCATCGGCTAGAGGGTTTAACTGCTTTGGTTCTACAAGACACAAACACGGCAATGCAGCGCTTCCGTGAAGCCCTTGGCCTCAATCCAAATCACTATTCAAGTTTAGTAAATCTTGCTGGCCTGCTTCTACCAGAGGGTCGCCATGAAGAGGCCACAGCACTACTGCAAAGGGCCTTAGATCAAACAAATAGTGAAAGCCTTGAGGCTGTGCCTGCCCTCACCAATCTGTCCCTTGCCCATCAGTTGGCAGGAAGGCCCATGGATGAAGCTTTGTTAGTTCTCAAAGTTCATCGGCTCAAGCCAGGCCATCTGCGCAATGAGCGGCTGCTGCTGGCCGCAAACAACCTTGAACAAATGGGCGAAGATTCCGCTGCTATTGAGTTGCTCAGCTGGTTGCAACAGCAGCAAGCAACCCCTGAGATACTACGGGCCTTAGGTACTTTGCTAGAGCGCCGGGGCGATTATCAAGAAGCTGCCTTGGTTTATCGGCAACTGCTCCAACCGGTTAATCCCGCAAGCCCCGTTTCATGAGTTCACTGCCGGATCATCTCCAGAAGTTGGCCCATCAACTGCCATTGCCGGAGATTGCATCGCTCTCCCTGCTTGCAAAAGCTGAATTGCTTAGGCCATACCTACAAAGATTGCTGCTTAATGCCCTCTGCAAGGAGATTGAACCTGCAAACCAAAGCCCAGAGGCATTACAGCTACTTTGCAAGCGTTTGAGGTTAGCTAACCAAGCTGAACTGGATGTTTGGCGCCAAGCGCTGGGCCTTGAGCTTGCTGATATTGAAGCAATGGCAGGATTTGATACCAGTTTGCAGTTGGCAACCGAAAAGATTTGGGGCCATGAGATCCCAAGCCGTTTTTTGGAGCAACGCTCCCGCTACGACCAAGTAGTTCTCAGCTTGCTCCGCTTTGATGATCCCGATCTAGCACAGGAACTTTATTTTCAGGTGCGCGAAGGCGAATGCAGTTTTGGCGATCTCATTGATACATACTCCGCTAACAATCCCCAACTTGTTCGTGGTCAGATGGGTCCGGTTGCCCTTCATCGCTTAAATCCACTCTTAGCAAGGGTGGTGGAACGCTATGGGCCAGGCGAGATCACACCCCCTCTCGATTTAGATGGAATGGTGCACTTGATTAGGGTGGAATCGGTTCGCAAGGCGCAGCTAGATGAGGCAATGCGTTCCCAGTTATTACAGGAATTACGTTTTGAATGGTTAGAGGAACAGCTACAGCAACTTCAGGCCCGGATCACCGCTCAGCAGCAATTTGTGGAGATTGATTAACCATGAGCAACATCCGCAACCTACTGGAGAACTCATCACTGCTTAGCGGGGTTTCGAACGATGCGATTTCTGCCCTATGCCGCCAGGCTGAATTGGTTGAACTGTCTGTGGGCAAACCATTCCAACGCAGTGGTCAATTAGCCCCGGGGCCGGCCTTAGTGCTGCAGGGACGATTAAGACGGATCTATCAACAGCCAGGTTCACCACCCCTAAGCCTGGGAAGTGTTGAAGCCAATGATTGGGTGGGCTGGGCAAGCGTAGTTAGAGGTGAACCCGATCTCACCTTGATTGCCTCGCAAATCACGGTTCTGCTGCTGGTGCCCTTTAGTGATGCAATTGAGGCCCTGCGCGCTGATCAAAGCCTGCAGCAAGCTCTGGCAATGCCTCTATTTGAGGAAACTGCAGTGTTGTTGCTGCAGGAGCTAGAACGCAAGGGGCGTGCGGTTGCGGAACCAAGGCAACTAATTGAAGAATTGTTTGGGCATTGGTCGCTCGCGGATCCAGCAGCTGATCCCAGCCATGGTGCTATCGAACTATTGAGTGGCCCAAGGCCTGCCTCGGCAATGGCAATTGGTGCCTTCTTAGATCAAAAAAGCAGAATCGATTTACCGCTCCATGTAAATCAACTACCCATCCGCATAGTTAGCCTGCCTGAAGAAGAGCTATCCCAAGCTTTAGGAGATGTAAATCAAACTGATAAAAATTCAACCAATAGAAATTCGAACGCATTGGCCTTGCGGCCTGAACAACGGCCTGTCTTGTTGGAGCGTTCTGGGGCAGAAGCAGCTGAAAATTACGGTTTCCACCGCCCCGAAGGGGAAGCAACAGCCTTTGCCACAGGCGCTACAAGCAGGCTAGAGCAGGCCCTTGCCTGCATCAGCCACCTTGCTGCTTCAAAACAGCTGGCCTATTCGGCAGAGCTGGTTAAACGCAATTTAGAAGATGTGGAACAGCGGTTGGGGGCGCTGAAATTAGCTCAGCTGGGGCTTCAGTTGGAGGCGATGGGGTTTGACACCAGGCCGATGCGAGCCCGTCCCTGGGACCTCACTCGCCTGGAGCCACCTGCCCTAATTGATTTGGATGGCGCTTTTGTGATGTTGCTGGTGGCAGCTGGTGGCAGCGGTGTACTAATTGGCGATCCCCGCGTTGGCTTGCAACGCTGGAGTGTTAAGCAACTGGAAGAACGGTTACCGAGTGGGGTGGAATTACTGGTGATTCGCGAGGGTCGCGCTGGTCGCGTCCAAGAAGAAGCCTTTGGGTTGGGCTGGTTTCTGCCTGCCTTCTTGCGTTATCCAGGCTTACTTAGCATGACCCTGATAACTGCATTTATTTCACAACTACTAAGCGCCGTGTTTCCCCTCGGGGTGCTTGCAGTGATCGACCAAGTAATTGGCCGCAACAATCTCTCATTACTGGCTCCCCTTACAGCAGTGTTAGTGGTAGCCGCCATTGCAGCCGGAATAACCTCAGCAATGCGTGCCTTAGTAAGCGCTGATCTTTCCGACCGGGTTGACGTGCGGCTGGGATCCACTGTAGTTGAGCATTTAATGCGTTTGCCATTGCCATATTTTGAGCAACGGCAAGTGGGAGGGATTTTATTCAATGTAAATCAACTATATGAAATTCGCAAATTCATCGTGGATCAACTTCTAGGCGTGGGCCTAGATGTGATTTTTGCAATCCTATTCCTGGCGGTTTTACTAACTATCAGTCCCACCCTAACGCTTGTAGTGGTTGGTGTTGCGCCAATCTTAATGCTGATCAATATTATCGCCTCACCGGTATTAATTAGGTTAATAAAGCAGAGCAACGGCTTTGCCTCATCAGCATCTGCTTATCTTTATGAGGTTGTTAGTGGTATCCGAACGGTAAAAAGCCAAAATTTTGAGGTTGAAGCTCGCTGGCAATGGTTAGAGCGCTATCGCAAATACACAAACAGCCGTTTTCGCCTGAGCCAGCTAGCAAGTTTAATTGGAGAAACAGCAAGGCTTGTTAGCAATCTAGCCGATGTTATTTTAATTTGCCTCGGGGCAATGTTGATCATTGCAAATAAGCTAACCCTTGGCGCTTTATTTGCTGTTAAAATTCTATCTAGCCAAGTAGTTGGCCCCCTTTTGCGGCTTTCATCACTTTGGCAAGGCATACAAGAGATGAGGATTGCTGTTGCATGTTTAAGTGATGTGATGCTAGCAATGCCTGAAGTTGGTGAAGAAGATCTTCAGGCCCTACCAATACCAACCATCAAGGGTTTAATTAGATTTGAAGAAGTGAGCTTTCGCTATGGCCAACGGGGGCCACTTATCCTTGATCAAGTAGACCTAATTGTACAACCGGGGCAATTTGTGGGCTTGGTGGGATTAAGTGGCAGCGGCAAAAGTACTCTTGTGCAGATGATAGATCGCCTCTATCGACCCAAAAGTGGCCGGATCTCAATTGATGGTTACGACATAGAAAAACTTCAAATTGCAGGCCTCAGGCGACGCATCGGCTACGTTCCCCAAGATAGTTTGTTATTTGAAGGCACGGTTTTAGATAATATTCGTTTAAACAGCCCAGACGCAAGTATTGAAGCAGTTATGGAAGCAGCGCGAACGGCAGCAGCCCATGAATTTATTTTAAATCTTGATAATGGTTATGCCACAAGACTAGGTGAAAAGGGTTCAGGGTTAAGCGGCGGCCAAAAACAGAGGGTTTGCCTTGCCCGCACGGTGCTGCAGAATCCAAGCCTATTAATATTAGATGAAGCAACATCAGCCTTGGATGCGGAAACAGAGCGCATTGTTTGCACAAACCTTGCCAGAAAGTTTAATGGTGTCACAGTTTTATTTATTACCCACAGGCTCACCACACTGCGGAATGCAGATCGAATATTATTTATGAATAAGGGTCGAATTTGTGAAGATGGTACCCATAACGAATTGATCGATCAACAGGGTTCATATGCAACACTATATAAACAACAAGTTCAAGAAGGAGGTGCATAAGCTATGGCTTTCCCATGGTTAAGCAAATTCAAAACACATAATGCCAGCCGGGCTGGGTCGCTGGCAAAATCAAATTTAACTGCTGGTAATTTTGATACCCGTTTGGAGAGCAGGCCCACTCCATGGTTTCCCTTGATTGTGGGTGGCGCAATGGCGGCCCTTGTGGTTGTTTGCTTAGGCGCCGCTGCCCTGGTACGGGTTGATCAAGTTGTTAGTTTAGCTGGAAAGCTACAACCAAAACGCTCCACGGCTGCAATTAGATCCACGGAAGCAGGGGTGATATTGAGCGTATTGGTAAAAGAAGGTGAATCAGTGAAACAAGGTGCCGCTATGGTGCTATTGGATCCCACTATTCTTCAAGGACGGCAAGCGGCCTTAAAGGATCAAAAACAAGAGCTATTAATGATGGCAAACTCGGAATTAAATCGTATAAGCGGCGCCGTTGGAGAGCTTAAAGCACAAAGAATCGGCCTTGAACAGAGCCGTCGTATTACAAAACATCAACTTGATCAATTGGTTTTGCTTGAGTCCCAAGGGGCTGCTTCCAATTTTCAAGTTCTAGATTATCAAAAGCAATTAAGTGATCTGGATTCCCGTTTAGCTGCCAATAATCAACAACAAAATAAACTTGAAGCTGAATCAAGCCAAAAAGCAGCTGAACTACGCCAACAAGAAGCTCAAAATACTGCCAACCGTGTTGAAACAGGCGAAAGGCTGCGTCGTATAACCTTAAGGGCACCAGTTGCAGGCACTGTACTAAACCTGCAAGCTAAAGATGGAATGGTAGTTAATGCAAGCCAAGATCTATTACAACTCGTGCCAACGGATAGCTTGGTGGGTAGTGTATTTGTTTCTAATCGCGATCTTGCTTTTATACGCCCAAACCAACCAGCTGAGGTTGCCGTTGCCGCCTATGATCGAAATAAATATGGCACCTTAGCTGCCACTGTTACTACGATCGGCACCGATTCCTTGCCGCCCGACCAGAATTGGAAGGAGCCCCATTTCCCGATCGGCCTTAAATTAGCTCAGCAGAATATAAATAGTCTTGGCAAAAAGTTTCCCCTGCAAGCTGGTATGGCAATAACCGCAGATATAAAACTAGAAAAACGTTCATTATTAGAGCTTTTCTTTAGTAACATCGCTGGTTCAACACTTTCAGTGCGGGAAATGCGCTAGATAGCTGTGCGGGTGCTGCTTATTCATCAGAATTTTCCTGGCCAATTTCGCCAGCTTGCACCCGCCTTATTAGTAGCCGGCCATGGGGTGATTGGTATTGGCGCTAGACAAGCACCATGGGCAGATACAGGTGTTATCTATAAATCATCTGGAGGTGATCCGTATCAACAAATGCGCCAAACAAATCCTGAAATGCGCCTTACGGCACAGTTAGCTCAGGGCAGAAGAGTTGCATTACAGCTGAGAATGCTTATGCAGGAGGGTTGGATTCCAGATGTGGTGGTAGCTCACCCGTTCTGGGGTGATATTTTATTTCTAGACGATGTATTTCCAACCGTACCCTTAGTTGCATTATTAGAACTTGATTTCAGTAGCCTTAATTTAAATAATTTTGATTCAGAGCAATCAATAAATCACCAGGAAGATTTTGGAGCCAATTTAAGCCTGAGGCAATGGGCGGATCTAATGGCAATTAAGCGGATGACAGTGGGTCTTACAGCCACTAATTTCCAACAAAGCAGTTATCCAAGCTGGCTACAAAATCGAATCAAAGTGATTCATGAGGGGGTAGATCTAGATTTATGCAAACCAAATCCCCTAGCATGCTACACCTTGCCTGATGGCACACGAATCCGTAGGGGTGATCCGGTGGTGAGCTTTGGCAGCAGAAGCTTGGAGCCCTTGCGTGGATTTCGCACATTTATGCGGGCCTTACCTGCTTTACTAGATGCCAATAAAGAGGTAATGGTTGTGATTGTGGGTGAAGATGGCAGTTGCTATGGGCCAGTAGCACCCGATGGCAAGAGTTGGAAGCAATTAATGCTAGAAGAACTTAAAGATCAAATTAATTTAAGCCGCATACATTTCACCGGTCATTTACCCTATGCGCAATTAATAGAAATATTTCAGATAAGCCAAGCCCATGTATATCTCACCTATCCATATGTGTTGAGTTGGAGCATGCTAGAAGCAATGGCCTGCGGCGCATTAGTGGTGGGATCTGCTACCGCACCAGTGGAGGAAGTAATCAGTAATGGTGTAAATGGCTGGCTGGTGCCATTTTTTGATAGCAATGCACTGGCTAAACAGTTGCTGGAGGTGCTGGCTGATCCACCTGGGCAGGAGACATTGCGCATGGCTGCACGGCGAACAATTGCCGCAAAATTTGAAAAAAATAATTGCACAAAGCAACAAATTGCCCTGCTTGAAGCAGTAGCAGCAGGGGAATCATTAACCGAGCGAGATGTAATGCAACGGGTTGGATCTTGATTGCTTGTCTTTAATTATTTAGCCCTTTCCTCAGGTAAACCTCGAGTGAGCATCACTATTCAAACCTCAGAACTTGCTGCTATCAAAGTTTTGCTTAACAAGGGCAAGTGGTCGGAGGCAGAGGGCTTGCTAAGTCATCACCTTTTGAGCCATCAACTAGATGTCCAGCTCCATGATTTGATTGGTTATGCCCTGCAGAGACAGGGAAAATGGGATGAGGCAGAAATTGCCCTGCGGCGGGCCTTGGAACTTGGCACCACTAGCTTTTGGACTTGGCATCGCCTTGGCGATATTTATCGTGCTACCCGCAGGCTTGATCTTGCTATCGACGCCTACCAACAGGCCTTGGGAGTGGGCTCCACATCGCCCACCACTATGGCGAACCTTCTTAAGACACTTCATGCCAGGGACCCTGCGCAAATGCTTGGGTTCCTTAATTCACAGCCCCTGGGAGATTTGCTACGGCTTGGCTGCTTAGAGGCGGTGGGCGACACCTACAACGATTTCGCTTCACCGCTGCTGGGCTCTTGGATGGTGAACCGGGGCTGGATCGCTCCTGGGGGCAAGGGGAAGGGAACGGTGCAGTGTGACCCCCAATACCGCACGGGCTGGGGTAGTGATGCTCACCAGCTTCACCTTGATCTCACCGATGCTACGGAGGCTGAAGCGGGGGACCAGCGGTTGGAAATTGGGCTGCGGTTGGCGGTGCCCGATCAGGGAAAAAAAGGATCACTAGTGATGCATGTGCTGGTGGAGCTGGCGAAGGGATTTAAGCTCCAGGGGGTAAAAATTCAAGGTAACTGTCGCTTTATAAGTAAACATCGGCTAAGCGATCTAAACATGGAGATCCTCACCCTGCACAGGGGGCATTCAATGGCTGCTGCGCCAGAGATTGAACTAAAGCTAAATCTATCTATCCCATCCAACGCTCAACTGCAGCGATCTGCTTGGCATGGTCGGGTGCACTCTGTGCCGCGAGCTCAGGCCCAGCTACAGCAGCCGAGCAGCGGGGGCGAATCGATGGACGCCTGGTTTAAGAAAATGATCCCCACTTCTGGTGGCTCCTTGCCCAAGGTGAGGCATGGTTTGCTGGCAGCTCACCTCTGGATGCTCGAGCATCACAGCGCCCTGGTTGACTGGCTACGGCCGCAGTCGGCCGCAGGCCAGGAGGGTTTTGTGTGCTTTTGGGACCGGCCTGATTCGCTCACGCCAGCCCTTCGCCATAATTTCGCGGTAATTGAATCGGATTTTCCCCATTCAGTGCTGCTCCATGAACCCCAGCTGGGGGAACTTTTGGCCGGCGAGGGGCTGGCGGCTTTTCCAAGGGTGCGGCAGCTGCTAAACAATAGTAAAGAAACCCATCCAGCCCTTAGTTCTGATCTGTTGCGGTTGGCCCTTACCTATCAGACACAGGCCTACTTGGATCTTGATGTGTGCATAGATCCTTTTTTCACAAGATTTGCGAGGGCGCTTCTGCCCTATTGCCGAAGAAGCGGCATTAACCTGATCGCCTTCATCAAGGATGGGGCCTATAACTGGGCCCATCCCGCCAGCAACCTGGTGGCCTATCCAAACAACGATCTGCTCTGGCTCCAGTGGCGACTAAGGGAGCAACTCCTTGGGGCCTTGGAAGATACCCTAACGCGTAAAAACTATATCAATTCTATCTGGGACCTTAGTGGTCCAGGATTACTGCGGCGAGTGGTATTTGCAGAGGGAGCTGCGGCTATGGAATTTGAGGGACTCTGGAAGTTTCATCCGGAGTTAGCGCTACCTACCTGGATTAATGCCCAAGGGGAACGGTTCCTGTTTATTGATAAGGAACTTTTCTCCTGCCATGGCCTAGCGGATGAACAGAAATACTTGCATTCTTCTCAAAACTGGCGCAGCTTTCCCCATGACAGGCTGCAGGTGCTCATCGCGGGGTTGGCATGAGCGCTAGTCAATCCTGGTGGCAGGTTATTCAGGAATCGCTGCAAGCCCAAAATTGGCCCCTAGCGGAGGGTGCACTTAGGCGGCTCTTAGAGACCAACCCAGATCATTTGGAAATATTAGATCTACTTGGTTATTCCCTATTGATGCAGGGTTGCTATTTAGAAAGTGAATTATTGTTGCGCAGAGCATTAGAAAAATCCACTAAGAATTTTTGGACCCCTCACAAGTTAGGTGATGCATTGAGAGGTCAGCAGCGAATGGATGAGGCGGTTAAGTATTACGAGCAGGCCTTAGATTGGGGTAGTAATAGTGTACTCACAGTGCGCAATCTATTGCAGGTGCTTGATGGTATAAATGTTGAAAGCTCTCTTAAACGTTTAAATCAATTAGTTAGTGAAGGAAACATAGCTTGGGAGGAGGGAGCTATCGAAGCAGCCCTAGCTTCATCTTCACCAGAACTTGCGGTTTTAGTTTGCAAATTAGGCTCCAGCAATGAAGCCGTTAGAGCTAAAGCTTATACACAAGCATTAAGTGAATTAAACCTAACGAGCTTACAAAATCTTCTAAACAACATGAATGACCAATTTTCCCTTGCTCTAAAACAGCGATTCGCAGGCGCAACTAATCCAACAATTCATTGCATGCTATCTAGTCTTGAAGAAGTAGCACAATTGAGAATTGATGGTTATCCTGAAAAATCTCTTGCAATGATTGAGCAACATCTTCAGAATGGTGAAACAAATGATTGGTGGCTCGACAACAAAGCAAGGGCCTTAGTTATGCTAAACAAACGATCTGAAGCAATCGAGATTTGGGAGCAATTACTAAAAAGTTCAGATCCTGACCTTGTTACTGCTTCGTCACAAATGTTACTTGTACAACGCCCCTATATATTAAGACCTCTTGAAGATGCAGCACAATTGAGAATTGATGGTTATCCTGAAAAATCTCTTGCAATGATTGAGCAACATCTTCAGAATGGTGAAACAAATGATTGGTGGCTCGACAACAAAGCAAGGGCCTTAGTTATGCTAAACAAA
>Ga0247844_1008131_pt1 | contig 11532 bp, 13 predicted proteins | sample LaCtaG_FD_192421 | JGI IMG/M metagenome (GOLD analysis project Ga0247844, IMG submission 192421) | Freshwater microbial communities from meromictic Lake La Cruz, Castile-La Mancha, Spain - LaCruzMarch201714.5m_1 | ecosystem: Environmental > Aquatic > Freshwater > Lake | place: Spain: Castile-La...
ATTTAAAATAAAACTCTTAATTTCAAAGTAGAGAAATTCAGTGTTTTGAAATGATTTTGATGTTTCTAAAAAAATATATTTGCGATAATTTGTGGTATTTGCGTGGTTTGCGTTCAAAAATATATCGCGGTCTTATCTACGAATGACAAAGTTCCCTGATTCTGAATAAGAAAAAAAAATGCGAATGAAATTATTCCAGTCGCATTTACATTTTTATAGGGGAAATTATGCATTTAAAGCTTCGATACATTTTTTCAAACTGTCTTCCCAGTGTGGGATGTTGATTTGGTATGTTGATTTAATTTTTGCCTTATTTAATACGCTATAATGCGGACGTGGTGTTGGCGTTGGATAATCCTTACTCTCTATGGGTTTAACATCACATGTAATACCACACATCCGATGTATAGTTTTGGTGAAGTCGTACCAGCTACAAACCCCTTCGTTGGAGTAGTGATATGTGCCAGGGATAAATTCCTTGTGCATTAATATACTCAAAATAGCATCAGCTAAATCGGCAGCGTAAGTAGGTGTCCCAACTTGGTCAAAAATAACATTTAGCGCATCTCTTTCTGTTCCAAGTTTTATCATCGTTTTCACAAAATTATTACCAAAAGATGAATATAACCATGATGTGCGCAAAATGACGGACTGTTTGCACGTTTCCAATAATGCAATTTCACCCTCCAGTTTCGATTTACCATACATAGTGGCAGGACAAACTGCCATTTCCTCGGTGTAAGGTAAATAATTTGTGCCATCAAAAACATAATCTGTAGATACATGAACCACTTTTATATTGTTGGCTGTGGCTACTTCTCCGATGTTTTGCACCGCCTCACAATTAATTTTGTTACACAGTTCAATGTCAGTTTCCGCTTTGTCTACAGCAGTGTATGCAGCACAATTAACTATTATGTCTACATTATTAGTTTGAACAAATTCTGATAAAGCATTTTTATTACAAATGTCTAATTCTGCTACATCCGTGTAAATATAGTTAAATGAGCTGTAATTTGCAGCAGCTTTTTGCATTTCATTACCCAACTGACCATTAGAGCCTGTAACCAATATTGTTTGCATATATTTATGTTGCTTTTAAATGAAATCGAATATGAATGATTTATTAGAAATTTAATTTTGCATCTTTTAGCAATGGATGACGCGTGTCTTTATCAGAAACAATAGCTTTATCGGCTGGAATTTTCCAATCAATACCAATTGATGGGTCGTTGTACAAAATACCACCTTCCAAAGTAGGTGCGTACAAATTATCGCATTTATAGGTAAACAATGCAGTTTCCGATAGTACCGAAAATCCATGAGCAAAACCCTGAGGTATCAGAAATTGCAAGTGATTTTCTTCGGAAAGCTCCACGCCGAACCATTGTCCAAAGGTAGGTGATCCTGCACGTAAATCTACTGCCACATCCCATACAGAGCCCTGTGCAGCCGAAACAAGTTTAGATTGGCTTTGCGGCAATAATTGATAGTGCAAACCGCGAATAACTCCATAAGAGGACTTTGATTGATTATCCTGACAAAAGTTAAGATTTATTCCTGCATCGCGAAATGTTTTTTCATTGTATGTTTCGCAAAAATATCCGCGCGCATCCTCAAAAACTCGTGGTTTAATGATAAGCAAATCAGCAATTGGGGTTTTAATTATTTCCATTTTATCTTTTTTTATTCTAAGATTCTACTTAATCAATTGATGTGTAAACTTGTTTTTCGTTTGCAATTTTTATAAGGTACTGTCCGTAATGATTTTTCTTTAACGGCTCAGCCAATGCTAAAAGTTTCTCGCGGTCAATATAGCCGTATCTGTAAGCAATTTCTTCAATACAAGCTACTTTTAAACCTTGACGGTTCTCAATTGTAGCAATAAAATTTGACGCCTCCAGCAAACTATCATGCGTACCTGTATCTAACCAAGCCATACCACGTCCCATCATTTTCAGGTTCAAACGCTCTTCTTCTAGGTACAATCTGTTGAGGTCGGTAATTTCTAATTCACCACGTTTTGATGGTTGTAAATTTTTGGCTTTTTGAACAACATCATTGCTGTAAAAATACAAGCCTGTAACGGCGTAGTTAGATTTTGGATTTTCTGGCTTTTCTTCCAAGCTCAACACCTTGCCTTTATCGTCAAAATCTGCCACACCATATCTTTCAGGGTCGTTCACATAATATCCAAATACTACAGCTCCATCAGTAAGTGTTGCAGCTTCACGCAATGTGTTAGAGAAACCAAAACCATAGAAAATATTGTCGCCCAGCACCATACAAACACTATCATTGCCAATAAACTCTTCGCCAATAATAAATGCTTGTGCCAAACCGTCGGGCGATGGTTGAATGGCATATTCCAGCGTAATGCCTAAATCTTCGCCATTGCCCAAAAGATTTTTATATAAATGTATGTCGTGTGGTGTAGATATAATCAATATTTCACGAATCCCAGCCAACATTAATACAGATAGTGGATAGTAAATCATTGGTTTGTCATAAACCGGAATGATCTGTTTAGAAATACTTTTAGTTACAGGATATAAACGTGTACCTGAGCCACCTGCTAATATAATTCCTTTCATAATTTCGCTTTGTTATATGTGAAAATTTTGTCAATAATTTGTTTTAAAATATTTTGCTTCAAAATTAATATAAATAATCTAAATAGCGCATTAAATCGTACTATTTATCAAAATCTAATTCACCAGTTTTGTGTTTTTGAAAGTTTTTAGCCAGCAAAACCATGTATTTGCTTATTTCTACTTGTGCTTGAATTGTTTCTGGTGTAATTTCGGCTTTTTTCATCCGCAATAGCATAATTCCATACTGGAAATTAAAGCACAGTTCAATATCGCACAGCTCCGATTGGGCTTGTTGGTTTCTGAGTTGTGAAATAAACGGAAGAATATGATAAAACTTTGCGTTATATCCAGCATCTTTACCAGATTGAAGGAGCATTGCGTGAAATTCATTGAGTTCAATAATGATGTTTTTGTTAATCTGTAGGTGACCTATTTGCTGTGCATTTTCTAAGCGCATCATTTCCACAAAGCTGTCGTACCAATCGTATAGCTGTTTTCGCTCAATTTCATCGCCTACGGGGTATGCTGATATAATGTGCTCATTAATAATATTCATGTCCAAATTAAATGCACGTATCAAATCTTCTACTTGCCACATGTATAGCAAATATTCGCAAATATTTTCTTGTTTTAGCTTTTTTGCAATAAACATAATTGTTTTTATTATTTGAAATTCAATACACTTAATTCAATTTTTATTCCACATCTTCAAAATCCCAATCGCCGTCTGCATCCATAAAGTCGGGTTCGGCAAATTCTTCCAAATCTCTTCGTTCTTTTTTTGTTGGTCTGCCCGTTCCTCTGTCTCTACCCGTTTGACCCGCCAATTTTGCTAATTCAATGAGTTCTAATTGATCTGATGAAGTGACATTTTTGAGAAATTCAGGTACCAGTTTGGCGTTCATTCTGTTTTCGGACAATGCTAGCACCTCAAACGAGAATAAAAATGGATTTCTTTTGATTGAAATAACGTCCCCAATTTTTACATTTCGCGAAGGTTTAACCTGGATATTTTGAACGATAACTTTCCCTTTTTTGCAAGCGTCTGCTGCCAATGATCTGGTTTTAAAAAGCCTTACAGCCCACAGCCATTTGTCTATTCTTACTTCGGTTTTCATCTGTAATTTAATTAGTTAATTATTTGTTGTTAAATTGCGTCATGGTTAGTTCCAATCCTGCCAAACAATAACTGATGATTATTTCAACCGCTTTTTCTTCACGTTCAGGCAAAGCCAATAATTGATCCTTTTTCCATTTTCCCAGCACGTATGCAACTTGTTGACCTTTGCCAAAATCGTTGCCAATGCCGAATCTCAACCTTGCATAATTGTTGTGTCCAAGGATTTCTTGAATATTTTTTAGTCCATTATGTCCTGCATCCGAGCCTTTAGGTTTTAAACGTAGTGTGCCAAAGGGGAGCGCAAGGTCATCAACCACCACCAGCACATTTTCTAGTGCAATGTTTTCCTTTTGCATCCAGTATCTCAGTGCATTTCCACTTAAATTCATAAATGTTGATGGCTTTAATAAGATGAGTGTTCGGCCTTTTATTTTTATTTCGCAAGTGGCACCATATCGGTTTTCGGCAAAAAAAACATTGGACGCCTTTGCAAAAGCGTCCAATACATTAAAACCAATATTGTGGCGGGTGTCTTGGTATTCTGTTCCAATATTGCCTAAACCTACAATTAAGTATTTCATTTTTTTTTATAAAATATGCTATTTACTAATTTTCCAAAGTGCCAATAGTATTTTGAAATCCCGCAGGGTGATTCAAAATTTAATTGCGAATTTTTTTTTATTAAAAAGGCGTTCAACACGATTGTAATGAACGCCTTTTTTTGTATGTTGAAATATAAATCTAGTGATTAAGAATTATTTTTTCGAAGCAGCAGCGGCCGCAGCAGCACCACGAGCAGCTCTTGTTAATTTAACTTGTGCTACAACAGAGTTTTTGTTGTTCAAAATTTGCAAGTTTTCAACAGCTACTTTTGCCACTTGAATAGTTTTTCCTAATCCTAATTCAGAAACATTAATAGTAATGTTTTCTGGGAATTGAGTAAACAATCCTTTAACTTTTAATTTACGCATTTCAAGGCTTAATTTACCCCCTGCTTTAACACCCTCTGCCAAACCTTCTAGTTTTACAGGAAGTTCAAATACAACAGGTTTATCTTCAGTTACTTGAAAAAAGTCGATGTGTAATACTTTGTCGGTTACTGGGTGAAATTGTAAATCTTTCATGATAGCAGTAGTTGCTTTGCCATCGATAGTTAAATTAACAATATACACTTCGGGTGTATAGATAAGTTTGCGTAAATCGCTGTTTGTTGCATTAAAATGCACATTGCCGTCTACACCATACAATACACATGGTACGTTTTCAGAAATTCTGTCAGCTTTGGTTGCTTTTTTACCTAGAGCTGGTCTAGATGTACCATTCAATTCAAAAGATTTCATTTGTTTTGTTTTTTTTTGTGTTACTCAAAATTTAAGCGTTTTATTATTAAGTGATTAGTCGCTTAATTTCCCATCACACTTTCTTTCTCAAAAAAGTGGTGCAAAGGTAGTATTAATTTATCATTTACACAAGCTGTTTTCTTGCTTTTTGTGCCCTGTATAACAAGCATTTTACTTTTTTTTGGAATGATATTTCAAAAAGTACTTCAATAACATAAAACACATTTGCTACTTTTCAAATAAACTTTGTATGTTTGTAAAATCTACTTAACCAATAAGTTATATTTCTGAATTACTAAATCCTTAAACGTTAATTGTTATGAAAAAAGCTATTGTCATTGGATCTACCGGATTAGTTGGAACGCAATTAGTTCAATTATTATTGAGAAATAATTTTTTTACAGAGATTTTATCTTTGGTGCGCCGTCCTACAGGCTTAAAACACTCTAAGCTAACTGAAAAAGTGATTGATTTTGATTTGCCTGATACTTGGGGTAATTTAATTGATGGAGATGTTCTTTTTTCCACACTTGGAACAACACTGGCCGATGCAAAATCAAAAACAGCACAGTTTGAAGTAGATTTTATTTATCAATACAATGTGGCACAAGCGGCTGCAAATAATGGTGTAAGCAATTATGTACTTGTTTCATCGGCAGGTGCTGATCCAAGTTCAAAATCTTTTTATTTGTCCATGAAGGGTAAGCTAGAGAATTCAGTTCAGAAACTTCCATTTGAAAATATAAGTATCATTAGGCCTGGTCAATTGGCGGGTGAAAGAAAGTCTGAACGTTATGGCGAAAAAATAGGGTTGAAATTGATGACAGGACTTAATAAACTAGGATTACTTAAAAAATACAGGCCTATACATTCTAGTTTGGTGGCTACGGCCATGATTAATGCCGCAAATAAAAGAAATTCGAGTACATACACTTTAACAGAGGTTTTTAGTTTGGCCAAAGAAGTGGGTTGATACACATGATTAAAATCGATTTTTTGTGCGTAAATAGACATATCCCTATTATTTGTATTTGACGAAAAGAAACTATCTTTGCACTGAAAATACAAAAATTGGTTAAATGCTTGAAATTGTAATAAAAGGAATACTCATAGGGTTGTGCATTTCAGTGCCAGTTGGACCAATAGGAATGCTCTGTATACAGCGTACTTTTGCACGTGGAACAAAATATGGCATTGCTACAGGGCTAGGTGCTACATTTTCGGACTTACTTTATACGATTATTACGTTGTTTTTCTTAAGTTTTGTTTTGGATGTCATTGAATCTTACAGGTTTGTTATTCAAATTATAGGAAGTTTAATTGTGGGCGTTTTTGGATATTACATTTTTCAAACAAATCCAATTTCGCAACCAAAGCCCAATGAGATGCAGAAACATTCACTTTTTGGAGATTTTATGAGTGCTTTTGGACTCACTTTTTCCAATCCTCTCATTCTTTTTGTTCTTATCACTCTTTTTGCCCGATTTCAATTTATCAATGTTAATACTACTCTGACTTTGACCATTTGCGGTATTACTTCCATTTTAGTTGGTGCAACTATTTGGTGGACGTTTTTGACCTATATTGTCAGTCGTTTTAGAGAGAAGTTGAATTTTAGGGAGTTGAAAATAATTAATCAAATTACAGGAAGTATTATTATGATTATTGCGTTGGTTGGTTTTGTATTGACTTTGTTATAGTCCCAATAAAGGTGATATTGGATAGTTTTCTGTATTTGTTTTCATCATATAAAGAGAAGAGTATAAACATCGATGGTGTTTTTTAGCTTTTCTCTTTTTGTTTGCTATGTGTTTTGTATTTCAGTCGTATTTTTCTTAAATACAAATGAAATATTTTATTTAACTCAATAATTTGATAATGTGTAGTTTAAAATATTTCTTCAATTAAATGTGAATATTTTTCGGGTAAATGCTTGCCAGTTCAAATAAAAGCACTACCTTTGCACCGCAATTGAAAAACGATTTAGTAGCTCAGCTGGTAGAGCACATCCCTTTTAAGGATGGGGTCCTGGGTTCGAACCCCAGCTGAATCACATTTGACATTGCTAAAAAACATAATGATTTAGTAGCTCAGCTGGTAGAGCACATCCCTTTTAAGGATGGGGTCCTGGGTTCGAACCCCAGCTGAATCACTTTTTTTAAGCCTTTTGAATCTTTGGATTTGAAAGGCTATTTTTTTGTGGTTTATAAATCTGTTTTTGGGGTTTGTTGGTGCATAAGTTCAGAGAACTTCGAATATCGTAAACTAGCCCGCAATATTTTTTCGAACGCAAAAATCGCGATTACCACAAATTTTCGCAAATCTGCATTTTATGAAATATCAAAATCTACGCAATATGCTGACTGGCAATATTTATACAACTGTTCGTTAATGAATCGGACAACAAAATTTACAGAAACCATAATGACCACATAAAAAAACGTGGATTTTCAATTTGCGAACAGAAAAGCGTAAATGATTCATTATCAATGATAGGCATTGGAAGTCTGAAGTTTAAAAAAAACAGTGCTAAGTTGAATCATCCTACAATGTGGATATTCAACTTAGCACTGTTCCATTTTAATTCAACCAGCAAATTTTAATTATAAATTGGCTATGCGTTTGATTTCTGTGATAATTGCTTGGGCAAATGCATCGGCTTGTTCAGCAGTTCCAGCTTCCGAATATATGCGGATAATTGGTTCGGTATTGGACTTGCGTAAATGCACCCAACCTGTAGGGAAATCAATTTTAACCCCGTCAATATCATTCACCTCATATTGTTTGTAAATGCCTTTGATAGCTATTAAAATTGCATCTACATCAATGCTGGGCGTTAATTCTATTTTATTTTTGGATATATAGTACTCTGGATAGGTTTTTCGTAATGCAGAAACGCTCATTTTAGTTTTGGCCAAATGCGTCAGGAACAAGGCAATGCCCACAAGTGCATCACGTCCGTAATGACTTTCGGGGTATATTACACCTCCGTTACCTTCGCCTCCAATAATTGCATTGGTGGCTTTCATGGCAGTAACCACATTTACTTCGCCTACAGCCGCTGCGGTGTGGTTTCCGCCTCGGTTGTTAGTTACATCGCGCAATGCACGTGTAGAGCTCAAATTTGACACAGTATTACCAGGTGTGTTTTGCAAAACATAATCGGCCACGGCAACCAATGTATATTCCTCGCCAAACATTGAACCATCTTCGCATATTATAGCTAAACGATCCACGTCAGGGTCCACTACAAATCCCACATCAGCTTTGCCTTGCTTCATCAAATCAGCAATTTCAGTTAAATGCTCAGGCAGTGGTTCTGGGTTATGAGGAAACTGACCATTTGGCTCACAAAATAATTTTTCTACTGTTTTAACGCCCAATGCTTCCAGCAATTGCGGTAAAACTATTCCACCTACTGAGTTCACACAGTCTATTGCTACCCTAAAATTTGCCGATTTAATAGCTTCAACATCAACCAATTTTAAAGCCAATACACTATCAATGTGTTTTTTATTGTAAGTATCATCTTCAGTAAGTTTGCCCAAATCATCTACTGCAGAAAAAGTAAAGCTCTCTACTTCAGCAATTTTCAAAATGTTTTCACCTTCTAAAGCATTTAGAAATTCACCCTTTTCGTTCAAAAGTTTTAGAGCGTTCCATTGTTTCGGATTATGACTGGCAGTAAGTATAATACCGCCAGCAGCGCCCTCCATGGTTACAGCAAGCTCGGTAGTAGGTGTTGTAGCCAGTCCAATATTCACCACATCGAAGCCCATACCCAATAATGTACCAATAACTAATTGGTTCACCATTTCTCCCGAAATACGGGCATCGCGACCTACTACTATTTTTTTTGAATCAATCTGTTTGTTTCTTCTTATTTCGGTTGCATAGGCTGCCGTAAAGCGTACTATGTCCAATGGATTTAAACCATCACCTACAGGACCGCCAATTGTGCCCCTAATGCCTGAAATTGATTTAATTAATGTCATGTTTTTGTAATTTTATTGATATAATTGAAAGATAATGTGTTTGATAAAAAAAAGCAAATCATCTCTATAATTACATAGAAAATTGACTTGCTTTAATAATAAATAATTATCGTTGAAACTGAATTTTAAAATCGTATGCTTTTGGTACGGCATTAGACTGATTGTCAATTAACTGACCAGAATTAAATGCGTCGTAATTTTTAAGTCCTGCTACAGATGGTACTATTAATTTTGCTTCGGAGAAATTGTACTTCATGTATTTGGCAGCGTAATGAAAACAAATTGCTGTTTCGGAGTTTAATCCGTAAATAAAAGGTACAGGGTATGCCAAATCGCTTGGTGTCCAAGTAGATGTAGTAGTGTTATCATTTTGCTTTAATGAGTATTCAATAAATCTAGGATAAATTGTATCTCCAATTTTTAAAGAATCTGATGTGTTTTCACCGCGTTTTACCAAATGAAAATAGAATCCTTGTGGCGATAAATAATAATCTTTTTCGCCCCATGTTGCATTTTCGGCAGGTAATGTTTTAATTACATTGATTTGCATACGTTTAAGGTAATCGGCTACAGTAGTTTTTTCATCTTCAAGTAATTTTGAATAACTATTGTCATCCACACATGAAACAAGGAGTAGAAATGCTGAAAAAATTATTGAGAAATAACAAGTTATTGGTTTCATTCTGTTTTTTTTTTGCCCTCCATTCCCAGCTTCTATTCCAACCTCTTTCCAAAAGGAAAAGACAGCAAGCGTAGAATGGGAACAGAAAGAGGTTTGTAAAAATAACTACATTCGATATGTTTACCCAAAATTTTCTTATAGATATTCAGTGGATAATTGATTGTATTACGTGTTTTTTAGTCCAATTATTCTAATAAAGTAACTTGATACATAATGGATGTGTAGGCTTGTACTTTTTTTCCATTTCCTTTCATGCCATACGCTAAATACCAGGGTATTATCAGTGTGGCAGTTTCTCCTTTTTTCATCAGTTTTATGCCTTCTTCTATACCTACCACTATTTCTTTTTTACCAATAGTGGCCGATTTTACCTCCTGCAATAATAATTTACCATCCAAAGAGAATAGTTTTACTTTGTATCTAAAGGTTTCTTTCTGTTTTAAATAGGTACCGTTTGATGATTCGTCAATTTTGTACCAGAAACCTTGTTTGTTTTTTTGATACTTTTGTCCAGATTTTTCAACAAACTTCTCCAATACACTATCTTCTTTTACTGCAATGCTTTTATTTATTTTCAATAATAGCGCAATATTTTTATCGGGCACGTTTCCTTTGTTAGACGGAAGTTGCGGTGCTTGCTTTACGCAGGAGATAATAAAAATTGAGAATAAAATGCTTATTACTTGCGACTTATGTAGTTTGAATATTGGCATTTAGCGGATGTTAGCAATACTGATAATGTCAGAAAACACACCAGCAGCAGTAACACTTGCACCGGCTCCATACCCTTTGATCATCATAGGATATTCGTTGTAACGTTCGGTGGTTATAAGTATAATGTTGTTGCTGCCTTGTAAATCATAGAATGGGTGTAGACTGTCCACTTCTTGTAAACCTACATCACATTTTCCATTTTCCATGGTTGCCACAAATCTCCAGCGTTTACCTTCGGCAGCAAGTTTTAAACGTTTGTCTTCAAACTCTGCATCCATTTCTGAAATAGTATTCCAAAAATCTTCCAAACTTCCAGCAAAGTATTTATCGGGTATAAACAAGTTTTTTACAACATCTTCTTGTTCAATTTTATATCCAGCCTCACGAGCTAGGATAACCAATTTGCGAATAACATCTTTGCCACTTAAATCAATTCGTGGGTCTGGTTCCGCAAATCGTGCTTCTTTGGCCATTAAAATTGCTTTACTTAAAGGAATTTCGCTACTAATGGTGTTGAATATAAAGTTAAGTGTTCCAGAAAGAACTGCCTGCATTTTTAAGATTTTATCACCACTATGCGTCAAATTATTAATGGTATTGATAATTGGAAGCCCTGCACCTACATTTGTTTCAAAAAGGTATTTCACACCACGACGACGAGCGGTTTCCTTTAAATCTATGTATTTATCATATTCCGATGATGCAGCTATTTTATTGGCAGCTACTACTGATATATTGTTTTGGATTAGTTCTTGATAAAGAGCTGCAACTTGTGGGCTTGCAGTACAATCTACAAATACAGAATTGAAGATATTCATCTCAAGAATCTCTTTGCAAATGAGTTCCGAATTTACTTTTAGACCATTGCTGCCCAAATCTTGAGCATAGGTATTTAAGTCAATTCCATCTTTGTTGAACAGCATTTTGCTTTCCGAGGCAATACCTACCACATTCAGTTTTAAGCTATTTTGCGCCAAAAGTTTTGGTTGTTGCATTTTTATTTGGTTCAATAAGCTACCTCCTACAGTACCAACACCCACTACAAAAAGATTGAGGACTTGATAATCGGATAAGAAGAAAGAGTCGT
>Ga0247844_1008133_pt1 | contig 11530 bp, 10 predicted proteins | sample LaCtaG_FD_192421 | JGI IMG/M metagenome (GOLD analysis project Ga0247844, IMG submission 192421) | Freshwater microbial communities from meromictic Lake La Cruz, Castile-La Mancha, Spain - LaCruzMarch201714.5m_1 | ecosystem: Environmental > Aquatic > Freshwater > Lake | place: Spain: Castile-La...
TGTCCGCGCCGGCCTGCCGATGAACCTGATCAAGCGCTGGCCGGTGCAGGATGGGCTGCCCAGCAACGTCAAGCTGATGGGCCGCCCCGGCGTGCGCGCCGGCACCAGCCGGCTGGAAGCCATCATGCGCGACGCCACCGAACGCTGGGGTGGGCCTTATATCGCCGGTGCCGAATTCAGCTTCGCCGACGCCACGCTGGCCCCCATGTGCAGCCGCTACGTGACCTATGGGGTTGAGCTGGCGCGCGAAAGCATGGGCTTCATCCAGGCGGCCATGACCAGCCCGCTGATGACCGCCTGGCGCGCCCGCGCCGAAGCCGAGGCCGATGAGGTGGGGCGCGACATCGTGCTGCAATACCCATGAGCCCCGAGACCCATGCGCTGCTGACGCAGGTGGCGGTGCCCACCCTCTCGGCCGTGCTCTATGCGCGGGGGCTACGCAGCCGCTTCCTGCACGGCATCGTCCCGGCCAATCCGGCGCGGCGGATGATCGGCCCGGCGGTGACGCTGCGCTGCATTCCGGTGCGCGAGGATCTGCGCGATGCGGTGGCCCGCGGCGCGGCACCCAACCTGCACCGCCGCTTCCTGTCCGAACTGCCGGCGGGCGCGGTGCTGGTGGCGGCGACGGGCGCGCCCTCGGTCTCGATCCTCGGGGACATCATCGCGACGTCGCTGGCCAGGCGCGGCATTGCCGGGGTGGTGACGGATGGCGGCGTGTCGGACCTGCCGGCGGTGGCGGGGCTCGATCTGCCGGTGTTCCACGGCGGCGGCTCGGCGCCGGTGCCCTCGGGGGCCCTGGTGATGGTGGCGGATCGCGACCTGCCAGTTGGCATCGGGCCTGTCGCGATCTTTCCGGGCGACGTGATGGTGGGCGATGCGGCGGGCGTGGTGTGCATCCCCCGGGCAATTCTTGACGAGGTGGCCGCCGAGGCGGCCGAGAAGGAACGCCTGGAGGCCTGGATCCTGCGGCAGATCGAAGCGGGCGCTCCCTTGGAGGGGACCTATCCGCCCGACGCCGCGACCAAGGCCCTCTTCCGGGCAGAGACTGGCACCTGATGCAAAGCCTGCCCTTCGCCCAATCGCTCGGCTTCCAGTTGCGGGATGCCAACCGGCGGGTGCAGCGGCTGCTGGCGCAGCGCGTGCAGGCGGCCGGCGTGCCGCCGGGCGCCTGGTATTTCCTGCGCGTGCTGTGGGAGGAAGCCGGGCCGCTGACCCAGCGCGACCTGGCCGCCCGCACCGGCATGCAGGAGCCGACGGCGGTGATCGCGCTGCGCGGCATGGAGCAGGCCGGCTGGATCACGCGGCGCCGGGCGCCGGGCGATCGACGCAAGATGCATGTGCATCTGACCGAGGCCGGGCAGGCGCTGCGCGAGCGCCTGCTGCCGGAAGCGATCGCGGTGAATGCCGAAGCCGCCGCCGGCCTGACGCAAGACGAAACCGCGACGTTGATGGCGCTGCTCGGGCGTGTCGCGGCCAATCTGCCGGATTCGGGCCGCCGGCGCTGAGGTTCGGTTAGAGCACTATCCGTCCAATTGGACGGATTTCGTGCTCTATAACTCATTGTTGCTAGTGGAGTGATCGCTGTTGATGATTCCCTTGATGGCGCGGACCTGCGAGTCTGGGCGCATGAGGGAAGGCGTTGAGGTTCGGCTTCGGCCGGGCGACCGGGAGCGGCTCGAAGGCGTGGTCTGCGATCGCAAGAGCCCGCAGCACCATGTCTGGCGGGCGCGGATCGTGCTGATGACGGCGGACAGCGCGGTCACGATGGCGATCCGCGCGGCGACCGGCAAAGGCAAACCCACGATCTGGCGTTGGCAGGCGCGCTACATGCAGGATGGCGCCGACGGCCTGTTCCGGGACGCTCCGCGAGGCCGCGCCTTCGCCGCGGCCTCGCCCGAGCAGATCGCCGCGGTGGTCGAGCGCACGCTGCACGAGGACCCGCCCGCGGCGACGCACTGGACGTTGCGCTCGATGGCGAAGGCGAGCGGCCTGGCGCCGTCCACCATCCACCGCATCTGGCGCGAGCCCGGGCTGAAGCCGCACCGGGTCGAGACCTTCAAGCTCTCGAACGACCCGAAGTTCGTCGAGAAAGTCCGCGACATCGTCGGCCTCTACGTGAACCCACCCGAGCGCGCCATCGTGCTGCCCGTGGACGAGAAGAGCCAGATCCAGGCGCTCGACCGCACGCAGCCGGGCCTGCCGATGAAGCGCGGCCGGGGTGCGACCATGACGCACGACGACAAGCGCCACGGCACCACGACGCTGTTCGCAGCCCTCGATGTGAAGGCGGGCACTGTCATCAGCCAGTGCATGCTCCGCCACCGTGCCGCCGAGTTCATCCGCTTCCTGCGGCTGATCGACAGGCAGACCCCGGCCGACCTCGACCTGCACCTGATCCTCGACAACTACGCCGCCCACAAGACCGAGGCCGTGAAGCGCTGGCTGGCCCGGCATCCGCGCTTCCATGTCCACTTCACGCCGACCTCGGCCTCCTGGATCAACGCCGTCGAGGGCCTGTTCGCCACACTGACCAAGCGACGTCTGAAGCGCGGCGTTTTCCGCTCCGTCATCGAGCTGAACCAGGCCATCCGCGCCTACCTCGACGCCCACAACGCCAACCCGAAGCCCTTCCGCTGGACCGCCCCCGCCGACACCATCATCGGCAAGCACCAGCGCGGGAAACGTCTGCTGGAATCACTCCACCAGGACGGGCCCTACCCGGGCGGTCAAGCGCGGCCCCTGCTGGTCCGGTCACGCCCCGCGGTGCCCAGCCCGTTGATCACGCAAGACGGCGTAAACGCAGGGCCCTCTCGCCGCGGCGGGGACCCGGGGGATCACATCACCAAGGTTCGGCCGTGGCACGCCCCCAGCGCCGCGAGGGACGAGGCTGGGGGGCCGGGCCTTGCGCCCGGCGGTGCTCTCCGCCTCGGTGGCGTCCGGCGCCGTGCAGGGACGGGACGTCGTTGCCGCCCGCTTAGCCGCCGGCAGGCCCAAACGGGCGCCTGCCGCGTGGCGACATGGCGACGACCAGCGCGGGTCCTGCCGTCAGCACCCCGTGGGCAATCCGGCCGATCGGCCCCGGGCGCCATCCGAAGGGCGGGCCCAGCCCGGCGATGGCCTTCGCGGGGCTGCCGCTGCTCCCCCGCGATCTGCGCCGCGACCGCCGGGCATTCCCGGCCCTGCGCCTGATCTCCCCTGCCGCCGGGCGCAGAGCCCCTTGACCGGTCGGCGGCGCGCGGGCTTGTGGCGGCGCATGATGCGCATCCTCCGATTGCTGCCGCTGCTGCTCGCCCTTACCCAGGGGGCCCTCGCCCAGCCCGGCCTTCCCCAGACGCCCGCGACCCCACCCGCCCCGCCCGCGGATATGCAACGGTTGATCGAGGTGCTGCGCGACGATGCGCGGCGCGGCGAATTGCTGCGCGCGTTGGAGGCCGCGCAGGGCACCCAGGGCAGCGCCGAGGCGCCCGCCGCCGAGGAGCCCGCGCTGCTGGCACCCAATACGCTGGGCGCGCAGCTGATCACCGGCGCTTCCTCCCGCCTGCAATCCATCTCGGCCAGCCTGGTCGCGACCGCGCACGCGATGACCAACCTGCCCGCCATCCTGGCCTGGCTCGAAGGGGCGGCGCGTGATCCGGTGACGCAGGTGCGCGTGGTCGACGCGGCCTGGAAGCTCGGCCTGCTGTTCGCGGCCGGCCTGTTGGCGGAATGGTTCACCGCGCGCCGCCTGCGGCGCTGGGCGGAGCGGCTGGACGGGCTGGCCCCGGCACCCGACACGGTCTGGAACTGGGTGAAGCGCGTGCCCCTGGTGGCGCTGCGCTTCCTGCTGGATCTCGTGCCGATCGCCGCCTTCGCCGTGGTCTCCTACGGCGCGATCGGGCTGGTCCAGCCGCTGCCGACCACCGAGCTTGTGCTGCTGACGGCCAACAATTCCTTCATCGCGCTGCGCGTGGTCATGGCGGCGTCGCGGATGCTGTTCTCGCCGGCATCGTGCCATCTGCGCCTGGTCCCGGTCGGCGATGAGACGGCGGCCTATGTGACGATCTGGGTGCGCCGGATCGCCATGGTCGCGATCGTCGCCTTTGCCGTCGCGGAAGCCGGCCTGCTGTTCGGCCTGCCCTGGTCCGCCTATGACGCGATCCTGCGGCTGGCGGCCCTGGTCGTGTCGCTGTTCCTGATCATCATGGTGCTGCAGAACCGCGCCGCGGTCTCGGACGCGCTGCGCGCGCCGCCGCTGGCCGAAGGCGAGACGCCGGACCGCCCCCGCCGCCTGACGCGCGCGTTGCGCGACCGGCTGGCCGATGTCTGGCATGTGGTGGTGATCCTGTGGCTGCTGGCGCTGTGGGGTGTGTGGGCGCTGGAGGTGCGCGACGGGTTCGAGCGGCTGTTGCGCGTCTCGGGCGCCACCATCCTGATCCTGGGCCTGGCCAAGCTGGCGGATGAGGGGATGCGCCGGGTGCTGGCCAGCGCCTTCGCCATCCGCGGCGACCTGGCCGCCCGCTATCCGGGGCTGGAAGCGCGCGCCAACCGCTATCTGCCGCTGCTGAAGGGGCTGCTGACCAGCCTGATCATGGTCACGGCGCTGCTGTTCCTGCTGGAAGCCTGGGGCTTCGCGGCCTTTGGCTGGTTCGGCCGTGGGCAGCTGGGAGCACGGCTGCTGACCTCGCTGATCTCGATCGGCACGACGGTGATCGTGGCCATCACCATCTGGGAGCTGATCAATGCGGCGATCCAGCGCCACCTGAACCGGCTGTCGCGGGATGCCAAGGCGGCCCGCAGCGCGCGCGTGCGCACCCTGCTGCCCATGCTGCGCACGGTCCTGTCGGCGGCGATCATCGTGTTCGTCGCGCTCAACATCCTGACCGAGATCGGCGTGAATGTGGCGCCGCTGCTGGCGGGCGCCGGCGTGCTTGGCCTTGCCATCGGCTTCGGCAGCCAGACCCTGGTGCGCGACGTGATCACCGGCGCCTTCCTTTTGTTCGAGGATGCGGTGGCGGTGGGCGACGTGGTGCAGGTATCCGGCCTGTCGGGCGTGGTCGAGCAATTGTCGATCCGCTCCATCAAGCTGCGCGCGCTGGATGGCAGCGTGCACATCATCCCCTTCAGCTCGGTCAGCACCGTCACCAACATGACGCGCGACTTCAGCTTCGCGGTGATCGACGTGTCGGTCGACTATCGCGAGGATACGGATCGCGTGGCCGAGGTGATGCGCCAGGTGGGGCGCGAGATGCGGGCGGATGCGAAGTTCGGCCCCATGCTGCGCGACGATCTGGAAATGCTGGGGGTGGAGCGGCTGGCGGATTCGGGCGTGGTTATCCGCGCCCGGCTGAAGGGCGAGCCCTCGGCCCGCTGGGCGGTCGGGCGAGAGTTCAACCGCCGCATCAAGCAGCGCTTCGACCAGCTCGGCATCGAGATCCCCTATCCGCACCAGAAGCTGGTGATCGACCAGGGCGCGAAGCACCCGGCGGATGAGCCGGTGGTCGACGCCGCGGCGCGCCCGCGCGCAGATTGACCGGGCCTTGACCCGGGCCACGAAGCACGACTAGGTTTTGCGCATGTGCGCCACCTTCACCCGTGGGATGCGAATTATCGGCCCGGCCGTCTGAGCTGCGCCGTGGGCGCGCCATGCGTCCGGGTCCATTGCCCCGCATCCCGCTTCGAAGGACCACTCCCCCCAATGCGTGACGAATTCCCCATTCTCGTGGCAGCGCGTTTCATTGTCGTCGGGCCGGCCGAGGCGGGCTTCCTGCCGCGCCTGCTTGCCCCCTTCGCCCGCCGTGACCTGACGCCGGATACGGTCCGCGCGCACCGCCAGGGTGCGGTGATCCGTGCCGAGATCCACCTGACCATGCCGCGCGATGAGCTGCATCTGGTCGCCGGCAATCTCGGCCAGATCGTGGGCGTTTCGCGGGTGGAATCGATGGAAGGCCGCGTCGTGGCGCTGCGCGTCAATCCGACCGTGGCCGAGCCGGCCGAAAGGCTGATCGCGTAGAGGAGGGGCGCGCCGGTTGCGACCTGTGGCAGCCGGCCGGCGCGCCCCGGTTCAGTTCCGGAAGACGCGCGCCGACAGGGCTGTCTGGAAGACCAGGTTCAACAGTTCGCTGGTCATCTGGAAGTATTTCGGGTCGAGCCGTGGCAGCGCGATCAGCTCATCGCCCGGGTCGGGTGGCTCACGGGGCTCCAGCACCAGTTCGCCGCTGGCGCGGCGGATCATCAGCTGCGAGGTTGCGCCGCGCTCCGCAAAGCCGCCGGCGGCGCGGATATAGTCGGCCAGGGTCATGTCGCGGCGCCAGATCACCGCCTGCGGCGACATCACCTCGCCCGAGACCAGCACGGTCTGCACCCGCTCGGGGATCACGATGATGTCGCCATCCTCCAGCCGGACATCGGCGCAGCGCCCGGTGCGATCCATCACGACCAATCGCCCTTCCGGCTGGGTGCGGCGTGCCCGCTGGATGTAGGAGGCAACCAGGTTCGCCTCGCTTGCCCGCACCGCCGCGACCCCGGTGGTCGGCGACATCGCCAGGAACAGCTGTCGCTCCAGCCGGTCCACGGCCTCATTGATGGTGCGCAGCTGCTGCGCCGCGATCGATGGGCGCAGCAGGAAGACGCCGCGCGTGTTCGCCAGGTTCGCCTCGACCGCCACATGGTCGAGCAGGGCGCATAGCGTCGTGTCCCGCTCGGCGATCAGGACCGAGGGGCCGATGCGACTGCCCTCGATCGTCACGCGCACCGTCGGCGCCGGCGCATCGGTGATGAAGGTCACCACATCCTGGTCCAGCAGCGTGAGGTTCGGCAATTCACGCACCGTCGTGTAGCGCGACCAGGGTTGGCCGCCGCGCGTGCCGCGGATGACGGCGTTGGTCGCCGCCGGCAGCGGCGAGGCGAGGCGCAGCATCTCCGCCCCGCTCATGCTGCGGCCGGCCACTTCGAACAGGAAGTTGTTGCGCACCGCGCCATCGACGCCGACCATGGCACCCTGCGCCGCCACCACCAGCGTATCGCCCGATTGCATCGTGATGGGGGGCAATTCGCCGGTCAGCAGGAAGCGATAAAGGTCGATCCGCGCGACCGGCCGCCCACCGCGGACCAGCGTGATGTCGCGGTAGCTGCCGCGCCCCGCATCCACGCCACCGGCGCGCATCAGATAGTCCAGCACACTGTCCGAGGCGGTGCCGAGATGCCGCCCCGGCGAGCGCACGAAGCCCGAGACGAAGACGCCGACCTGCCCTGTGGTCAGCACCACGGCATAGACCTGCACCTGCTGCGAATAGACGCGGCGCACCTCGCCCTCGACCACGCGCTGCAAATCACCGGCGCGGGTGCCGGCCAGGCGGATCGGGCCGACCTGCGGGATGAACAGGTTCCCCTCGGGATCGACCTGGCCGACGATCGACGCCTCGACAAAGCCCCAGACGGTGATCGAGACCCGGTCGCCGGGTGCGATGCGGTAGTTCGGGTTCGGCGTGTCGGAGGCAGCGGGCGCGCCCCGCGTGAACAGGCTGGCGCCGAAGACGACGGTGGCGGGGCCGGCGCGGCGGCTTGGCTCGCCGATCGGGCCGGTCGCGGTCGCCCCGCCCTCGGCGGCGGTGGCGCTGCCTTGCCGCGCCGTGGAGATAGGGTCACCAGCGGCGCCGAGCAGCGCTGGCAGCGTGCCGATCGCCGAGCCGCCGAGGGAGGGCGGCTGCACCTGGGCGGTTGCCGGCAGCGCGGCGAAGAGCAGGCCGCACAGCAGTGCCAGGGCCCGGAAGCAACGTTCAGCTCGCATGTTCGCGTGCCCCTACCACCATCAGCCAACCCAGCAGGAAGACCACGGACAGACCGGCCAGGACGGCGAAGGTGTTGAAGGTCGCCGTCGGATAAACCGCATATTCGGGCCGGCTCGGTTGCACCACCCGCAGAAGGAAATTGGCCTGGCGAAGCGCCTCGGCGCGCGCCATCTCGAGCGAGCTTGTCGCCGAGGCCAATTGCCGGTCGGCGAATTCCCGCTCCAGCTGCAGGCGTTCATATTGTGCCAGCCGCTGCGTCACCATTTCATCGCCCTGGGTCAATCGCGACCTTTCCACCGCGATCTGCGCCGACAGCGCGGTGATGCGGTTGGTCAGCAGCTGGATCTGCGGATTGTCGGGCCGCATGAAGGTGCGGCGTTCCTGGAATTCCGCACGGGCCTGGGCGAGCGCACCCTCCAGCCGCGTGACGCTTTCCATGGCTGCCGCCGCTTCCCGCGTCGGGTCCAGCGCCTGTTCGCGTTCGCGGAAATTGGTCAGCGCGTCGCGCGCCGCCAGCACTCGCTGTTCGGCGATCTCGACCTCGCCCCGGGCCACGCGGATCGTGTCCTGCGCCGTGCGGTCGGAGAATTCATTGACCAGCGTCTCGGCCAGCTTCAGCAGCCGGTCCGCGATGGTCTGCGCATCATCGGGGCGGAAGGCCCGGACACGCAGCGTGGCGATGCCTGTCTCGATATTGAATTCCAGCAGCACACGGCGCTGGTAATAGCTCAGCAGCCGCTCCGCCTCGGGATCCGACCACCAGAGCATGGTGAGCAGGTCGGCCTCCGGCCGCCGCCAGATCGCCACCAGGTCGATGTCGCGGCGCAGCGCCTGCATCGCGTCCAGGCTGAGCACATAGTCGCTCACCGCGCGGATCTCCTCGCTGCCCGCGCGGATGCCGAGCCCGCCGCCGCCGAGCATGCCGCTCAGCGCGCTGCTCGCCCCGCCGCTGGAGGAGCCGCGGCCGCGCACGATGAAGCGGGCCTCGCTTTCATAAATGTCGGCCGCATAGGTCGCGTAGTAGATTCCGGTCAGCAGCGTCGGCAGCAGCACGAGCATCGCGAACCAGAAGGCGATCCCGCGCCGCGGCCGTGGCGCCGCCGCGGCGGCCTGGCGCAGCGCCGGCCGCGGTCGCGTGGCGGCAGGTTCAGAGCGCTTGGTAGGCGGCGAAAGCTTCATCGAGATCCTCGTAGAAGGTCAGTGCGCCGTCCTGCAGCACCGCCGCGGTGCGACAATAGCTGCGAATGGTGTTGGTCTGGTGGCTGACCATGATCACGGTGGCGCGACGCGCGCGTTCGGCCAGCGCCTTGCGGCCGCGTTCGACGAAACGGGCATCGCCCGCCGCCGTCACCTCGTCCATCAGGTAGCAGTCGAAATTGATGGCGAGCGAGATGCCCAGCTGCAACCGCCCGGTCATGCCGCTGGAATAGGTGCCCTGCGGCATGTGGAAATAGGGCCCAAGCTCGGCGAAATCCTCCACGAAGTCGAGCACGCGGGGGATCGGTTCGCCATAGATCCGGGCGATGAAGCGGGCATTGTCCGCCCCCGACAGCTCGCGGCTGAGCCCGACCGAGTGGCCGAGCGGCCAGGAGATGCGCATCCGCCGCTCGATCCGGCCGGAGGTCGGGAATTCCACGCCCGCGATCAGGCGCATGAGCGTGGATTTGCCCGACCCGTTGCGGCCGAGAATGCCAACCGCGTCGCCCGGGCGCACCAGTGCCGAGACGTCGCGCAGCACCGGGCGCAGCTTCCCGTTGCGCATACGGTAGGATTTGCAGACGCGTTCGAGATACAGCATCGCGCTAGAATTCAAGCTTCGGGCGGACGGCGCGCATGGCCAGAAAGCCCAGCAGGTTGAAGCCGATCACGAAGGCAAGGATGTAGCCGAGATCCCAATAGGCCGGGATGATGTCGCCGAACATGCCGTCGCGCACCATCTCATGGATGTGGACCTGCGGGTTGAGCAGGAAAAGGTTGCGGAAGGTCGGCGGCAGGGGATGCATGGCGAACAGCGCGCCGGAGATCGGGATGGTCAGGTAGAGCAGCGGATTCACCAGCCGCTCCACCGTCTCGGACAGGGCGGCGGCGCTGGCCACCATCATCGCCACGCCATGGGCGAACAGGAAGATCAGCGCGATACCGGCCAACAGGATCAGGACATTGTTGGGCGCGAAACCTGCCCAGAAGGCGGCGCCGCCGACCACCAGGGTCAGCACGCCGAGCACGGCCATGGCCTCCAGCAGGGTTCGCGCCACCATCACGTCGAACAGCGTCACGTTTGAATGGTAAAGGAAGCGTTGCGCCGACCGGAACGCTCCGGCCGCCCGGCTGACGATGCTGCGGAAGGCCAGATAGGGGCCATAGCCGGTGACGGCGAACAGGAAGGGCGAGACGGCTTCCTGCGCGGCGTTCGGCGTGGCGAAACGGACCGATGCGATGGCCAGCGCCAGCAACAGCGGCTCCAGGAACATCCAGATGAAGCCGAGGCTGTTGCGCCCGAAGCGGGTTTGGAGTTCGTAGATGAACAGCGCGTGCAGGACCCGTCCCTGGACCGCGAAGCCGCGCAGCAACCGTGCCCGCCCTTCCTCGCGCGCCGGCAACAGGCGCGACTGGCCGCTCACGGGCGGCCTTGCGCCTGGCCACCGGCGCCGGTGGCCACGGCGGCGCTGCCGGCGCCCCCGCGCAGGAGTGGCCGCGCCTCGGCCCAGCTTCGTCCCTCGCCGCAGATCAGGCGCGGCGCTTCCTCCTGCCCTTGCGCCACCACCGCCTCGCGGCATTCACGGCCCGAGGCGGCGGCATAGGCGCGCAAAAGGCGAACCTCGGCGGGCCGGCCATCGGGCAGCACCACGCGGCCGGTCTCGCCGGGGCGGGCATTGGCGACGAAGGTCACCACCGGATCCGCGCTGACCGGTCCCGCCGCGACCGGCGCCGGCGCCGCGCCGCGGCCAAAGGGAATGCCGGGCCGGCCACCGGCGCATCCGGCCAGCAAGGTCACGCCCAGAAGGGCCAGCGGCAGCAACGCAGCCGATCGTGAAGCCGGCGGGGCGAGGGAGCGGTTCTGAAACATCGCCGCGTATGTAGACGAAGCGCGCGGCAAAGGCCAAGGCCAAGGAAGCCGATGGCCGTGCCGCGGGGCCTTTCGGGTGTGCCAAGCCCCTGCTACCGGATGCGGGTGCTGCGCTGCATCGACCCCCAGGACTGGCCCGCACGGCTGCATCGCCCAGCCGTGCATGCCACCCGCCTGCCCCACCCCGAGGCCTTCTGGCCCGAGGCCGAGCTGCTGCCGGCGCCGGGCCCGGGGGCAGCCTTGCTGCTGCCGGAAGGGGTGCCGGCCGCGGGTGAGGCCGGACCGGTCCTGCGTGCCACCGCGGGCCCCTTCCGCCCGCCGCATCTCGGCGGCCGGGAACGGCCGGTCGCGCTGCTGGCCGCCATCGACGCCGACCCGATCGGCGCGCTGCTCACCCGCCCGGGCGTCTTCGACCCGGTGCTGGCGGGCGCCGCGCTGGCCGCCCTGGCCGCCGCCCGGCTCGGCGGGCCGCCCGGGTTGCCCGATCCTGGCGGGGCGCGGCTGGGTGCGCCGGGCCTGGCGCTGCTGCTCGACCCTTGCGATCCGGCGGCGGCGCCGGCCGCTATGGCGCGGCTGGCCACATTGCGCGCCGCAGGCCGGCCGTATCTGGTGGCAGCCGACCCGTTCAGCCCAGGCGCCGCGGTGCTGCCGGGCAGCCTGCCGCGCCTTGACCCCTGGAGCCTGCTGGATGTGGCCG